>SDBV01004918.1_pt1 | contig 18996 bp, 16 predicted proteins | sample 2277081 | NCBI WGS metagenome assembly SDBV01 (sample SAMN10402039, study PRJNA504765) | marine sediment metagenome | isolation source: marine sediment core GS10_PC15, 223 cmbsf | place: Arctic Ocean: Southern Knipovich Ridge | collected 2010
CGCCCATTGTCCAATATTCCCCACTGCTGCCTCCCGTAGGAGTCTGGGCCGTGTCTCAGTCCCAGTGTGGCTGATCGTCCTCTCAGACCAGCTACGGATCGTCGCCTTGGTAGGCCATTACCCCACCAACAAGCTAATCCGACGCAGGCTCATCTTTTAGCGTGAGGCCCGAAAGTCCCCCACTTTGCTCCGTAGAGATTATGCGGTATTAGCTCGAGTTTCCTCGAGTTGTCCCCCACTATAAGGTAGATTCCTACGCGTTACTCACCCGTCCGCCACTCGCCACCAAGGAGCAAGCTCCTCGTGCTGCCGTTCGACTTGCATGTGTTAGGCATGCCGCTAGCGTTCAATCTGAGCCAGGATCAAACTCTTCAGTTCAATCGGTATGTAGCTTTCGCTACAAATTTTTGCTCGACGCACAAACATCACACATTCGTGTAAGCCTATGTGTCGATAAGTCTTTGGTAATTAGACTATCCACACCAGCGCCCACACAAACTGCTTTCGTTTCATTGAATTGTTAAAGAACGTGTATCCCTATATTAATTATAGGAAGGATCGCTATTCTACGCAGGTTTTTAGCAAAGTCAATATTGAAATCAGACTTTTATAATGGTTACTTTAGCAAAACGTCTTTTCCCGACTTGGTAGAGGTGGGTTTCGCCGATGGGGATTTCTAATTTGCCATTTTCAATGCGCTCACCATCGATGCGCACCGCGCCTTGGGCAATCATACGCAATGCCTCAGAGGTGCTTTTGACAAGGCCGACTTGTTTTAAGATGTAGGCAATGCCGAGTTTATCTTGATCAATCACAAGCTTTTGTTCCGGCAAATCTTCGGGAAGTTCGTGATGACGGAAACGTTCGATAAACTGTTGCTCTGCTGCTTTTGCGGCCTCGTGATCATGGAAACGACTCACAATTTCTAGGGCCAACTCGACTTTAATATCGCGTGGGTTTTTACCTTGCGTCGCCGCCTGTTTCAATTGCTCTATTTCACCAAGCGGCCGGAAACTTAAAAGCTCATAATAGCGCCACATCAGGTCATCGGAAATGGACATGATTTTTCCAAACATCTCATGAGCCGGTTCAGTAATGCCAATGTAATTATCTGATGTCTTCGACATCTTCATCACACCATCGGTGCCTTCTAAAAGCGGCATGGTTAAGACAACTTGAGGCTTTTGAGCAAAGTGTTTTTGTAATTCCCGACCCACGAGCAAATTAAATTTTTGATCGGTGCCGCCCAATTCAACATCGGCTCGCATTTCAACGGAATCATAGCCCTGCAATATAGGATAAAGAAATTCATGAATGGCGATCGGATTGCCTGATTTATAACGCTTGTCAAAATCATCGCGCTCTAACATGCGTGCCACAGTTTGAGTCGCTGCAAGGCGGATTAAATCAGCCGCTGATTGCCTGTTCATCCACTCGGAATTATACATCAACGTTGTTTGCTCTGGATCTAATATCTTAAAGACTTGCTGTTGATAGGTTTTAGCGTATTCATGCACTTGCGCTTGAGTTAGCGGCCTGCGCGCTATATTTTTGCCAGTGGGGTCGCCAATCATCGCGGTGAAATCACCAATTAAAAACAACACCTCATGTCCCAGTTCTTGAAACTGGCGTAGCTTATTTAAAATAACGGTATGGCCCAGGTGAATGTCTGGAGCGGTGGGGTCGAGGCCTAACTTGACTCTAAGCGGCCGGCCTTTTTTAAGGCGTAAGATGAGCTCCTCTTCAATTAATATTTCAACAGCGCCTCGCTTAATCTTAGCTAACGCTCCTTCTAACGTACTCATATTAGACCTCAAGCATCATTTTTTAACCTAACATTTTAGTTACTCGCCCGTCATTGTGGCGAAAGCCGGAATCCAGGCGCGTTTTGCGCGTCAATTCACGCAGTGCGTTATGGATCCCGCGGTCAAGCCGCGGGATGACGCGTTAAGCCGCGGGATGACGAGATAAGCCGCGGGATGACGAGGTATGAGCAGTTACACATTTTATACCTAAGGCACTCAATTAAGATAACTGGATCCCCGCCTTCGCGAGGATGACGTCAGGCTCTCGGCCAGGCTCTCGCGTTTGCGTGGATGACAAGAGTTTAACACGATTTCCTTGTATTCATCACAAAAAAAGATTGACCTCACGCTGCACCCCGGCTATGTTACGGTTAGTGTTGGGCAATTGTCGCGAGTGGGCTATGAAATCAATGGAGTGGAAACAAAAGCATCATAAGCACTTATTTAGACTCGCATTTGCAGCACTCATTATCCTGCTTGTCCTGACTCATCGTGATGCAATCGCCACTCAATCTAATGCTAACCCGAGTAGCTCGCAAGTGGTGGTGGTCAAAAAAGGCGACTCTATCGCTGCTATCTTTAAACGGCTCAAGATCAAATATCAAAAATTACAGCAAATACTCACACTACCCAAAGTAAAAAAACCCTTAACCCATATCCGCCCAGGGCAGAAAATCCATTTTCAATTTAATCGCCAACATAGGCTCACTCAACTGACATTACCGATCAACAGAGATACCACGCTGGTGGTGCAATACCGCAACAAGCAATGGTTGGCAAAACTTAAAAAGAAACCCACGACCCTGGTGCTGACTTATGGATCCGCCACCATTCGAACCACACTCGCGGCTGCAGCAAAAAATGCGGGTTTAACGAAAGCGATGTATCACGAGCTCACTCGCATGTTCAGGGGTAGTGTTGACTTTAGAAGGGCACTGCGTCGCGGCGATCATTTTAATATTTTATATCAGCAATATTACGTGAACGGCAAAAAAGATCATGCAGGCCATATCGTGGCCGCAAAACTCACCAATCGTAATAAAACCTATACGGCTATTCGATATCGTTATCCTAACCATCACACCGCCTATTACACATTAAGTGGTCATGGTATTGAGCCATTATTTTTAAAAAGGCCTGTAAACTATAAAAGAATTAGCGGTTATTTTACTTATCGACGCATGGACCCTGTGCTGCATCGTCAACACCCTCATCTCGGCATTGATTACGCCGCAGCTTATGGCACGCCCATTCGCTCTATCGGCAATGGCAAGGTGATTTCAGCCGGGCGACATGGTGGCTATGGTAATGCTGTGGTGATTAAATACGGTCGTCATTATAAAGCGCTCTACGGCCACATGAAACGCTTTGCTAAAAACATTCATCACGGCGTTCGTGTTCGAAAAGGCCAGGTGATTGGCTATGTGGGCAGCACCGGCTGGGCAACAGGTGCTCATTTGCATTTCGAGCTCTATGTGAATGGAAAACCACGTAATCCGCTCACCATGAAATTACCCGATGGTCGCCCCATTCCAAAAAAATATTTAAAACAATATCGCAACCATGCAAAAATTTTAATGGCCGAATTAAAATTACATGAACAAGTCGAACTCGCAGAAAATAATCCTTCATCACATCAACACACTTCATGAGTAAACAACTTTATATCGGCTTAATGTCCGGCACCAGCATGGATGCCATCGATGCTTGTCTGGTTGATTTCTCTGAAGAACATTTAAAACTACTCGCCACTTATGCAGAACCTATTTCTGTTGATCTTAAACAAGAGATTATTGCGTTATGTACTCCAGGCCCCAATGCGATTAATCGTATGGGTGCTGTTGATGTAAAACTCGGTCGTTTATTTGCCAGCACGTGTTTAAATTTGCTTGATCACAATAATCAAAATACTAATGAAATTTCTGCGATCGGCAGTCATGGCCAAACGATCCGCCATAATCCTAACGGGAAATATCCTTTTACATTGCAAATTGCTGATCCGAATATTATCGCTGCTAAAACTGATATCACCACCGTCGCCGATTTTCGGCGTCGCGATATGGCGCTCGGTGGTCAAGCCGCGCCTCTTGCGCCTGCTTTTCATCGTTATTTATTCAGCAATGAGCGTGAAGACTGTTGGGTATTAAATATCGGCGGGATCGCTAATCTAACGTATTTACCTGCCAATCGTAATCGATCGATTATTGGCTTTGATACCGGGCCTGGCAATACCTTATTAGATACCTGGTGTTTTAAACACACGGGAAAACCTTTTGATGATGGCGGACAATGGGCCGCCAATGGCGAAATTATTTTGGAATTATTAGCGCATTTATTACATGACCCCTACTTTAAAAAGCCCGCGCCTAAAAGCACCGGGAGAGAATATTTTAATTTAACCTGGCTGGAACATTATTTAGAAAAAAAGAATGCCGCATACAGACCAGAAGATATTCAAGCGACTTTATTGGAACTCACTGCAAAAACAATTAGCGATGCTATAAAAGCCACAAGCAAACACGCCACCACGGTTTGGCTATGTGGTGGCGGGGCTAATAATGCTTTATTAGCAGAAAGATTAGCGATTTACTGTGACCGTGCTGAATTTAAATCAACTGCTGCAATTGGCATTCATCCTGATTGGCTTGAAGCTTGTGCTTTTGCTTGGTTTGCTAAACAAACTATTGAAGGTAAAACCAGTAATATAACGAGTGTCACCGGGGCTTGCAGATCATCTATTCTGGGTGCTATCTATCCTTGTAGTCAATGATTTTTAGACTTTAAAGAATATCATTTCCGCGAAAGCGGGAGTCCGAATCATCCAGACACCATCGTCATCCTCACGAAAACAAAACTGCGTCATCCTCGCGAAAGCGAGGATCCAGTTATTAAAATAACAATGCCTTAATTTCTGAACGATTATCCTCATATTTATTTCAGGATCATCTCGTTAAGATTTAAATTTTTTTTAAGATGCCTGGATCCTCGCTTTCGCGAGGATGACGCAGTTTTGCTTTCGCGTGAATGACGATGGAATGAGGATGACGTGTGCTTTCATCACGCAGACGCCCACTGAACATTATTTAATTTCTGAATATTAATGCCTTTAACGGTTTCGTGATGCAGGTAGCGACTTAAATAATCCTTCAATGGCAGATCGATAACGATTTTTTCAATTTGAGAAACATGACGGAAAATAAGTTGGTTGTTTTTCCAAATCGCAAATCCAAGATGAGACACCAGCAATGGCGTGCCAATTTTATCTCGCAAGTCCCACTGTGGACGAATGACTTCAATGATTGCATCCTTTGGAATTTGCAAAAACAGTTTATGATTCGGCTTCGATTGATCATCTAATAATTCAGTAAGCGGCAGGTAAGGTATGCAAACCGTTTTATCACGCAAATCTTCTGCTAGGCTATGCAGATCATTCAATTTTAACTTTGCCTCAGATCGTTTGATTGAAGACAAAAGTTTAATATCAGCAAGCTTGCGAGATTTTATCCAATTTGGCCTATCGATGGTCGCTTCAACCGTGCGATAAATAGGCTGGCCTTGATCATTAACGATTTGATCTGAAAATTCTTCAATTAAACCAAGCACGGCATTACAACTATTCCAATCGATGGTCATAAAATGATGACGATGATGGTATAGCGGTTTGGCATCATAATAATTCAAACGCAAAATATGGTGTTGGAATTGTTTGAGGTTCTGGGCAAGTGCTAGCGCTAATACGGTGTTGACGTAAGTGACGCAATCGAATGCATCGGTTCGATAACGCGGACTTTGGTCAAACTCACCGTCTGGCCCTTCACCCAATGCACCAAGCAAGTAGCTTCGCCCTAGAAAATATTCACTCGCGAGACTGACCCGATCGACTAATGACATCGACGGCGTGATGACGCCACTCTGGTAAAAATGCTCGATTTCTTGGTCGTAATCTGCCATTTGGTAGGTTGGTAATGGCTTCATTTTGATATCCTTATCATTGGGTTTTTGCTAAGGCACAAGGACTTAATCTATGTTATGGCAAATGGGGGGTGTTGGCAATGGGGAGATTTGTGGTGGTTTTTGGTTAGGCTGGTTCGATAAAGCATACAAAAAATGTAGTTTTATTTGAGCAATTAGGTGTGGGATACTAGTTGAGGTCCACATTGACTTTGGCAAGACGACTCAGATTCATTTTCAAATTGGAGCACACGGTTAAGATTTTGAAGCTGTCGAGTATACATAGTTTGAACTTCCTCATCTCTTTTTCCAAAAGAATATCTGCTGCCTTTGGGATCTTTATAGGAAATCTGTTTTTTACTTAGAATGCTCATGCATTTTTGATAAGTAGAGTGTAATTCTTTGTATGAAGCGCTATTTAAATATTTCTTTTCACTATCCCCTTCTCCAACTGTAAAACACTCAAGAGTATTTTCATTAAAATTTAATAAGACATTTCGAAGTCTTTCTACCCCATCAGGAGCCCCCTGAAGCATCCGAGACACAAAACATATACTTGACTGCCTTTTATTATCCCATTTATCAAGTTGAATTTCATTTTTCAATTCACGTAATACAGTCAAAAGAGCACTTTCACCTAATTCACCTTGTGCGAGCATTGTATATTCTTTATCTTGTAGCTTCTTCCACTCAGGAAATTCTGACATGACCCGCGGAAAGTCTTTTGGTCGTTCTTTTTCACTTTTGTACAGCGCATTCAATATTGTGGTTTTCTCAGAAAAATCATCGTCATTTATTTCGGACAATAAATCAAAACAATTAAAACAAAGCGCCATACTGGCGTCATTACTTTTAAATACCCGGTCTAGATTATCAGATATTTTAAGAAAATATCCCTGATTTTCTCTTTTATTCCTCGCACAATTAACCTCAATATAAAAATGAGCAAGCCAATAGCATCCCTCTAAGATACTTTCAGATAATTCCTCTAGAGATACTAGATATTTCTTAAGTTTTCTTGAGGCCTCATTATCTTGTGAGAGAAATTTACTAAACTCTTCATTATAATTACTAATTAATAGATAATTCTTTTTCGCTTCATCTGCATCACTTAAGTCCTTGGAACCATTTATATTCGTCGGATTTAACCCTGCCCCTTTCGTACGTTCCCGAAAACCAAGTGCGATCATGCTGCTTAACAGAGAATTTATCGTAGCTTCTTCTTTCATAAATAACCCTATTCAATGCAAATCAATATTATACAAAACAAAAATTAAAGAAATCTTAAATACATACCACTTTCGACATGATCAAGACAATCTCACCAAGGCACATAAAGCGCCAAGCCAACCTGCGGCTTGATCGCTGGATCCACGGCTCTCCTGGATTGCGCGATCAAGTCGCGCAATGACGTGTTCTTTTTTATAAATTCCCTATTTTTACAGAAATGATGGGAATAGTAAGCTATTCATACCCCCCTAAAGCCGTAAAATCAATCTTTTTATAGCGCTTTTGCAATGTTTGGTACTCGGTTTTAGTGATTTCCTCAAACGGTGCCAGTTGATAGACATCTTCAAAACGGGGCAAGAAGGATAATCCACCGATGATCTCCCAATGTTCTCTTAGCCAATTCAACACCCCAATCCACTCTTCTTGGCCAACCGATATCGTCACTGATGGGTTATGCTCGGTATAGTGCGTCTTTAACATCTTCCAATATTCCAACTGATCGATGGCCGTCAAATCATTGCGATATACTGCCGCCTTAGGTGCGGCCACAATAAAATCCAAGACAAAGGTGACGGCATCTTCTGCTGAATGCCCAACTTCCGGATGGTAGGGCACGCCTTGTGCTTTTAACATCTTAAATAAACCATCCATTGCTGAAATTCGAACTCGGCGAATGTAATACGGTGCATAACGCGGGTGCATGCCGGCTGCACTATCCACCACCAATGACACCGTACCGCTCGGTTTAACACAAGTGACTGCCGTCGCAGGATGAATACCCAAGCGTTTAGCATAAATACGATTCGTTCGAATGGCTTGGTTTTTTAGTTTTTTGAGGACACTTGGATGACGAGCTGCCTTGCAATCCCATTGACCCGTGATGGAAACACCGAGCAAACGCTCTTGCTCACAGTTTTTTTTCCAGTCTTTCGATAAATAAGGGAAATGAGTTAATGTGGCTTGATAGCTGCCCAACATCGCAGCGATTCGTATTTTTTTTAATAATGATTTCTCATTATCTTCAGGTCGTGCAACCACTTCGGTTAAATTACAAAATTGTTTGGACTGCAAAATAATTTCCCCGCAGGGATTGGTGCCTAATAGTCCTGTAATTTTATCACCAACAATTACTCCCTTTCGAATAAAATAATCTTTTCGTCGCTTGGTTAGCGTTTCAATTAAACTACCTCGATTAAATAAACCACGCTCTCCCGAACCACTTTTAATTAAGGCTAACCATTCCTCCATTAATACTTCATCATGGGGCTGATCTTCATAAACGGCAGAATTATTAGAAAAGGCGCGTTGCGGTTCGCTATAATAAAATTGCCCTGATTTAGCATCGCACATTGCGCGATCATCTAAATCCGATAAGGAAATCATCGCACTGCGTCGCACACCTCCTGAGACCACGACTTCGCCAATCTTACATAAAATATCGTAAGCATCGATATTGGCGAGACGCCGCCCTTGTTTCGCTAGAATTTTTGATCGAGCAAAATCTAACAATGCCTGCAATGGGTCAGGCCCTGAACTTTTACCACCGAGCGTTTTAATTCGCACACCTTGCGGGCGTAATTTCGAATAATTAAAACAAATATCTTGGCCCTGAAACCAAGTCTTTAATCCTAATACAAAAGCATCACACCACCCTTCTCGACTATCACCCACTTGATGTGTTTTAAGTAATTGCCCAGTTTGTTTTTTGATAACCGGTAACATTTGAATATTTTGACTTTCGACAGAAAAACCGACACCGCAGCCACACATGCAAATATACATAATCTCACCAAAATCCTGCAAAGTATTCGGCGCGATATAGGAGCAGTTATAAGCACACACATTGGTTTTTTTAACCGCAGGGCCTGCAAACTGCATCAATCGCATGGATGGCATGACTTCTTGATTTAAAATCGCCTGATGCATAGTTTTGTATTCATGAGCTGTAAATTGATCACCCATATGATCTTGCATAAAAGCCATATAACGATCCACTGTTTCAATCCAGGTTTCACGACGGTTTTCTTCGTCAAGCCAACGCGCATAAGTGCGAAGATACACCACTTCAGATAACGGGTTTCGAAAATAACGCTTGCTGTCACTGACAAGTTTTTTGACTTTGTCGGAAACTTTTACTTCGCGCTGCCTCATTTCGTGACGTTTTTGCCGATATAAAATATAAGCTTTAGCTGTTTTAGTGAATTGATTTAAAATTAAAGCTTGTTCCACTAAATCTTGAACGCCTTCAACCTTGGAAATAAAACGTTTGTTACGACGCGCTTTTCGTTCGAGTTCCGCATAAACTTGTTTGGCGATGAGTTGTGCAGAGGCTCTTGAACCTTCTTTGCTCGCTGTCATGGCTTTTGAAACTGCGCGCACAATCCAGCTTAAATCAAATGCGACCAGCGAACCATCGCGTTTATAGATTTTGTTGATAGACACAGACATTCCTTGCCTCTTGTGGCAAACTAGCTTCTCAAAATAATATAGCACATACCCCATGCAAGCATTGCAATAAGATACTATGCTAGTATTAGCACAGCGGAGCAAATCAAACAAAGGCAACAAAAACACTATGTGGTCATTTTACAAGGCATTATTTAAAAAACCCCGAATAGTCGGGGCAGTCGCACCGAGCTCCCGTCACTTAGCGAAGGCCATTGCTGAATTTGTGCCTATTGTTGACCAATCGCTGATTGTTGAACTGGGACCCGGCACGGGTGTGATCACTAAAGCTTTATTAGAGCGTAAAATCCCTGCACAACGTATTATCTCTATTGAAACTTTTGCGGAGATGGCAGAGGAACTAAAACAACAATTTCCGAGCATTAACGTCATACAAGGCGATGCCATGCATCTACAACAATTACTCAGCGAATATTCATTACCCGTGAGCACGATAGTGTCCAGTATCCCCATGCAAGCACTACCCGATGAGGTTGCTCATGAAATTGCTGATCAGATTGATCTTGTTTTAGGAAAACAAGGTCGTTACATTCAGTATACGTATGGTCCGAAAAAAAGCCCTTTTCATAAATTTAAAGAATATCACATCGTTGCTCAAAAACGCGTTTGGCTGAATATCCCGCCTGCTCGAATTGATGTGTATGAGGCGAAAAAGATGTGATTTGAGAATAAGCTTTCACTTTCCACCTTGAATTTTTTGATTTTTACATGCGGGGTAACTGCTCACACCTCCTCATCCCGCGGCTTACCCCGTCATCCCGCGGCTTACCCCGTCATCCCGCAGCTTACCTCGTCATCCCGCAGCTTACCTCGTCATCCCGCGGCTTGACCGCGGGATCCATAACGCGCCTGGATTCCGGCTTTCGCCACAATGACGGGCGAGTAGCTACCATGCGGATTAATCACTTAAATATACAACAATTTTTTTTCTATTGACGAGCAGATCCCTGCTTTCGCGGGGGATGACGGATTACCGCGGGGACAGCGGATTGCTGCGAAAATCATGGGTCAGATATCAACCGCTTAGATTGACATTTAATGAACAATCTGCTACAATTATTACAACGATTCGGATTTATTTTCTAACTAAAATTGAGTAAAAAAAATGAAAATTAAAACAATATTAACGGGACTGTTGTTATTATCCCCTTTGTTTGCCGTACCCATTTTTGCTGCGTGTACAGATTTGGTGAAGACCACATGGAAAATCAATTATCCCGGTTCTCCAAAATTTTCCACTGTTGTATTTACAATTCAAAGTGCAAAACACATAGACAATGATGTTTATGAGCTGCAGGCTACATCTACTCCACCAAATCGAGTTGGGAAAATAAGATGTCTTCAATCCGGGGAAATAGGCAATTACGTTCATATTTATTTCGGCGACATCATAGTAGACTATGATGTATCATCATCACCTTTTCGTATTAGCAAAACTCAGGCAGCACCTAATAAAGTATCCGTGTATTTCCAACCTATTAATCCCATCATTAATCATAAACACAAACGAAGTTCTATGCAGGGATGGATTTTAAATCAACAATAAAAGTAACTGCTCACACCTCGTCATCCCGCGGCTTGACCGCGGCGGGACCCATAACGCGCCTGGATTCCGGCTTTCGCCACACAATGACGGGCGAGTAGTTACCAATAAAGGTAAAAAGCGACTCAATCAGTCGCTTTTTGTGCTTTCAGCTTCTTTAATAATCTCATAATCATTGGAAGGTTCTACAGCCAGCCCTTTAAAATCCCATAATTCATGATCCATCAATTGGCTAGGCTGTACACTTTGCAAGGCATGTAACATATTACTCGGTATTTTTGAATTTTCGTCAGCGAGATCACGGATCAAACGCTTGATTCGAACTCGGGCTAAGTTGGTTTGTGAACCACATAAATTACAAGGTATAATCGGAAATTGTTGTTCACTCGCATATTCAGCGATATCCTTTTCTTGGCAATATACTAGCGGCCTAATTACAACGTTCTTTTTATCATCCGAGAGTAATTTCGGCGGCATCGCACGAATTTGTCCACTGTGTAAAATTGACATCAATAAGGTTTCAATTAAATCATCGCGATGATGCCCTAATGCGATTTTATTAAATCCATGCGCCTTTGCATAACGATAAATATTTCCCCGCCGCAATCTCGAGCACAACGAGCAATAGCTTTTACCCTCGGGAATTTTATCTTTGACGACAGAATAGGTATCGCGCTTTTCAATTTCAAAAGGAATCTTACGTTTAAGCAGCCAGTCCCGTAATCCCTGATCATCCCATCCGGGCTGTGCTTGATCTAAGGTAAATGCGAAAATATTAAAACGGTAATGTGTCTCTATTCTTAAATGATAGAGTATATTGAGCAGGGTATAAGAATCTTTGCCTCCTGAAAGACAGACCATGACTCGATCATCTCTATCAATCATTTTGTAATCAGCAATCGCTTTAACGGTGTAATGAAGTAGCTTCTTTTCTAATTTAGATGGTTTAGACAACTGCTACTCCTCTTTATTTGTAAAACTGCTCACACCTCGTCATCCCGCGGCTTGACCGCGGGATCCATAACGCGCCTGGATTCCGGCTTTCGCCACAATGACGGGCGAGTAGTTACCTTTATTTAATATGCTAGTTTCTTGGAAGAACCTTGATAAATGCTTCAGCAGCCTCACCAAAGATTTTTATAAAAAACTCGGCCGCAAGCGACCGAGCTTTTTACCCTATTAATATTTCGCCTGCGCGGGAAACCCGCGCACACGGCGACTTAAGGGGAGATGGCGCTCTCCCCTTAAGAAATCCCATCGCCTTTGACTCGGGAGCTAGCTCCCGAGATTTCTTACTTTTAAAAACCATTTTGCCTTTGTTTTTTTCTTTCATGCGATTACTCCCCACTATGAAAATAGATTAATGACACTGGGATAGCGTTTCAAAAAGTCTTTGCAGGTTGGGGTAGTTGCTTTTTATCAGCTCTTTTTTGCTTTGTTCTTGAAGGCGGTGGGAGCTTGCGAGATGATGCTTGTTGAGTACGGCCGCTGTTTGCTTTTTTCTTCGTTGATGATTTTGGTCGTTTAGCCATCTGCAGTTGGTGCTTTGAATTACGCTTAACTTTTCTATGGGCCCGAGACGTCGCGTGTTTTTGCTGACTTGATCTAGATACTGACTTCTTTGGCTTTTGCTGAGATTGCACTGCTTTTTGTTGCGAGCTGCCACTCATTTCATCATTATTGATATTGAATTCTTGAGGCTTATCTTGCGTTTTAAGTTGATTGCCTTGCACTTTAGTTTCTTTTTTTACTTCAGTGTCTTTCTTTACTTCAGTGTCTTTCTTGATTTCAGTGTCTTGCTTCGTGTCAGCCTCTTTTTTAGCTTCGGTTTTTTCCTTGGATTTTTCTTGATCTAAAACTGCAGCTTTCTCACTTTCACTTTTTTTCTTATCATTAATATCGATATCTAGATCAGTTTTAGTATCGCCTAGAATATCAATACTTTTATAGTCATCGAGCACTGTTTCATCCACCTTAATGGGTTTTTCGCGCTCTTTATCGCGATGAACCAGCCCCTTTGGAGCAGGGTGACCAAACACCTCTGGAGATAATTTAAAATTGAATCGTTTCTTTAACCAACTGTTGATTTCTTCTAAATCTTTAACATTGAGTGTCCCTGCTGCTTCTTTCAAAGTGACAATATTCAGCAAATAATTATATTGATCATCCGCATATTTAAATTGTGTTTCATATAACGTAGCCAAATCATTTAATATGTCAGTCATCGTTCTTGTCCCAACGGTATACCCTGCCTCTGTCGCTTTTACCGCGTTACGTGCTGACACAATCGCTTGATAATCCGCTCGAACCTGGCTGATTAAGGAACTCACATTTAAAAAAGATTGCCGTGTACTTTTAACGACATCACGATGCGCAAAATCCAGGCGTTCAGTCGCCGATAAATAATCAAAGCGTGCTTGAGTTGTTTTCGCTGAAACTCCTCCTCCTTGAAAGATCGGAAAATCGACTGAAAGACCTAGATTGCCTTCGCGTCGGCTGGTATTGCCGATCCTTTGGAAGCCTTCTTGGCTAACCGTTACTCCTGAGTCCGGTTGATTATCCGAAGTATAATTGCCGCTGTAATTGGCAACAAGATCGACGACTGGATACCGACCTGCACGTTGCTCACCAATATTTTCTCGCGCTGCAATCACAAAATAATCCTGCGCTCGCAAGGTATAATTATGCATTTCTGCCGTGCGCACCCATTGGTTAATATTATTTGGGTCAGGCGTCACTAAAGGCACTTGCGCACGAATACCAATTAAAGAAGTATAGTGGCGACCAGTAATCGCACGTAAATCTTCGAGCCGGTTATTTAAATCATTCCGATCGGCAATTTCATCCGCGCGTGCTTGGTCATAACGAGATTGTGCATCGTAGACTCCCGTAATCGCAATTAAACCCACATTAAATTGTTGCTTAGCTGTCACCAACTGGCGATAGACTGAGCGTTTATTAGCAATTGTAAAACGCAAACGTTCTGCCGCCCTCAATACCTCAAAATAAGCCGTTGCTACACTAACCATTAAACTTTGTTCTGCTGCGAAATAAGTTGCCGTAGCCGCTTTGACTGATGCTTTAGCACCCTGAATATTTTTCCACACAGCCGCATTGAAGAGCGTTTGCCTCAAACTCACTGTATAAGAATGGGTAAAGTTATACCCGTTAACATTGTTAAACTGATCGGGAGTAAATTTACTATAGGACCTAAAGTAGGTGCCTTGTAAATCGACCTGCGGTAGATATTGTGATACCGCAATCGGCATGTTCTGCCTTGCCGATAACCAATCATATTCTGCTTGTTTAAACGTTGGGTCACTGATGAGGGCCTGGTTAAAGACCTGCATCAAATCATCCGCTCGCACCGAGAGCGTACACACCATGCCCAATAGGATGAGCACACTAGCCAAGATTTTATTGTTCATATGTTGACCTACTTTCACTATTACAGCTACCCTTGCTTGCTCTATTGAGCAAGGCTTTGGGTAAAGACAAACCATCCCTTGGCGTGCATTAAAAACAGAATAGCTGACATTATCCTATAAACAGGAATGTCTAGCAATTGCAATACAAAATTCACGTAGTGCTTTAATGGGGTCTAGCTAATAATACGATCGGGAATGATAGCATCTTGATAATTCTGAGGCACCCCAATATCTCCAGAACTAACGCATTTTAGAAAACACCTGCTCAGCCGCAGCTAATGTCTTTGCAATGTCTTCTTCACCATGTGCGAGGGAAATAAAGGTGGCTTCATAAGGCGATGGGGCTAGATAAATGCCTGCGGCTAACATGCCTTTAAAAAATTGCACAAAGTGTTTTTGATTGCAAGCCATGATATGCGCATATGAATTCACGGCGACTTCGTCTGTAAATAACAGGCCTAACAATCCCGTACAATAATTAATAACCAAAGGAATTTTAGCTTGTTTGGCACGATCGCTAAGCCCTACCACGAGTTGTCGAGTCAGTGCATTAAGTGTTTGGTAACACATCGAATTTTGTAATTGAGTTAATGTAGCCAACCCAGCTGCCATGGAGATTGGGTTACCTGATAAAGTGCCTGCCTGATAAACAGGCCCTTCGGGTGACAACTGATCCATAAGCTCAGTGCTTCCACCCACAGCACCTACTGGCATGCCACCACCGATAATTTTTCCGAGCGTCGTGAGATCCGGCTTAATATCGAAAAGATTTTGCGCGCCACCTGAATCAACCCGAAAACCTGTGATCACTTCATCAAAAATCAGCAAGCTTTTATACTGATCGCAAACATCACGCAAACCGGAAAGAAAATTCTCTATCGGCAAAACGACATTCATATTACAAGCAATCGGCTCCACAATAATCGCTGCGATATCCTGACCCCATTTTGAAAATAACTGCAGCACAGAGTCTAAGTCGTTAAATGTGGCGACCAACGTATCTTCACTCACACTCTTGGGCACACCGGGCGAACTGGGTTCGCCAAAAGTAAGTGCTCCTGAACCAGCCTGGACTAACAAACTGTCGGCATGACCATGATAACAACCAGCGAATTTAACGATTTTTGCGCGGCCAGTCGCGGCTCGCGCTAAACGTATCGCCGTCATCGTTGCTTCCGTTCCAGAATTCACCATGCGCACTTTTTGCAAATTAGGCATTTGACGACAAATCTCGGCAGCCAACGCCACCTCAGCAGGGCAAGGTGCGCCAAAGCTGAGTCCACGTTGACAAGCTTCCAAAACGGCTTGAATCACTGCTTTATTGGCATGGCCTAAAATCATCGGCCCCCAAGATCCGACATAGTCAATATAACTGCTACCATCCACATCGGTAATCTTGGCCCCTTTAGCAGAATGAATAAATCGAGGCAAATCATCGACCGCTCTAAACGCCCGTACCGGGGAATTGACTCCTCCAGGAATACAGCGGAGTGCTTCTTCAAACAATAACTTAGAATGCTCAGTCGTTTCAGCTTTAGAAATTGTTTGCATAATGCTTCCTCTATTTATAATATGATGCATCCTATCCGGCGAATTGAGAGAGCATTATGCCATATAAAAAATACCTTTGTTTATTATGTGGATTTATCTATGACGAAGAGCAAGGATCGCCAGACGACGGCATTGCGCCCGGCACCCGCTGGGAAGATGTTCCTGATGATTGGCTTTGCCCTGATTGTGGTGCCATGAAAGATGATTTCGAAATGGTAGATGTGGAATTTTAAGGTTTTACGACTACCAAAATCACAATAACGATCAACAGCACTGTCGGTATTTCATTAAACCAGCGATAAAACTTTGCCGAGTGTCGATTGCGATCTCGCTTGAATTGACCCACCAACTTACCGCAATAAAGATAATAGGCCCACAAAAAGATAACGAACAATATCTTAATATGCATCCAACCTTGTGTCATATAATAAGACCACCTCAATGCTAATAACCACAAACCAAAAATCGTGGTCAGGATAGCTGCTGGTGTGGTGATGATAAAATAAAGTTTTCGTTCCATCACTTTAAAGCGTTCGATGCTAATGACATCTTTGCTGCGGGTATGATAGAGAAATAATCTAGGCAAATAAAATAAACCAGCAAACCAGGCGACCATAAAAATAATGTGAAAGGCGAGAATCCATTGCATTGTTCAATATCCTTTTTTAAGTTTAAGATGATTCATACGTTGAAGAGACATCATTATAATAACCAAAATCGAACTGAGCGACCCCTCTGATGCTGAACAAGCCATACAGTAATAGTGCTAAACCGATTATGTAGAAAATTGATTTCATTTTATTTAGATACAAAATTTAAGCCCTTCGATCAGCTTGCACTATAACACAACCCTTGAAGTTCAGGGAATGAGATGTTTTTAGGTATACGGCATTCATTCCTTATCCTCCACAGCTCACTCCGCCGTCCTGTGCGATTCACTTCGTCGTCCTGTGCGAAAGCGGGGGATCCAGTGATTGCTTGGTTTTCTAGATCCTCCGGTCAAGCCGGAGGATGACGTGTGCTTTCGCGGAGGATGACGTGTGCTTTCGTGGAGGATGACGTGTGCTTTCGCGGAGGACGACGGGGTGAATCATCGCACAGGACGGCGAGGTGGATCGCACAGGGCGACGGAGTAAGTCGTGGAGGACGACGGAGTGAGCCGCACAGGATTGACGAGTGATTGATTAATAACATTACAGATTGATTATTAATAGAAAATTACTTGACCTTGACGAAATGGCAAAAAAAATGAATAATTTGTACTATCGTTCATTCCTAGGAAAAATATCCCATGGCAAAAACCCAAATAAAGCACTCAAACGATCCAACACCAAACTCATTGGTGTTTACCGATGCCGCGGCCATTAAAGTAAAAAGCTTAATTGATGAAGAACAAAACCCCGAGCTTAAACTACGTGTTTTTATCACAGGTGGTGGTTGCTCAGGCTTTCAATATGGTTTTACTTTTGATGAGCAAATAAATTCAGACGACATCGTGGTTGAAAAACGAGTCGCTGCAAATGATGATCAAATTGATGAAGATGAAGATGATGGTGGTGATGGTGGTGATGGTGGTCAAGGCACCAGCCTTGTTTTGCTACTTGTCGATCCATTAAGTTTTCAATATCTTAAAGGTGCCGAAATCGATTATCGCAAAGATATCAATGGCGAACAATTTGTCATTCGCAATCCTAATGCTAAAACAACCTGTGGATGCGGTTCGTCATTTGCTGCTTAAGGATAAACTAACTAGATTCCCGCTTTCGCGGGAATGACGAGTTGAGTTCTCGTGGATGACACGCTACTTCATGGTGATCACTATCATTGCTCATGATGACGGTGAACTGTGAAAATCTATTTTCTAATTACTTTGAATATAAACATCAAAACGACTGCTTTTTCCTTTAACTTCTAAATCCGGCGGCTGATCCGATAATGTAGGAGCGAAACGCGCTCGCTTGATGACCACTCGATGCTTTGCTTGTTGACGCGCTAATAATAATAACGCTTTTGCATCATAATCCTCACCCACAATATCACGCAATATTCGCATTTCTTTTTTAACCAACGCCGATTTTTTACGCTCTGGATACATCGGATCCATATAGATCACATCGGGTTTATCTTCTGCAGGCATGTGCATTAAATAATCTTTCGCATCCACCACTTTTAATGCTAACGACAACTCTCTTACCCATTCCACCTGCTTTGCCCGAGCTAACCCATCTGCTAATAACGCAGCCATTATCGGCGAGCGCTCTAGCATGAGTACCTTACAACCTAAATAAGCGAGAATAAATGCATCGCGACCTAATCCGGCTGTAACATCTAACACCGATAAGGTTCGTTTTTTCTGAATGCCAATCGCACGTGCCAACAACGTTTTCCTTGGGCCACCATAACGATAACGATGTGCAATCGCGCCTTTTAGGAAATCAATATAAAGTGGTTTTGCACCGCGTTGATTGGGTACAAGCTGCAAACCTTGTTCACCTAGCTGCAGATAATAATCATAGTTTCCTTTAATCTTCGTAAATGGAAGTTCTAAATCATCGGCTAGCTTTTTAGCACGATTAACGAAGTGTGGCAAAGTAGCTAATACTGCAATATTTTTCATGATTTGTAATCGTTGTTTTGTTCATCATTCTTGCGAACACAGCACGTCATTCCTGTGAAAGCGAGATGCCATCCCCGCGAATTCAACTCGTCATGCTCGCGAACACAGCACGTCATTCCCGCGAAAGCGGGAATCCAGGCATATCAAAACCCAACAATTTATCCAAAAACCAAAAAATTGTTATTTTTGGATAAACTCTGGATCCTCGCGTTCGCGCATAGACGTCAACTTAAGGAAATACTAAGAAGGCGAGGTTTAAAAGTAACTTCTCAAAAACCTTGCGCACTGTCATCTCGCGCGAGGCAGTGTCATCCCGCGACTTGATCGCGGGATCCATCAGTCTCGGATGTCAAAGATTTTATAGATTCCGCGGTCAAGCCGCACAATGACGACTCAGGCTCTTTG
>SDBV01004919.1_pt1 | contig 18995 bp, 18 predicted proteins | sample 2277081 | NCBI WGS metagenome assembly SDBV01 (sample SAMN10402039, study PRJNA504765) | marine sediment metagenome | isolation source: marine sediment core GS10_PC15, 223 cmbsf | place: Arctic Ocean: Southern Knipovich Ridge | collected 2010
AGGAGCTGCCGGACGGATCGGCATAAACCTTCCCGAGGTTCTTAGGAATCCTGGCCACCTGGACAACATCGTCCTCGCTGCGGGAGACTCGGTGCACATTCCCCAGTACCTTCCCACGGTCCGGGTGGAAGGTAGTGTCAACTCGCCCGCGAGCGTCACGTTTATCCCTGGGAAGGGCATCGAATATTACATAGACGCGGCGGGTGGTTTTTCACGGCGGGCGGACAAGGGAGGCAGGTTCGTGCAGCAGCCCAACGGGCTGATCGAGAAGGGGGGGCGTCCAGAACCTGGGGCGGTGGTGGTCGTACCGGCCAAAGACCCTGACGATCTAGGAGTGAATTGGGTGGCCATCGTCAGCTCCATAACAGGGATTCTCGCCTCCGTCGCGACCGTCATCATCGTGGCGATCAGGTGAGGGCGGAGAGTGAGCAACACGGCAGCCCCGGGATAGTGTGTCCAGTTCCTCCGCGATGGACAAGGGTCACGTCAAGTCCGTGATCTCGAACGATATCCAAAAGCGACTCAAAGCCTACCGATCCAACGGCAATTTCGACGAACTCCGGCCCGAAATCAGCGTGGCGTGTCGAGAAACCGCTCACAGAGAGATTTTCGCGGTGACCCAGCCGTGTTGAATAACAGTCCTGCACACCCTCAGCTCTCAGCGGCCGATGACAGGCACGTCAGGGTCCTCGGTGTCGCCGCGTTTGCGTCAGGAATGGGAGCACTGCTCGGCTATTGGATCGAAAGAGGTGAGGTCTTCGCCGACCCACCCGTGGCTCGTCTGTTTGCAGAACACCTTTCTCACGGCCGCCAACGCGCCAGAGTGCTTCGCGAGCAATTAACCTCCCTGTTGAAGGCCCTTCGTGACCCGCCGTTTGGATTCATGAACGACTCAGGCGGGGTCCGGGGCTGATGTCCGACGTACACGGTACTTCCGTGCGCTTGACTGGCTATCTGGTGGGCCAGGTGGCCGCAAAGGCCCTCTACCTGGGCGGGATCATCGTGGCAACGCGGGCCACGGGGCCCACGGGTTGGGGGATCCTGACCGCCGCTCTTTCGGTGGGCTTCATTCTCATCACAGGCGTCAATCTCGGCCTGAATCCCTACCTGACACGAGAGGTTGCCGCACAAAAACATCCGATCGAGCAGCTCACGCTCGCCGCTTCACGGTACCGCCTGGCTTCCAGTATCGCCTTTGCCGTTGTCGTTCCAACGGTACTCCTGACGACAATACGAGACGTCGGCTTCTTGGTGGCAGCGTTGGTGACGGGCTACCTCTTGTTTGATTCATGGTCGAAATACGTTTACGCTGTCCTGCGAGGGGCCTCCGTAACACGGTACGAAGTGCTGGGCAGTATCGTCGAGAAATCCCTCTTCGGCCTGGTGGCACTCCTCGCACTGGCAAGCGCGCGATCCTCCATGGCTGTGGCCGTCGTCGCGTCGGGATTGGTGCTCTCGACACTGGTCAATCTCGCGCTCGGTTGCTCGGGTGCTCGCAAGGCTCTCGTCCATTCCCCCATCCCTGTCGGTCGTTTGATCACATCCATACGGAGCCGAGAGAGTTGGCGACGCGACTTTAACCACATACGCGGCGCGACGGCGTTTCTCTTCATGGCTATTTTCAGTACAGTCTATTTCAGGCTCGATGCCTACATGCTGGCGACCATGAAGGGCAATGACGCTGCAGGTTTCTACGGAGCGGCATACAGGCTGATTGAGGGATTTCTCTTTGCACCTGCAGGGATCCTCGCTGTGTACACGCCACTTCTAGTATCCGCACTGAACAAGGCACCTAACGAAGCCGGCGGACACAACAAGGCCGAGGTCGTTAGCAAGGTTGCGGGATTGCAGTTTGCCGTGGTCGGCCTAGTCGGAGTCGGTCTCATGCTCGAGCATGAATGGTTAATCACCACCCTCTACGGCGACCGTTTCACTCCGTCGAGTCGGCTTCTCCTGTGGCTCGGTCCGGCGTTCCTCATCATGGGGTTGAATTATTTGCTTGGCGGCCTCCTAACATCAGGCTACCGCCAGGCCGCGTTGTTGAAGAGCACCATAGTCGGCGTGGTTGTGAACATTGCGCTCAACCTCCTCCTGATTCCCCGCTATGGCGCTTGGGGGGCGGTCATCGCCACTGTGATCACCGAGGGACTCGTGAGTCTCTTGATGTTTCTCTACGTCCTCCGGGATATTCCGTTTGGCTGGATCTCCCGACCTTTCGTCTCAGTTGCGACGCTCCTCGGAATCGTGGTCGCGCTGCCGAACCTGGTTGTTAGAGACACATTCAACTTCGGTGCCCGGCTCGTGCTCGGCCTCGTGTCCGCGACGCTGCTGGCGCTTATCCTCGTCCGGGCAAACATTGTACCGAATCCGCTGAATCGACTCACACCGGATGCAACGACTCTTTGACTGTGAGTACCACTTTGAAAGCAAACGCAGAAGACCACGGCGTCCTGGAGCATGCCAACGCCACAGGTGTGCTCTCCTTCGCGGAGTTGTTCGAGATCGTCGTCCGGCGCCGCAGGATTTGGACCGTCACGCTTATGGTCACAGCTGTCCTCGCTGTCGCCGTTGCGCTCATCCTGCCCCCGCAATTCCGGAGTACCGCATCGTTTGTTCCAGAAATCACGGGGCCCGGCGCTGCCGAACCAACATCTTTCTTGTCCGAACAAGCGTCAGCGTTCGGCTTTGATTTCGGCAACGCGGCCAGTGCGGATGCAGCCTTCTATGTCGAGTTACTGCGCAGTAGGGAGATTCGTGAGGCCATTGTCCACAAAGAATTCCACAGCACCAAGACGACCTTCCGCGGTGACCTTGTCGAATTCTTTGAACATTCGGACGTCACACCGCCGGAAAAAGCGACGGAAAGAGCCCTGAAAGATCTTCTCGCGAAGACACGCGTTGCCCGCGATGGAGTGTCTGGCCTCGTGACGCTTTCGACAACTACTTCCGACGCGTCAATCAGTCAACAGATCGCCACCGCATATCTAGTCGAGTTGGAGAGATTCAACAAAGAACAGCGTACGACTCGGACCCGAACTCGGCTAGAGTTTCTCGCCCGGCAACTCGAAGCGGCTGAAGACAACCTTCGTACTGTTGAAGACAGCGCTCTGGCTTTCCTGGAAGAGAATCGATTGTTTCAAGATTCACCCGACCTGGTTTTCAGAAAGGCGAGATTGGACCGACAGATCACCTTGAACGTAGGAATCGTGAGCCGCTTGCAGCAACAGCTCGAACAGGCCCAGCTCGACCTGCTACGCAAAACACCCACGATTTCAGTCGTAGATTCGCCGAATACCCCGGAAGCCAGGGTCAGCCCCCGCCGCAAACTGATAGTCCTATCTGCTGCCACTCTCGGATTCCTGGGCGGTTTACTCCTCACCCTGGCGGTCGAAGGCTACGCACGAATCTACGCGGCATTGTCCCCGGGCACTCGTAGTATCGTGGATCGATTGACCAGATGGATCCCCGGGCGGGGCCACTCCGACTCGTCACCACCGCCGCCAGCGGTGGTCTGAGAAGTGGCTGGATTCATTCTCATCCTGATTTGCCTGCTTGGCCCTTGGCAGATCTACCTAGGGGCGTCCGGGATTGGATCGATCTCGCTGGTGCAGTTTGCTCTGCTCCCGCTCGTGGTAGTAGTGGTCCTGCACACGGCGCTTCGGAGTCAGGTAGCCCGGTTACCGATGAACGCACCGATGGCGTGGCTGTCTATGTTCGCCTTCGGGTGTCTGGTGGCCGGACTGTGGTCGCCCGACCCAGCTCTAGCGTTGAAGACTTCCGTCAAACTAGGAGGCATTCTCATCGTCGCTGCGACCGTCGCTACAACGTCCGAGCGAACTCGCAGCCGGGCCGTGCTTGTCCTGGGCATGTCCGCCGCGGTTCTGGCGGTAGCCGTGGTCCTCTTCCGGCTCTTCCCGATATTGGAGCTCGGGTTTTGGCTTAGCCCAGTGGCCAGTCTCACGATCGACCCCGATATCCTCGAGGTTGTCCGGGAGCGTACAGTCCGCCTCAATGTCCTGTCATACAATCGAGCCGGCGGCGTGTTCAGCAATGCCAACGGCGCAAGCCTCTTTTTCGGCCTGGTCTTGTTTCTCTTGTTGGCCGCCCGCCCGGCCACTTTCACCACGACCGTGCTTGCGGCGGTGCTCTTAGCCGGCGTATTGGCGACCGGATCAAAGACGGGCCTCGCAGCCCTCCTGGTGACCGGCCTGATCTGGATTGTTCACCGACACCGGAGCGGTGTCACGCTTACCAAATCGGCTGCTATTCTGATCGGAGGGGCTATCGCACTGGGCGCTCTGGTACCATATGTCCTGGCACCAGAAACGGCCTTCGCTGCGCAGACGTCGCTTGGATCGCGTTTCACCGTGTGGCGCGTAGCAACCCTCTTGCTCGCTCAACACCCGTTTGGCGGCCTGGGGTTCGGCGGATGGCAAGATTGGGCATCGACCATGTTGCGTTTCGAGGGAGTAGAGTCGGTAGAGCCCTTGCACAATCTCTTCCTGATCGCATGGGCCTGGATGGGATTGGCAGGAGTCGCACTCGTGGGCGCGTTCGCCTTGTCCAGCCTCGCTGCCCCGTGGAACCGGGCAAGGACAAGCGGTTTGAGCGACTCCGCCCGTGTTGCGCTCACACTGGTCTTCGTGTGGATGGTAATTCAGTCCATGATGACTAACGCCGCTATCACAGATATCCGGATCGGCATTCCGGTTGGGATCGCCATGGGCTTGCTCTCGCGGTCCCCGCAGTTTGGGCTACGCGTTTCACGACTATGAGAATCGCAATCCTGACCACGCACCTCCCGCCTGTCATGGGGGGAATCGAAATACATTGCCACAACCTGGCCACCGCGCTCGCACAATCTGGACACGATGTTGTACTGTATGGGTCCCTAGAACCGCATCAGGACTCGTCAATGCGCATCGACCGGCCTTGTGACAACCTGCTGGTGCGGCGGATTCCCGCCGTTTTTCGCGGGCCCCTGCGTCGACCGTCCCGTTTCTGGAACCTGGCGAAGGCCCTGCGGGCCGATCATAAGCAGCGCCCGTTCGACATCCTTCATGCCCACCAACTGTTTCCCGTGAGCGTCGCGGCCGCCCATTACGCTCGTCGGCTCGGATCTCGCTTGATAATCACCGAGCACGGCTCGATCCTCGATGATCACAAGATCCCGTGGCGGCGCGCAATGATTCGCCACGCCGCAAAGCGTGCTAGCGCGATCATCACGGCCAGCGAGGAACTCGCAAGACCAGTCAAGGATGCCGGCGTACCGCACGGTCTGATTCATGCCATGCCCAATGCCATCTGGCCCGAACAGTTCGATGTGCCCGATGACGGCGGTGCGCTCCGGAAACAACTCGGCATCGACTCCGGCGATTTCGTCGCCATGACGGTGCGGCGGCTCTATCCCAAGAACGGTGTGCAGTATGCTGTCAAAGCCGTCCCGCAGTGCGTCGCGCGGATTCCGCACTTCCGCTTAGTCGTTGTCGGGGACGGACCGCTCCGGCCTTCACTCCAGGAGACAGCGCGCCGGCTGCACGTCGAGGACCACGTGCGATTTGTCGAGGCAGTGCCCAACGTTCAGGTGCCCCGTTACATGTGCATGGCCGACATTGGCGTGTTTCCGTCCCTGGCTGAAGCGACCAGTATCGCAGCTCTCGAGTTCATGGCGTCCGGCACACCGGTAGTGGCCAGCACGGTTGGTGGGCTCCCGGAAATCGTCGCCGACGGCACCACCGGTTTTCTATTCGATATCGGCTTCACCTCTTCGCGGTACGACGACCCAGGGCTTCCTGTCGAATCGGTGCAGAATCTCGTCCAGGCCATCGTTCGCGCGTACGAAGCTGATCGCAGCACCATCGGCAGGAATGCTCGACGTGCAGCAGAGGAAAAGTTCTCCTGGGGAGCATACGTGCGGCAGCTCGAGCGCGATTTCTACGCTAAGGCCACATGAAGATCCTGTGCATCGGTCTCGACTTCCTCATGCTTCGTGCCTATCAATGGAAGGCGGTCGAACTCGCGAAGCTCTCGACCGAGTTCTTGGCGGTCGTACCTGCACGATGGCGTGTCCTGTGGTCCAGCGAATTGATCGAACCCGAACCCGGACCGCTGGATGACCTTCCGCACCATAAGGTTGACCTACTCGTGCGGATCAACAAACATTTCGCGCTATTCCCTCCACGATTCCTTCGCCGAGTCCTGAACGCCTTTCAACCGGATGTCTGCGATTTAGACAACGAGCCGTTCAACCTCTCATCCGCGCAGGTGATATCCGCCACCCGGCGGTTCAGTCCGCACACCAGAGTGTTCTTGCACGCATCTCAGAACCTTGTCAAACGTTATCCCCCGCCCTTCAATGCAACCGAACAGTACGCTTTCCGTCACTGCACAGGCGTGTTTGCGCGGAACCCAGAGGCCGCCGACGTGCTGAAGCGGCGGGGATGTCAGCCTGCCAAGATCCGCGTCATGGGCCACGGCGTCTCATTGAAGGAGTTCGACCAGGGACGAACCCGTCAACTCAACGGCGAGGCTGAGCCGGGCTCTGTACTGTACGTTGGGTATCTGGCGCACCAGAAGGGCGTGGATACCTTGATCGAAGCGTGCGCCAACTCCGTCCGGTTCCGAAAGCTCACGATCGTTGGCGAAGGTCCTTCAACCCCTGATTTGCACGCTCAAGTCGACCGACTCCAAATGGGAGATCGTGTAGCGTTCTTAGGTCGCCTTCCACAACAGGCCCTGAAAGAACTCTACGGCAATCACTCGTGTTTGGTTGTGCCATCGCGGACCACGCCGACGCTTGTCGAGCAGTTTGGACGGGTGATCATCGAAGCCATGGCCTCCGGGTGCCCGGTCATCGCCAGTGATTCGGGCAACATGCCGCGCGTCGTGGGCAATGCCGGCCTGATCTTTCCCGAAGACGACATGTCAGCACTCGCGCAGGCGCTCGACAGGCTCTTGGGACACGAGCACGAACGCCACGAGATACAACGTCGTTGCATAGAGCGAGTCGAGGGCGTCTTCGAGTGGTCGGTGCGCGCGCGCGCTATGCTGGAGGTGTTTGAGAACGCAAGTAGCGGTTCCTCACACGTCTAGTCCTGTCGGGGACGTCTACCGGGGACGCAACTTTCCTACCGTCCGCCGGGCACGCTCGGCTAGGCGCAGCGGCAGGGTTACTAGAGGTTCGATGCGTTGGTACGCTCTGACCGCGGCTTTATCCACCGCCGTCATGCCGGCGTTACTCTGCGAACTCACGTACCGGCTCGCTACCGCGGCAATTTCCGTAGCGCGTGCTGTGTAGGTGTGCTTGGAACGCACAAACTCATTACCGCGAGCCGCGATTCGTTCTCGCTCGTCCTCATGGGCCAACACGTGCTGCACCGCCCCCGCCAGCTGGCCCTCCGACGCAACCTCGATTAGGTGTTCGCCCGAAGTGAACGGACTTTCGGGCGATAGACGTTCGGTCACCACCAGGGCCCCACAACCGAGAGCTTCGTAAACCCGGGTTTCCGTATCCAATTCCGATGCGGCGTGGATGTTCAACACCACCCTCGCTCGGTTGAACAACCGCACCATCTCCTCGCCGAATGCGCGCCTCACCTGGACGGTGAAGTGGTTCTTCAATCCGTCGAGCACCCTCCGACGCCGCTCCGTTATCGATCCTACGAACAGAACGTCGATGTCCCGCTCTGTGCCGGGAAGTCGTCGGTGAAGATGCTCGTCGAACGCAGACAACAGTAGGCTCACCCGGTCGGCCTCCAACCAGCCATTCCTCACTACAGTTTCTACGCACCGCGGCGTGCGCAGAAACACGTGATCGAACAGCCGGCTGGAGAGTAGCGGCTCCTGGTCTGGACGACGGGCAACCAGCTCACTTGCCCAGAACAACCGAGGACGGTTACACGCCTGAACTAAGGAAAGCGGGAAATGGTCACCACGCTGCAGCAGGAATACATCGAAATCCGGAACCGACAAGAACTGCTTGGCCAGCCGCCCTCGATGCTGGCGGAAATCCAAGGTCGTGGTCTCATGCCCCAATTCCTGCAGCGCGGCGTTGATCGAGCATTCGGCGCCCCACGGCGCATTCCGCTCGATCACGTTCACATAGAAGAACTGCATGTTCGCATGCCTGTCTCAAACTGCCCGTATGTTGTAGTTTGCCTCACCAGAAGACTTCGCAAGGAACATATGCCCTCGCGACGGACGTTCGCAACGCAAGCACTGGGAGCCGGACTGGGCATGGCCGGCCTGACAGCAGCTTCCAGCCGCGCCGACGCCCAGGCTACATCAGCGGCGTGGCGGGATGCGCGACAGTTTGGTGCCACCGGTAATGGTCAGGACGACGATAGGCCGGCCATCCAAACGGCGTTGGACGCCTGAGAAACAACACCCTTGAGGGCGCTCGCTCGGACGGTATTCGCGGCGTCGACGCCCGCTGGCTGCAAGTGCACAACAACCGGCTGGCGAGCGTCGGATCGTCAAATAGCCGTGGTGTGGCCATCCGACTGGACGACCAGTGCCACGACTATGTAGTCGCTCACAATGCGATTGCTGGTCCCACCGAAAAGGTGTTCGCTTTGGGCGACAGCAATCGTGGATTTCTCGTTGACAACATCTGGGATTCGCCGATCGCCCGGCGATCGTCGGACTCGGCGACGGGGTCAGCCGAGGAAACGCAAGCCGGGAATCTCAACCCCATGGGCTCTCGGGCGCCGGGAGTCCGGAGGGACAAGTCGAAGCGCCGGTCGGTTCCATCTACCTGCGGAGTGACGGGGATAGAGGCTCTATGACTGCAAGCCGCTCATGACGGTAACATCCCCGCACATCTGGGTTGTTTACGGCACTCGTCCGGAGGTCATCAAGATGTCACCGGTCGCACGGGCGCTGACAGGTGCCGCCCGCGTAACCAGGGTGTTCACAGGCCAGCACCGGGAACTGGTGACTCCGCTCTTCGACGCGTTGAACATGACGCCGGACTTGGCCGTGGACATCATGCGGAACGACCAAAGCCTCCACGAGGTCGGCGCGCGCTGCCTCCTCGAGATCGGCGACCTCATCCGCAAGAGCCCACCGGACTGTGTACTCGTTCAGGGGGACACGGCTTCTGTGCTGTTCACCGCGCTCGCGTCGTACTTCGAACGCGTTCTGGTGGGACATGTGGAAGCCGGGCTGAGGAGCTTTGACAAGTTCTCCCCCTTCCCAGAGGAAATCATGCGCCGCCTGACCGGCGGCATCGCGGACCTGCATTTCGCCCCGACGCCGCTGGCGGCACGGCACCTCGAATCAGAGGGCGTGGATCGCACCGCCATCTTCACCACTGGTAACACCGTGGTTGACGCAGTGCGCGCTGCCACACCCCTCGCCGAACGATACGCGTCGGATGAAATCCGGAGGTGGGCAGACGAGCACGACCGGTACGTGGTGGTCACGCTGCACCGACGAGAGAGTTTCGGAGAGGACCTGAGGGCGATCCTGACTGCCATCCGCAGCTTTGCCGAGGCACATCCTGAGATCGCCTTCATCTACCCGGTTCACCCCAACCCAAATGTAAGAGAGCCCGTTGCCTCGGTCCTCAACGGAATCTCAAATGTCCATCTCGTAGACCCAGTCGGTTACTTCGAGATGGTGTACTTATTGAAGCGCTGCGTGACCGTCCTGACGGACTCCGGGGGAATCCAGGAAGAGGCGCCGGCGCTTGGCAAGCGCGTGCTCGTCGCCCGGAAGGTCACCGAACGACCGGAAGGAGTGCAGCAGGGCGTCGCCAAACTCGTGGGATCGGATTCACGAGTCATCATCGACGAGTTGGAGCGGGAACTCCGGGAGGCAGAGATACCCGTGGGGGCCGTTACGCCGTATGGGGACGGTCGCGCCAGCGAGCGTATTGCTGACATTGTAGTCAGCGTTCTCACGGGGAGAAGCCGAAGCACCGGCGATTGGACTGGCTACGCCGTAATGGACCAGTCCACTGAGCATCATACAGCGATCTAATTTCTCGGTCAGGGGCTGGAGGCCACCTTGAAGGTTGCGATCGTTCACTACTGGCTCGTCGGCATGCGTGGCGGTGAGGCCGTTGTAGAAGCACTGTGCGACATGTTCCCCGATGCGGACGTCTACACACACGTTTACGACCCCACCGCCATATCGTCCACCATCAGCCGCCACGACGTTCGCACCACCTTCATTCAGCGCCTGCCGGGTGCGGTCCGCCATTATCAGAAATACCTGCCCCTAATGCCCATCGCCCTCGAACAGCTCGATCTACGCGAGTACGATTTGGTCATCAGCAGCGAATCCGGTCCGGCAAAGGGAGTCATCACGTCGCCCGGCGCAATGCACGTGTGCTACTGCCACAGTCCGATGCGCTATGTGTGGGACATGTATCATGATTATCTCGAGGGCGCTGGTGCCGCGACCCGCATCCTCATGCGACCCATATTCCACTACCTTCGTGCGTGGGATGTGACGACAGCGGCCAGAGTAGACCACTTTGTCGCCAACTCGAACTACGTGGCGAGCCGAATTCGGAAGTATTACCGGCGAGACGCTCTCGTGATTCACCCACCCGTCGACACGACCGCCTTTGCCCCCACCGAGAACGTTGAAGACTTCTATCTGGTGGTAGGGGAGCTCGTGCGATACAAACGCGTGGATCTGGCATTGGAAGCATTCAACCGGCTCGGTAAGCCTCTCGTGGTGATCGGGGACGGCGAGCAGCGGAAAGCACTGCAGCGAGCCGCCAAACCGAACATCACGTTCCTCGGACGACAACCACGCGCGGCCATCAAGAACCATTACTCTCGCTGCAAGGCAGTCATTTTCCCAGGAAAGGAAGACTTCGGAATCGTTCCGGTGGAGGCAATGGCGTCAGGCAGGCCTGTGTTGGCGTTGGCAGCGGGTGGTGCTCTGGAAACGGTCGTGGATGGAAAGACCGGCTTGTTCTTCCACGATCAATCGGTGGACGCACTCATCGATACCGTACACCATTTCGAGTCGCGCGCCGACGGTTTTGCCCCCGAGGTCCTCACTGCCCACGCTGCGGAATTCGACCGATGCCAATTCGAGCGGCGTTTTCTGGAATTCCTGGAAAGGGTGACGGAGCAGGACGTGAAACCAATTCCGACACCCTCGCCCCTGTAACTCTAGACCTTTGGGACCCTCAGACATCCGGGATTGACCAAGGTCGGTGGAAGCTTCTTAACTTATCGGATGTCACAAGAGACATGGGAGAGTCGCCAAGTGCTATTTGGCGTTGACGAGTCACGGATTGGGGGGATAACACTCGGGTCGGAACTCACGGATTGAGAATGGACAAGCGGTGTTCGGAGCGTTGGAGCGACCGATGATGAAACACCTAGTACAGAAGACACTGCGTCGCTTGGGATACGAAATACGGGCCGTCAACCAGCGTCGCGGGAGCTACACGGATCTGATCACGGAGACGAATCCGATCATCTTTGATGTTGGCGCGAATGAGGGGCAATCGTTGGCCACATTTAGATCACGGTTCCCCACTGGCCATATACACGCGTTTGAGCCAGATCCGCGACTGTTCGAGCGGCTCCGTGCTGAGTTTTGCGATCCACGTATTTTGATCAACAACGTCGGCGTTGGAGCCAGCGCGGAGAGAAAGACGCTTCACCGCTGCAAGAACACTGGATCAAACAGCTTCCTGCAACCGAACGTCGATTCGAAGTACAATCTGGGTGGCGCACTTGCGCTCGATGGTCAAGTTCAGGCCACCATCACGACGTTGGATGAGTATTGCGCGACGAGAGACATCGGGCGCATCGATCTCCTAAAGACGGACACACAGGGTTATGATCTCAACGTCCTCAGAGGCGCGAAGAAGCTGTTGCGCAACGGTCAGATCAATGTCGTCAAGACAGAAATCCTGTTCTGTGATTTGTACTACGAGGTCGCTGCTTTTCTTGACTTCGAGCAACTGCTTCAGCCTTTCGGATACCGATTATTCACGCTGGAGAACGTCAACATCAGCTTCGATGGGCGGCTGACTCACCTTGACGCGGTCTATGCGCGAAGCCGCTAGTGGGCCCCTTCCCCTTCGAACACCGCCGGGATGGTTCGCACCAAGACGGTCGTGGATGGAGAGACCGGCTTGTTCTTCCACGATCAATCGGTGGACGCACTCATCGATACCATACACCATTTCGAGTCGAGCGCCGACGGTTTTGCCCCCGAGGTCCTCACTGCCCACGCTGCGGAATTCGACCGGTGCCAATTTGAGCGGCGTTTCCTTGAGTTCCTGCGTCGGGCGAAAGCGGGGAAGCCAGAATAGATCCCCGCCCTCTCCCGCTCTGTCAGCTCCTAGCAGGGTGCTGAAAAAAGGGTGGGCGGCGGCAACCGAGGGGAGCGGGCGCCGGACGCGTTGGACGCCGGGGCGCTCGGTCCGGGACCCACCGTACGGAACCCGCGCTGAATCGGCGGCTTATGTCCCGGCCGGGCGCCCCGGCGTCCCGGCGTCCTGAGCCCGCTCCCTTCGGTTACCGCCGCCGTATGCCTTTTTCAGCACCCTGCTAGTGCGTAGAGCTGTCGTCGTCCTGGCCGCGCTACTCAGGGCGAACTCGTGGCGACCAGGAGAACGGTAGTCGTACGTGTCAACTGGGTGACGTCCACTCTGGAACGCGTGTCGACAAGACTCACCGCCTGATAACCCATCCGTCGCATGCAATCGGACAGATCCTGGAGCGAAGCCCCCAACAACCGGTATGCATGCGGAGCGATTTCGCAAATGATGGGTGGGCAATGATCGGTTACTGTGAAATACTTTTCCAAACCCTCCAAGGCTCGCAGTTCGAACCCTTCAATGTCAATCTTCATCAACGCTATTCTGCCGGTGACTCGATCGCTGATGTAGTCGTCAAGTCTCACAACAGGCACTTCGACGCTTTGTTGCTTATCCAGATGCGACATGAAGCCGGGAACCATAGTGTTCCACCCGATATTGCCGGTCCCCGCCACGTCTATCCTGGCTACGCCTGCGTTATCGCCGACGGCGCATTGGTTTGTCTGGATCCGAAAGTCGGGGTTCAAGAGTGCGAGCTGTTTGAGTCGCTCGAAATACCGGGGCACCGGTTCAAAGCAGTGCACGTGACCGCTCGGACCAACGCTGGCGGCGGCTATCGCGGACAGGTAGCCAATGTTTGAGCCAACATCCAGAAAGACGTCGCCGGGCCGCAGACACCGTCTCATGTATCGGACTGTCCACAGTTCATAGACACCACAGTACATGAGTTTGACGACGTGCCCAAACTCGAAATCAAACTCGAACCGGACACCATTGATGGTTGTGGTTATGGGCCCTTTGGGTGTCCGTCGCATGCATCTCACCAACCCGGGTACAGTACGCAGAAACAGGCCTGGGTCGACCCAAAGTAGCGTCAGCAATGACCGAAGTCGGCCCATGATCTTCCTCCCATACGTCGCAACGAACAGGCTGGCCCTCCTTTCCCCTTGAAGCATCGCCGGCATGGTCCACACCAGGACGCCCAGGTCATCAACCAGACACCAGCGGCTCGGAACTGCTGTGTGTTGCATAACGGGGGAAGAACGTGCCTATGCCGAACTTACCGTCACCCCGGAAGTGGCTTAACAGCGGTAACCCTCTCTGCGAACCTTTTCTTCATCTCCGTATGGAGAATCCTCGGAAGCTGCCGCTGCCGCTCATCCACGGCACGGCAACCGGCGTGAGCTGGCCGTCTTGCGTCCCGTCGCCGAACTGGCTGGATGAATTGTTACCCCAGCAGTACACGGTCCCTTCGGCAGTCAGGCCGCAGACGTGTCCCCAACCGGCCACCAACGCCGCGAAGCTCAGACCACCAAGTACTTCGACCGGACTGGCTTTGCTCGTCGTCGTGCCGTCCCCGAGCTGACCGCTGGGATTGCTTCCCCAGCAGTGGGCCGTCCCGTCCGCCGTGAGGCCGCAGGTGTGAGAGAAGCCGGTCACTAACGTCCCAAAATGAAGACCGCCGATCACTGCTGCCGGCGCTTCCTGGTTCAGCGACGTAAAGGTCCCGTCCCCAACCTGGCCCACGTCCTTGTCTCCCCAACAATACGCTGTACCGTCGAAGGTCAAGCCACAGGTGTGGAGGCCACCCGCCATCACCGCGGCGAAGGTGATACCGCCCGCCACCTCCAGCGGTGCCCAGGCTTGTTTGGGTTCCCACCCCACGCCGAGCCGACCGTGCTTCGGATCCCCCCAACAATACGCCGCCCCGCCGGGCGTCACTCCACACGTGTGGTTGTGTCCGGCCGTCAGAGACGTGAAGGTGAGCCCGCCCGTCACTCGTGTCGGGGTGAGCGGCCTCACGTTGGTTCCATCCCCGACTGCACCGGATTGGTTGTCGCCCCAACAGTAGGCGATGCCACCGGCGACCAGCCCGCACGTGTGACCTCCGCCCGCCACGAAGCTCGTGTAGCGGAGCCCGCCCTGCACTTCAACAGGTGCAGCCCGATCTACCTTTGAACCATCGCCGATCGCCCCTGTCGTGCGGTTGTGACCCCAACAGTACATGGTGCCATCGGCAACGAGGGCACAGTTATGCCTCCCACCCGATGCAAGAGCGACGAAAATCAATCCTCCTGCCACGGGACGGATAGTCTGCACTTCGGGGGCCGTACGGTCGACACTGTATCCACCCCAGCAAAAAGCCGCGCCGTCAGCCGTTAGCCCGCAGTTGTGGACGTCACCGGCGGCGAGGATTGCGAGGGGCGGTACCCACCCCGTCGCGGTGAAGGTGACCGGCGAGAGCTCGGTAACCTCGGCGACAAGGCTGGTCACCCCCGACGCACCCAATACCCACTCGGTCGACGCACCTCCCGAGCTATCGGTGCGGACGCCCACAGTTGCGGCTGCTCCTCCCGCGGTCGCTGCCCAGGTCACCTCGACCCCGATCGCCGGCCTGCCATCGGCGAGTGCAACGGTTACCACCAAGGACTCGGCCAGCGGTTGGCTGGGAACGCCCGTCTGCTCGTCTCCGCTGATCCTCGCGAGCGACGCCGTGGATGGCAGCACGGGGCTCGCAGTGAATTGGACCGATCCGACGCCTTCCACAGCGGCGCTTGCCTCGTGAGTCACATCGAGGAGCGTCCCGAGGATCCACGCCGCTCGAGCAAGGCCCGCACCGTCGGTTTGGCTCGAGGGGGTCAGGTCACCACCACCCACGGTCGCCGTCCACGCGACGCTCACGCCGGGGACATCGTTGTCATACTGATCCGCCACGCGCACGACCAGCAATTCGGAGAGCTCGGAGCCGATCACCCCCGTTTGTGAATCTTCGCTCACCTTCTCAAGCGACGCGGGAGGACCCGCCAAGGCCGTTGCACTGAAAAGGGCCGGTAGCACCTGCTCCCCAGTTGCGGGATCCACCGCTCGCACTTCGACCCGTTGACTGTCCGCCGCTGACGTACCGAGAGTCCACCGGTCCTGCGCGAAGCCGCTGTCGTTACTGAGCGAGGGACCTACGAATACGCTGCCACCGCCCGAGGTGACCACGAAGTTGACGAGCTGGCCTGACACGGGGATGCCGTTCCGATCCACCACGCGCACCACCAGGGCCTCCGGGAGTTCCGTCCCTACGACTCCGGTTTGGAAGTCGCCTGCGACGATATCGATCTGTGCTGGAGAGGAGGGGACGGTTGGCGGATCCCCGCAGGCATAAACGGAGATGCCGGAAACGAGAGAGACGGCAACGAGGAAAGCAGCGGAACGCATGGCCTCTCTGTTCTTTCGGACTGACCCAGATTCTTTATTCTCGCCGTTGGAGTTCGCGCTGTCCCAATCACCACCGAAAGTACACTGAGGAGCTAGTTGGCCCCTTCCCCTTCGAACACCGCGGGGATGGTTCGCACCAAGATGGAGAGGTCGTCGAGCAAGGACCAGCGGCGAATGTACTGGAGCTCCATATTGGCCCGGTTGGGATAGCCGACGGCGCTCCGTCCGTTCACAGCCCAAACCCCGGTCATTCCCGGCTTGACGGATAGGAACAGGGACGAACTATCGCCGTAGTGGCGGAGCTCCTCGACAACGATGGGGCGCGGCCCGACCAGCGACATCTGCCCCGTCAGAACATTCAACAGCTGAGGCAGCTCGTCCAAACTCGTCCTTCGCAGAAACCGGCCCACGCGCGTGATCCGCTGATCCTCATGTTCTGGGATCTTGAAGTTATTGGCCACGTATTTGGAGTACATCCCCGTGTCATTCCGGAGAATCTCCTCCGCATCCCGGCGCATAGAGCGAAATTTATAGCACTGAAAGGGACGACCTCTCACGCCCAGGCGTTTGTGTCCAAACAGCACTGGGCCGGGTGAGTCGAGCTTGACACAGGCCGCAACCACAAGGAGAACCGGACTCAGCAAAAGCAGCCCCGCCAAGGCCCCCAGAATGTCGATGACTCGCTTCTGGAAAAGCTGCCACCCCTTCATATGGGGAGACGTCAGCCTGACGAAGCTTTCCCCGTAGAACCACACCGGTCTCGGCTGCGCACCGGCAACGCGCACCGCTCGTGAGCCGGCCAGAAGCAGGCAACCGCTCGCCAGGGCTTGGTCGATCACGCTGGTGAAGTCGGCATCTCGAAGCGGGCGACGAAGGATCACTGTATCCGCGCCCAGTTCGTGGATCATCTGGCCCAATCGAGCCGCAGGAGGCTCTAGATCGTGGCCGTCTTCATCCGGAATGCCCACCCACCCCACGACCCGGATCGGCGCGCCACGCAGGTTCGATGGTGTGACAGGTGGATCCCCGGACGGGTCGGTGGAGCCGACGACAATCACTCGATGGGCCAGGAGCGGGATGAACCGGTCCGCCAGCCGACTAACCGCAGAACGGACAAGCTTGATTGCGACGCCGAGCGTGGCGCCAGTGACTAGTAAGTGAGACAAGACCAGGTCGGTCGATCCCGTCCAGATGGAGGGATAAGATGAGAACAGCCCCGCCAGCGCAACACCACCGATGATCCGTCCCGAGTCCCGTCGTCGTTCCCCCGCCCCGTACGCCCCGGCCATGGTTAGCCCCACCACGAGAGCGACAGGAAGGCTCCATCCGTACAGCCACGCCGACGGCACCAGGTCGGAGACGATTTCAGCACTAACCAGCGTGCGCAGAGCCAACCGCAACACCAAAAGCGTCGCGACATCCCCAACTAGCAACGCCCCTGAACGGACCGTATCGACTATCCAATGTCTGCGGAGGTTTCTGACGCCGCGTTGGGCAACCGCGACGCCGATCTCGTAGAGTTCGGAAACAGACGGCCCTTCGCCCCGCCCCGCCGGGTTTGTTCTTGACGCCAGCGTTGTCACGACATCATCCCGAGCCGCGGCCTGTCCGCCAACTGAACCCCCCCCGACTGCGCTCCGGGCCTCAGCCGAGCCGGTCGGGGGAAAGCCAAACTCATTCATTGCTGACATCACTCTCCTGCTTCACTTGGCGACTGTTTTCATTGCGACGCTCAGTAACGACGCCTGCCCGACGAACGCCGCGATCATTCGTGTCTTGTCATGACGCCGTGTTTTTACCCTTGTTAACCGCGAATTGTCTCACGGTTCCACGGGACACAAACGTGGAGACAAGTATTTGTGAACAGCAAAGCCGGACGATGTGATCTTCATCACCGCGCGAGGCCGGTGTGCTTGTTCCGTCGGCTGAACCGGAAAACCCGTGTTCACCCGACAATGAGGCGCAAAAAGTAACTCTTTGTCCCGCAAGACGCTACAACGAATCTCCAGGCTGTCTCACCCTTGCCCGACAGATTCCCAGTCGAGATCGATCACGCTGCAAAGAGGACCAAGCCAAGCGAAACGACAGGTTGCCGCCGGCAAGATGGGACTTGGGCGGCGCTGCTCGTTCTATTTGCCGCCGGACTTGCTGTGACATGGCGCTCCTGGCGGCGGTACAGTCTCCTGCTCCTCTACTTTGTGATCTCCTCGGGAATGGCGATGCTTTTCTTCGTCATCCCACGATACGCAATGTTCGTGCTTCCGCTGATGCTGCCCTTTGCCGCGGTCAGTCTTTTGCGTCTGGGAGGCTGGCTACAGCGTCGCATTCATGACGTCCGATCGCCTCCTGTCGCAGCACAGTAGGGTAGACGCTGAATCCGGGTTCGGGGTAGCCGGCCCTGATACGCCGAGTCAAGTACGCTGTAGCGATAGGATGAGCGCTGTTCACCCACGCCTCGCCCGGTCGTTGAGGAACTTTACCGACACCACCAACCACTGCTCCGGATGCCCACGAGTCGAACGAACTCGAAGTGCGCCAATGGCATGTTGACCATCTAGAGACAGGAAGGACGGGACAGCATGGGGCAGCCTGGAGCGGTCTGTGGCATTCTGGAGCAGTCTGGAGTAACCTGGGACAGCAAGGGGCAGATGATCGCCGAACCGCTTCGTGGTGATGATCTTGACCTCGGGAATGGCGGTCCCGACCACCTCCATATCACCCTCCTCGCTCATCCAACCGTGCGTTCGATTTCATCGAAGACGTGTTCGGTGAAGGGCAACGCACATGTGAAGGCCGGAGACACCGCGTTCAATACGTGGAATGACTTGTCGTCGGCCTCGTAGCAGAAATCCATCACCAGCTTCTTCCGTTTGATGTCCACAAGCTGGGCTCGAATGCCCGGCCGTCCCCACTTGGGAAACTGATCCAGTTCCAGGCCCGCTGCCAACTCACCCGCGGCGCGCACCATGCGGCGCCGGGAGTACTTCATGATTTCTCTCAACGCGAGCCGCCGAAAAGAAAAGTCGTTTCTGAGGAAAAACAATGCCTCGCGTAGCACCACTTCTCCCATCTCTTGCAGCCGGAAGTTGTCCAGGCCGCCGTAGTGTTCTCTCCAGAAGGCCGGCGTCGCGGTGGGGCCGAGCGTCACCCTCCCATCCACGGCCACGGTGAGGTGAACGCCGAGGAACGGGGCCGCCAGGTCCGGCACGGGGTAGATGTTGGTACGAAGGGGTGCGGCTCCCTCCCGTTGATGCAGGTAGAGGCCCTT
>SDBV01004920.1_pt1 | contig 18993 bp, 16 predicted proteins | sample 2277081 | NCBI WGS metagenome assembly SDBV01 (sample SAMN10402039, study PRJNA504765) | marine sediment metagenome | isolation source: marine sediment core GS10_PC15, 223 cmbsf | place: Arctic Ocean: Southern Knipovich Ridge | collected 2010
TGCGCGGCGCCTCGAAACAGGCCGGCGGTCTGATCGAGCTTTCCCGTTTGCCCCTGAGCTACTTCGAAGAAGAGCAGGGGCAGTTCCGATTCGGCGCCGGCCGTACGTACGCCGAGGTGATCGGTGATCTCACGGCTCTCGACCCGGCTCATATCCTGGTGCAGTCGCTGGGCCGGGCAGCTTCGACGCCGCTACGAAACAGGATCACGCTGGGTGGCAGCGTGGCGTTGTTTCCTGTCTGGTCCGATCTGATGGGCCCTCTCCTGGCACTTGACGCGGCTGTCGAGCTGACAGGCACGAACCGCGGCACCTACCCACTGGAGCGCTACCAGAAGGACAGGGGCCTGCGTCGGAACTCCCTGATCACGTCCGTTCGATTCGAGCGCAAGCACTGGCGGGCCTGGTACCACCGTGAAACACGCACGCACTTCGATTACCCTGCCTTTACGATTACGATACTGTCAGATAAAGAGCCTGCCGGTGACCTGCGGATACTGCTGACGGGGAACACGCGCAAGTACGCCCGTCTGCTGATGCTGGAACAGGCCGTCGGAGAGCGCGGAATCCAGGCCGTACTCAGGTCGGACTTGACCGGGTACGTAGAGTTGGATTTCGCGCGCAAGCGGCTTGGCAACGCCGCCTATATCAAACACCTGGCCCTGGTCGGTCTGGAGCGGGGCCTGCAAGAGGTCGAGCGATGGAAGGTCGAGTCGAGATAAACGGCAGGCAGCGGACATTATGCTTCTCCGGCCGCGACACGTTGTTGCTGATGCTGCGCGAGGCAGGCTTCACGGAGGTGAAGCAAGGCTGCGGAGAGGGCCAATGCGGGGCCTGCCTGGTGCTGCTCGACGGTAAGCTCGTCAACGCCTGCCAGGTGTTCGCCGCCTCGGCCGTGGGCAAGGCCGTTACGACCATCAAAGGTCTTGGGAATATCCACAGTCCCCACCCCATTCAAACGGCCTTTGTGGAAGCCGGCGCCGTCCAGTGCGGGTTCTGCACACCCGGAATGATCCTCGCGGCTTACACGCTGCTGCGTGACAATGCTCACCCTGAAACAGACGATATCAAGCAGGCCCTGGACGGTAATCTGTGCCGCTGCACCGGCTATGCCAAGATCATCGACGCCGTGAAGCTGGCCGCGGAGAGGATGCAGGACGATGCCTAGTTATCTCAACATCGGCAAGTCGGTGACCAAGATCGACGCCCTGGCCCTGGCCACCGGGCAGGAGTATTTTACCGACGACGTGAGGCTCGACGATGCGCTCCACCTCGTTTTCCTGTACTCCAAAGTGGCCCACGCCGATATTGCGCTTCTGGATGTCACCGACGCCAGGCAGGCCCCCGGGGTGGCCGAGATCCTGACGTACCAAAATGTCCCCAGAATCTGGCACACCACGGCCGGTCAGGGCTACCCCGAGCCCTCACCCTACGACAGCCTGCTCTTCGACAGGACGGTGCGATATGTGGGCGACAGGATAGCGCTCGTTGCAGCGGATACGCTAGAGCAGGCGGTGGAGGCGGTTCAACGCATCAAAGTGGAGCTCGAACACCTCGACGCGCTGTTCGAGGCCGAGAGGGCCATGGCTCCAGGGGCGCCCCGGATCCATGGCGAGGAAGAGCATGCCAAGATACCGGTGACCTACGACAGCGGACGCAACCTGGCGGCGGAGGTGCACATTGAATTCGGCGATGTGTCGGCGGGTTTCGCCGGTGCCGATCGTGTCATCGAGAATACCTACACCATGCAGTACGCCTCCCACTGCGCGATAGAGCCCCATGCCGCGGCCGCGTACTTCGACGCGCGGGGCAGGCTGGTCATTGTAAGCACGACCCAGGTGCCCTTCCACGCCCGCCGTATAGTAGCCACCGTGACAGGTATTCCGCTGCGCCATTTGCGCATCATCAAGCCCAGGATCGGCGGCGGTTTCGGCGGAAAACAGGAGGTGTTTCTCGAACCCCTGGTCGCCCTGGTAGCCTGGCGCACCAAAAGGCCTGCAAAACTGGTGCTTTCCCGACGGGAAGTGTTTGTGTCCACCCGCACGCGGCACCCCATGCGGGTACGCTTGAAAACCGGCTTCATGACGGACGGTCACATCAACGCCATAGAGATGGACTGCCTCATGAACACCGGGGCCTACGGCACTCATGCCCTGACCGTACTTTCCAACGCCGGCGCCAAGGTGCTGCCGCTTTTCAACAAGACGGAACACCTCGAGTTCAACGGTAAATCCGTCTACACCAACCTGCCCGTCGGCGGCGCCTATCGCGGCTACGGCGCAACGCAAGGGTACTTTGCCTTCAACCAGCAGATAGACATAATCGCACGCGAAACGGGACAGGACGTGTTAGCTCTCTGCAAGCGGGAGCACATCAAGTCGGGGGAAACGTCGGGCGTGTTCGAAGCCCTGGGCGAAGGCAAGGAGGGCGTCAGCCAGGTAATCGCCTCCTGCCGGCTCAGCGAGTGTATCGACAGGGGCGCCGAAGCCATTGAATGGTCGGCCAAACGAAACCGTCGCATAAAGGTCGCCGGTGATCGAGCTCGCGGGGTGGGCATGGCCATCGGCATGCAGGGGTCGGGAATCCCCAAAGTTGACATGGGCAGCGCGGCGATGAAGATGAACGAAGACGGTTCGTTCAACCTCTACGTTGGGGCCACCGACATCGGCACCGGCTCCGACACGATCCTGGCCCAAATCGCCGGAGAGGTGCTGAGGGTTCCGCCGGAGAGCATCATCGTGCTCTCCTCGGACACCGACCTTACACCCTTCGACGTCGGCGCCTATGCCTCTTCGACGACCTACATTTCGGGCGCCGCCGTTCAGAAATGCGCCGAACGGATCGCCGGGCAAATTTTGAAGGCCGCTTCCGGCATGCTCGGCGTGAGCGAAGAAGATCTGGCACTGGAGCAGGACGGTGTGGTCGACCAGAAAGCCGGCCGGCGCGCATCGCTAAGCGACATTGCCCTGCACACACTCTACGCCGCGGATCAGTTCCAGATTCAGGCCCAGGCTTCGCACACCTCACCCGTGTCGCCGCCGCCGTTCATTGCCCAGTTCGCCGAAGTCGAGGTAGACACCCGAACCGGCAAGATCCGGGTAGTGCGTTTCGTGTCCGCGGTGGACTGCGGTCAGGCGATCAATCCTGCTCTGGCCGAAGGGCAGGTGGAGGGGGCCGTGCTGAACGGCATAAGCTACGCGCTGTGGGAAACCTATCTGTTCAACGACTCGGGCCGAATGATGAATCCCGGCTTCTGGGATTACAAGATCTTCACAGCCGCCGATATGCCCGATCTCGTAACGATTATCGTGGACTCCTATGAAAAAACCGGCCCTTTCGGCGCTAAATCGGTGGGTGAAATCGCGATCAACGGCCCGGCGCCGGCCATTGCCAATGCCATCTTCGATGCCGTCGGGGTTCGCATTTGCGACACGCCCATAACGCCGGAAAAGGTGTGGCGGCACATGCGGGAAGCATAGAGATGAGGATAATCCGACTTGATCGTCAAAAACGGTATGGTGGCCCTGCCGGGGGAAGATAAACCGGCCAAAACGGATATACTCATTCGAGGCCAAACGATCGCTCGTGTGGGCGGGAACCTCGGCGATGATGCGGAGACCCTCGACGCGACCGGCCTGTACGTTTTCCCCGGAGCCATAGACCCCCACGTGCACTTCAATGACCCGGGTTATGCGGAGAGGGAGGATTTCTACCACGGCTCCTGCTCCGCCGCGGCCGGCGGAGTTACGACGGTTATCGACATGCCCTGCACCTCCGACCCTCCTGTCGTCAACCGGCGCAATCTCCAGGCCAAGCTAGACGCCATTCAACCCAGGTCGGTCGTGGACTACGCCCTGTTCGGCGGAGTTTCGGCGCAGTCACTGGCCGAAGGTCTGGTCGGGGCCATGGAGGAACTTGCCCCCTGGGTGGTCGGTTTCAAGACGTACTTCGTTTCCGGCATGCAAACGTTCGGCAGGCTGACCCATTATCAGTTCGGGCAAGTGCTGAAGCAAGCCCGGCAACTGAGACTGCCGGTCCTGCTCCACGCCGAAGACTACGACTACGTAAACGGCGCGACGGCGGCGGAGAAGAGCAAAGGCCGGGAGCCAATCCACTATTACCGTTCCCGACCCGAAATAGCCGAGAAGCTCGCGGTAGCCGCGGCCGCCGCCATGGCAAGAGAGACGGGCGCACAGTTGCACGTAGTCCACGTGTCGACCTCCGCCGCCGTGGACATCATCGCGGGACCCGTCGGGGACGGAGGGATCACTTGCGAAACGGCCCCCCACTACCTGGCTTTCGAGTTGACGGATTTCGAGCGGATAGGATCGGCTCTGAAAGTAACGCCGCCCGTCAAACCCGCCCCCAACAGAGACGGGCTATGGCAGCGCCTCGCCGCGGGAAGCATCGCCTTCGCGGCCTCGGACCACGCTCCCTGTCGAAAGCAAGACAAGCAGAGCGGCTCGATCTGGACGGATTATGCAGGCATGCCTGGATGCGAAACCCTGCTGCCTTTCCTCTTCTCGGAGGGATACTGCCGCAAGCGGCTCAACCTGCAGCGGCTCGTAGAGGTTACTTCGATCGCCGCCGCTCGCCTCTACGGGCTCGCGAAGCGCAAAGGGTCCATCGAGCCGGGAAAAGACGCCGATCTCGCGCTGATCAACCCGAAGGTTCGAACCATCGTCCGAGGGCAGGCTTTGCAGTCGAAAGGCAGCGTCACCCCGTTCGAGGGCTGGAACCTGGCGGGCCGAATCGAGAACACAATCCTGCGGGGCCGGCTGGTCTACGATGCCAACCGGGGCATAATCGCGGAGAGGGGATACGGGCGGTTTCTCAAAAGCTCAGAGCTCACGTAAGGCCGCATACATACAGGCGCAGGATGATGTCCTTTCCAGGCTCCGTAGGGGGTCCCTGCTGATAGGGACTCAACCGAAGGGATTGCTCGAATTTGGCGAGGGCCCTTGCGGCTATGAGTTCATAGCGGATTTGGGGTACAGACCAGTGTCTTGAGAACCGACGATGGCCGATCCACGCAAAAACATCCCATGCTATCGCCCAATCGGGCATTGCATTCCCAAACTCCGCTTTCGGGCTCAACGTCTTCGAACGCCTCGCCCAGGACTTATCCGGACAGTGAGTAAGCTTCATCGTCATCTTCAAAGGGCCGCCCAAGGTATGCACATGATGGAAGCGATGATCACATATGGTGGTGGTCTTGCCACAATCAGGACAACGTTTGTCCTCCACTTGCAACGTCAGTTGCTCAAACTGCGTACCTTCCGGCCAAGGATAAGGCCAACCTATCATTCCATAACTTCTCGGACAAACACGCGCCGCCCCTCCCTGGAGGAAAGGTAGAGCGCCTGTGTTGCGGCTACATCCCGCATCCCGTGCTCGCCGGTAACGGGCGGTTCTTCGCCGGCCAGGATTGCCTGGGCGAACTTGCGGTTCTGGTTATACTCAGGATGCCGCCATTCTCCCCGCGTTGAGATCCCGGAGATGTGCAGAGTCGGCCCCATGGCATGCAGATCTTCGGAAATCAGTGCAGAGCGTCGATATGAGAATTCCTTGCCGTCGAAATCTCCTGCGAGCTCGATGAAGGCTTCGTTCTCGATCTTTACTGCTCGGCCTTTGGTTCCATAGATCTCGACCGGCCGTCCGATGCTGGAATAGCCCGCCTCCATGGTCAGCAAAGCGCCGTTGGATAACTCGGCGATACCGTTGGCTATATCCTCCCCTTGCATGACATCCCTGCAGTAGAGATTATCCGCATATCCCATGACGGAGATTACTTCGAGCCCCGTCATCCAAAGCACAAGGGCCAACGGGTGCACGCCGAGTTGCATGAAAACACCGCCGCCGAGTTTCTTCATATCCGACCGCCACCCAGCTGACATCTTTTGTCCCATCAGCCCCCGATGGGCATTGCGGACGCGCAGGGACGCGATATCGCCCAGAAGCCCATCCGCAATGGCGATCTTGATATCCGGTGCCAGACGATTCGTCATCCACGTTATATTTATTCCGAGCATCGTAGTTGTCCGTTTCGAAGCATCTACCATACGCCGGCATTCGGCAACGGTCGGGGCCATAGGTTTCTGGCAGAGCACGTGCTTTCCGGCCTCCATGGCCGCGATGGCCTGCTCAGAATGGAAATGATTCGGCGTGGCGACCTCGAGCATGTCGGCATCAGATGCGAGCACGTCGTCAAAGTTCGTGGTCCATCTACATCGGCCGAATTCTTTCGCCGTCGCGCGCGCGTGTTCTCCGTTTATATCGTGAAGCAGTAACAGTTCCGTTTCCGGCGCGTCGATGTAGTTTTGTATATATTTTGTGGAAAAACCCAGGCCGGTTACGGCAACCTTCAAAACACGCTCCATGTCTACTCCTGACCGGTGCTGTTATATCGATTTTGGGGTAACCCAAATGGGCGAGGACCAGGCGACCTGCCCATTATTCTGAATTACCCTCACGTAGTACCATGATTCACCGTCTCTGTCGGGCATCACATCCCACTCGACTGAGGTTGAGAACTCGTCCTCGCGCACTGCGGGCCACACATGAGTTTTGTAGGCGGCGTGGTAAAAGACGCTCACGTCGTAGTCATCAGCTGCTAACATGGCTGGGCTGATATTATACCTTTCCTTCATAAAATTCTCAGCGGCAATATCATCAGAAATAATGGCTGGAAAACGCCGGGCTTCGCCCAGAGTAAAACGGTGGGGCTTGCCGTTGACAGTCAGGGCGACTCGAGTGTCCTGCGTGCCTCTGATGTCGAACACCATACCGGGAAAGGGCTGCGGCTTCCGGCCGGCGGTAGTACCCGGTCCGCTGACGAGGTGAAACCGGCAACCGGACGATGATTGATCTTCGATGCGTTGCCCGAACCGCATCCAGAGCTTTTCGATATCCAGCAGAATGCCGTTCTCTAATTCAATCCTTACATCCCATTGGCGATCAGGGACGTCACCGTGTTCTTCCTGCCGCGGCCCCCAACCGAAGAAGCAACGGAACTTGTATCGGCATGGTCCGGATCGCTTGTGATCGAGACCATAGCGGATGTACTTTGAACGAATGACCGAGTTGTTTTCTAATAGCTCGATCCGAGAAAGAGCGTCCGAGCCCTCGACCTTCACCCTGACACGATAGGGCGGCTCGCTTCTGCCAATCGATCCCATTTCGAGCTCCGATAGTGCGAAATCGAGCTTGATCCTGTCGCCGGTCACTCCGTACACTCTACGGCAATGGAACGAGTCCCAGATGGCGGGCCGCGTCAGTTTTTCAGCATAGCATGCCATGAGCCCCTTGCCCCATTCCATGGGATAAGCTGCGTGAAGGTCTCCTGACGCCATGATACCCACGTGAATGCCCTGCGCCAGCGCTTCCTGAATCGATCCGGATTGGCTCATGGGACCCATACCGATGTTGCTATCCATCAGCTTCGGGCTTCCGTAGCCCTCCGAGCAGCCATGGGAGGAGAATATCTCGGCAAAGGGAGACAACTTATCGTCCAGCACCGACCAGTCTTTGCCGCGTTCACCTTTCTGATAGGCCGTGTGATGGGGTATTGCGAGGCCGTCGTGCTTTCTTAACTGCTGATAGAGCTCTACAAGTGTTTCGGCGTCATCGAGCGGGGCATTATCGGTTGGGTAAAATATGTTGTGGTCTCCCCACCTTACACGATCACCGTGCCATTCGTAACCTGGAAAGCAAATAAATCGGCCGGGTTCATTTTGACTGGCCGTCATTGTGCAGAGAGTTTGCCAATGGTCCAGGAATTGGGGCCTCTGCCTAACAGTCTCTTGCCTGGCACCGTTGACTCGATCGAGCTCAAACGCATAGTAAGCGATGGGCCAGAAATCGAGCAACTCCCTGGCCGCGGCGAAAGATTCCTGCAGACGGTCGACATGATAGGGACGGATGTTCGTGTGGGCATCACCCCAATAGAGCTTCATACTGTCAGAAAGCATGCATTCTTCCCCAAATAATCTGCTTCGCCGCGGGCATCAATCTGCCTACCCTGGTTCTATACTCGCGCATTCCGTCACTGACACCCCAGTCAGCTGTGCTCTGCTTTGTTCGGCGGTGTCGAATTAGCCTTTCAGCCCCGTCGTGCTGATGCCTTCGGAAATGTGCCTTTGAAAAATGAAAAATACTAATAGCACGGGGATCAGGGATAAGGCGGCCATGGCGAACATGTAACCCCAGTTGGTCAAGGAGTTGGGATCGGCAAACAGCTTGAGCGCGATGGACACCGGATAGAGCTTCGGCCGGTGCAGATAGAGCAGAGGGCCCAGGAAATCGTTCCAGCGCCAATAAAAGGAAAATATCGATACGGTTACCAGGGCGGGTTTGACAAGTGGAACGATGATTCTGATAAATATGCCGTACTTGGTGCAGCCGTCGATGATGGCCGACTCATCCAGCTCCGAGGGAATGCTGCGGATAAACTGCATTATCATGAAGATGAAAAACGCCTGGCCCAGGAAAGAGGGTACAATCAATGGATTGAACGTGTTGACCCATTTCAGCCGATGGAATATGACGTACTGCGGTATCATGATAACCTGGAATGGCAGCATCATTGAGAGCATCATGCAAATGAACCAGATCCGTTTTCCGGCAAACCGAATCCTGGCAAAGCCGTAGGCGACCACGGCGGAAGACATGACCACCCCCGCAGTGGCCAGTATGGCGATAATGAAGGAATTCCGGAAATACGTGGCAAAACTGTATCCGCCGAATCCTCTCCAGCCGTTGGGATAGTTGCTCGGCGTCCATGCCTTGGGGATCAGTGAGTGGGCCGTTAGGAATATCTCTGATTCGTTCTTGAACGAGCTCGAAATAAGCCAGAGGATAGGATACGCCATGAGAAAGGCCAGGCTCAACATGCATATCTGATAGGACAGGCTTATCAGCCTCTTACTGCTCAGACCGAAGTCAATATCCAACGGCCTGCGTCGACTAAAACTTGTCTTTTGACTCATAGTATACCCAACCAGGAGAAGACTTAAAAATCAGGGCCGTAAACACGCCGATGATGAAGAGCAATATCCAGGCCAGGGCTGAGCCATAGCCCATCTCGAAATACTCGAAAGCTCGGCGATACACGTATAGAGCGTAGAACAGGGTGCTGTTAATGGGGCCTCCACCGGTTACGATATAGGCTTGCGTAAAGGCTCTGAACCCATTAATCGTTTGCATCACGAGATTGAAGAAAATCACGGGACTCAACAGAGGTATCGTAATTCTTATGAATTTCTGCCAGGCGTTGGCGCCGTCGACTATGGCCGCCTCGTAATAGGTAGCCGGGATGCCTTTGAGCCCGGCGAAGAAGATCAGCATGGAGGAGCCGAACTGCCAGGTGTGGAGCAAAATGAGCGACCAGAGGGCTGTCGAGGGATCGCCTATCCACGAAATCGTCTCCTCTATGCCCAGTAGTTGGAGAAAAGAATTCAAAGCGCCGTCGAGCCCGAAAAGCTGCCGCCACATGACCGCGATGGCCACGCTGCCGCCGAGCAGAGAGGGAAGGTAAAAGACTACCCGATAAAACCCGATCAGTTTATATCTTTTATTCAAGAGGATGGCGACGAAGAGGGCAAAGGCCAGACGCAGTGGCACGCCCGCGAGCACATAGGTAAACGTAACCCGTAGCGATACCCAGTATTTTCCGTCCTGGAAAAACATCCGGATATAATTGCTGAAACCAATGAATCGCGGGATTGAAAGCAGGTCGTATTTGGAAAACGAAAAATAAAGCGACGAGATCATAGGGACGATGATAAAGGCCAGAAACCCCACGAGCCAGGGCATTATGAATACATAGCCCGCGAGATTGTCGTTTCCTGTCAGAGTTTTAGTGCGTCGTGCCATGCCGCCTCTAAGCTATCATATTATTCGGCATTTTGCAGAAAAATGGCCCCGGCAGGTACCCCGGCCGGGGCCATCCTCTTTCAAACCTGGTTCCGTATTACTCCCGGGTCAAGATTTCACTGGCCTGGGTGCGGAATTGCTTTGCCGCTTCTTCAGGGGCTAACTTCTTAAAAAGCACCTGTTCGATAAATTCGGTCGACAGGTTCTCGACTTCTGAAGTATTGGGATCGGGCTTGTCCCAGGGGCTGCTGTGCTTGGCCACCAGATCGATGAAATCGAACATCTGCTTTTGCTCGAGCCCGAGAAGCGGACCCATCTCTTCTCTGAGCTTGGACGATACCGCAACGCCGCGGTCCGCCAGTAGAACCTTGTTGCATTCGAAGCTGTTTACAAACCAATCGAGAAATTTGGCAGCTTCGACCTTGGCCTTGGATCCACTGGATACTGCGATCGACATCGAGGGCTTCAGAAACATGCCCTTTTCAACTCCCGGGCCGGGAAGAATCCCCATCGCCAATGGCCTTCCTGCGGCCTTGGTGACTGCCACAATGAGGTTGCTCCAGGTCCAATAGCTGGGGGCCTTTTTGTGTATGATCGCTCGATCTTCGAGAGGCTTGCCGGTGACTTCGGCCAGGGGGGGTGTTAATCCGGCTTCATTCCATCGCAATAGCATGGAGAAGTATTCGATGGCTATGCCGTCATCATCGTAGCCCAGTGTCTTACCATCATCGGCGAGGATGTGTTTGCCGCGCGTGCGGATGAAATAGAGAAATTGGTTGGCCCCCAGAGTGTCGCTGCCGTAGATACCCAGCGCATCATGGATCTTTTGGGATCCGTGCTCGAGATCCTGCCATGTCCAGCCAACGGCCGGCTCGGCCACGCCGGCACTCCCATAAATTTCCGGATCGTAGATTACTACCAGCGCGTTGGTTCCAAGGTTGTAGCCGTACAGGTCTCCGTCGACCCTCCCGGGAGCCAGGGCGGCTTCGACCGTGGTGGAAGTGTCGATAATGCCGTCCTTGATGTACTTGTCGAGCGGCTCGAGCAGGCCCTTGTCCGCATAACGCTTGAGGTAACGGGCCCGGCCGTCCATCTGAATCAGGTCCGGCATGCTGCTGGCTGCCGCATCGGCGGCCAGCTTCTCCCAGTGACCGGAGAAGTTGCTGTATTCGGGCTCGAAAGTAACGTGCGGATTGGCCTCCGTGTAGTTGTCGAGAACCTTCAATGTTCTCTCATTCCTGGTCTGATTGCCCCACCAACCAAACCTGAGCGTTATCTTTTGCTGCTCCGCGGCGGTAGTGTCCTGCTTTCCGGAACTATATCCGCAAAAAGCAGAGATCGTGACAAGCGCGATAGAGAGTAACATCACTTTGCTTTTCATTGTTGCAATACCTCCGTACTATTTTTCACATCATCTCACGCCATCCAGCTTTAGAATTGTATTTTTCCGACGATTTTGGTCAGAAAATCGACAATTTAGCTGCGTGAGGCTGTTGATTGCGCCTGCAGACTCCGGTACTCCGACGGCGACAAACCGGTATATTGCTTGAATATGTGACTGAAATATTGAGAGTTCAGGCCAAAACCGACTCGCCCTGCGATTTCGTTGATCCGCGCGTCGCTTTCGCGTTCTATCAGCTCTTTTGCTTTGTCGATCCGTAATTTCATAACATACTTAGAGAATTTGCGGCCTGTTTCCCTTTTGAAAAGCCGGCCTAGATGCTCCGCGTTCATATAAATGACATGGTTGGCGAGCCATTTGAGCGACATGTCTTCGTTGCCTACATGGTCCGAGACGAATTGGATCAATCGATCGATGATTTTGCTGTGTCTTCCGGCGATTCTTGCATGGTTTCCGGCAGCGATTTCGTTTGCCGTATCCTCTACAAATTTTCTGATTTGCTTTAAAGTGCCGTAACGCAGGAATTCGACTATGCTGCCGACGTATCCATCGATATTGTTCCGGGAATCCTGGCGGATGATTGCCATCAGCAGCTGCAAGCAGTGGGTCTTCGTCTTGTCTATATCGTATTTTCTGGCCTGCAATTCCGAAAAGAAAAAGCTAAGCCTCTTCGTCGCTTCGGCCTGATTCCCACTTTTAACTGCAAGAGCCATCGGTTCATAATCGAAGGAAATGTGCCGGTGCTCCTGCGCCTCGCGAACTTCCTCCGTGTTGTGCCGGCTGATAATGCTGCCTTCTCCCAGATAGAAGGCATAACTGAGATATTCATCGGTTTGCGCGTAGATCCTGCCAATGTTGCTGAATGTATCAGCGTCGCTGTAAGATGCGGTAATCTGGCCGCCAATCAATCGGTCGTATCGAATCTTTATCTCTGATATGAGACCGGTAACAATATGATCTTCCATGTTTCGCACCATGGAGAGAAGCCTGCCTCTTATGCAAGTGTTGAGATAGATTCGTCTCTTCTCAATGACTTCTTCCGAAATGCTCTTTAAAGCCAGCAATTTATCGAATGTAAGTTCATCGTGAGGCTGAAAGAGAATCAGCCGGCACCGCTCATTCGCGATGCCGATCAAGTCCATGTAGTACTCCCGCTCCGCCTTTGTATACGTCCTATCCATTATGCAGTCTCTCAAGAATTGTTCTTTGACCAACGGCATTGTTTTTTTTACCTTGCGCTCGAGGGAGCTCATTTGCCTTTTTCTTCCGGCCTTCTCTTCCAGTTCCTCGTAGACTTCGACTAGTGTTTTGGCGATCTCGTCGTCGTCAGTCGGCTTCAACAGAAAGTGTTTCACTCCATATGCCATGGCTCTTTTGGCAAAATCGAACTCGCCGTAACCCGATAAAATAACAAAGGTAACTCCGGCACTTTCTCCCTTTACCTTTTCGATCAATTCCAGTCCGTCCATTCCCGGCATCTTTATATCGGTGATCACGAGATCGGGGTTTTTTTTCCGGATGAGATCCAGTGCTTCCACCCCATCTTCGGCTCTGCCAACGAGAGAAAAGCCGTGGCTCTGCCAATCTACGCCGGCAGCTATGCCATCGCGTATGATTCTTTCGTCATCGGCAATTACTACATTATACAAGATCATCCCCCAAGCCGGATTGCATTACTGTCATCTCGGCTTTCCTGTGCATCGGCAGATGAATGCTTACCGTGGTGCCAACTCCAATTTCACTATCGAGAGACAAGCCGGAGCTGTTGCCGTAAATTATCCTGAGCCTCTCGTCAATATTCTTGAGCCCTATGCCGGAGCCACTCGGCTCGATTTCTCCGTTTCTCAGTTTTGCCAGTAACTTTTTGCTTATCCCCGGCCCATTGTCTCTTATTGCAATGCGCATGGTGCTGTCTCTTTTCAGCGCCTCGACTACTATTTTCGAATTGCCCCGCATCTTCTCGAGTCCGTGGTTAATGCAGTTTTCGACTATCGGCTGGATAGTCAGCTTGGGGATGGTGTATTCGAGAAGCTCCCGATCGACGTTTAGCTCGAAATTCAATCGATTTTCGAATCTTATCTTTTGTATGGAAACATAGTCTTTGAGAAGCTCGAGCTCTTCTCGCAGCGTTACGATGTATGCTTTTCTATTAACAGAGCTCCTCAACAGGGCGCCAAGAGATTTGACCATAACCGCTATCTTAGGCTGGTCGTTCATCTTTGCCATCCAGTTTACCGATTCCAATACATTGTAGAGAAAATGCGGATTGATTTGGGCTTGCAAATTTCTGTATTCCGCTTCCCTGATTTTGATCTTGCGTATATAGTTCTCATCGATTAGTGTATTGATCTTGCGAAGCATGATATTGAAGTCTTTGTAAAACGTTCCGATCTCATCCGTGCTGAGATATTTTGCTTCCTCAGGCTTTGCGATTTCGAAATTTCCCTTTTCCACCTCTTTCATCATAGCCGTTAATTTTTCAATAGGCTCCGTAATCGATCGCGTATAGCGAACAACCACGAATGCGGTAGCAAGCGAAAAAATCATGAAGAAAATGAATATCGTGTTTCTCACAGCCGCAAGCTTGTTTAGCATGCCGTCATAGGCCAGTATGTTGATATAGGACCAATCGGTGTATTCGGAGGATGTCCTGGAAATTAAATAGCTCTTGTTGTTTAGTATCTTAATTATATGGGCCTGGCGCGTATCTTCCGGCAGAGTTATGCTCTCCAAGCCCTGCTCCCGATCGCTGATAAAAAAGATACGGTTTCTCTCAGAAATTGCCAGTTTGTTTTGCTTTACCGATGGTATATTCGACGTCTTGGTCACAAGCTTCTCCAAGTTTAAGCGAATCAGCACCATTCCCATCGGCTCGAGGCTAAGGTTTTCGATTTCGCGCATATGTCTTGCAGATACCAGGCCTTGGCTAGATTCATATGGCACAGCCCAGATATTTCTGCCTTCAGCTTTCAATGCCTCGGCAAAAATTCGGGAGGTCTCTCGAGAGTCTCTTCCGCGAAAAAAACTCCCCCTATCGCTTCCTTCGATGTACTCTTCATCATTGCCACAGATTATGTGGATCGAGCAGATATAGCTTTCCGACATGGCGTGGGGGAAAAGCTTGTCCCTGAGCTCGGTTATGGCCGTATTTCTTTCGTAGGGATTTTGCACTTCATTGATCGCTCTTACATGATCCTGTATCTGTAAATTGGTCATGATGGAATAGGAAAGGTTCTCTATTTTTTTCAATTCTTTTTCCAAAAGGATGGCCGATAGGTTGAGCACCTTCGCTGATTCCTTCTGCAGCACTCCGCTATAAATTGTAAAGGAAAAATGCATGCTCAAGATAGCGACTATGCTAAGTACAAATATAAGCATGAAAAATATCACGAAAAGCTTGTATCTGATCTTTAGATTCCGGTATGCCCTTAGCATTTACCTTCTCCGGCGGCAAAACCAATCCGAATGCCGCAAATAGATTGTCCCTCAATTTAGCATTTTAGCCAACACTTATGAAGCCGATTATTTGTCTGTTGCGAAAGTAGAAGCTGTTTTCGTCTGCCTGCCACGCGACAGAACCTCGCGCAGATTTGGGCACGAACGACTGCGATCAAGCCTTAAGTTTCTTCCCTCTCGGTCCAAAGGCGACCTCGTGCCGCGTGTCGAATGGATGGCGCAACGGGAATCGTCATCAGGCTCTTCGAAACCGGGAAACTTACAGCGTACCTCAATCCCGATAACAAACTACCGCAACGCGGGGCCGCGAAGCTTCGCACCCGACAGGTGCCACGGGCCCGCCCTCGGCACGCGCATAGAGAGCTGAAAGCGTGGGAGCGCCGCGATCGAAGCCGCCTGCACCTCCAACTGCTTGCCCGCGCGGCGCGCATAGTTCAACGTTGACTGCACCTTTCCCGGATGCCATGCACGAGCTCGTCGAGAAGCCGCAGGTTCTCCCGCTTCTGCGCGAGCTCGCCCTTTTCACGGGCGTACAGGCGAACGGTGTTCACGGTGCGGCCGCCGTAGCCGTCAAACCAGCTGGACATCACCTTCTCGCAGGGCTCGAACCCGCTCTCCGTAGCTACTGTAACCAGGTAGCCATGCTTACCCACCATGTGTCCCTGCGTGGCATAGCCGGCATGCGTGCGGTCGATGAAATCTTTCATTATCCCGGGGGGGGCGAGCCAGTAGACCGGCGCTCCCTGGACGACGATGTCCGCTTCCCTGACCTTGCTCCAGAGTTCCGGGAAATCGTCGTCCTGTATGGCACAGTCCCCGGTTGCCATACAGGTTCTGCATCCGGTACACCGCCGTATGTTCAAGCTGTAGAGATTAACAAACGTGATATGGAGAGCGCCCTTCAGCCGGTCATAGATATACCGGCAGGCGTACTCGGTGTTTCCCTCCCTGCGGGGACTGCCCTGAACTATCATCATCGTTTTCATACTTCACTCTCCTGCTCGATCCCAATGGACCATCAAGGCCTTAACGCTGCGGCTTGGTCCGCGCGCCCGGTGTGGCCTTTACCGCGTACGCTATGCTTCTCGATCGCGTCGGGCTTCCATTCTATCATGGTACCGTATTATTATTGAGGCCCTTTCGAGCGGGGGCCGGGCCGAAACAAATGGAGGGCTGACATGAGAGCAGAGGAAAAACCCATAATCGCCGTCACCATGGGCGAAGCATCAGGCATCGGGCCGGAGATACTGGTGGAAACCCTTTCCGGCGATGAGGTATACCGTCACTGCAGGCCGCCGGCCGTGGGCGATGGCATTATTTTGCGGTAGCCGGCTTGAATCCCCACGCCGGCGAGCAGAGAATGTTCGGCGACGAGGACGCGGTTGAAATCAGGCCGGCAGTGGAGCAGGCTCGAGAGCTCGGCATCGATGCCAGGGGGCCCTTCCCGGCCGATTCTCTTTTCTACAACGGGTTGTGCGGAAGCTATGACGGTTACATCGGCATGTATCACGATCAGGCTCACATGCCGGTCAAGACACTGGCATTCAGGAAAACTTCAGCCCTGGTGATCGGTGTGCCGATCAACTGGGCGACCGTGGGGCACGGGTGTGCTCTCGACATCGCCTGGAAGCGTAAGGCCGATGCCGGAGTGCCGGCTGAAACCATCAAGCTGGTCAGCAGAAGAGCGCTCGCGCGGCGTCGCCTGAGTTTGCCGGTGAAAAGGCATGGCCGAGCACGGTTCCTGTGCTGTCAGGCGTACCCCTCCGGTCGCGGCCTACGCTTCCACAGATCGAAGCAGTCGTCGTCGTCCGGATCACTCTGAATCGCTTCCGGCGGCGGCACAATGGGGCCCTTAAGAACCGGGTCGTCGGTGGATTCCATCCACCCGTTCAGTCTGGATTTCATCTCCTCCAACACCGCCTGCATCCCGGGGTCTCCGGCTATATTCGCTGCTTCGTTGGGATCGAAGACGAGATCGTACAGCTGCTCCCGCGGAACGAAGCGCTGCTTCCAGCCGTTGCGCATGAAAAGATGCTTGCTGGGGCTTCCGTCGCAGTGCACGACGAAGGGGCGGTCCCGGTCGAGAAATCGGTGAATGTACTTGTATCGCCGGGTTCGCACTGCCCGCTTGGGTTCGTACGTGTCGTGAAAGTTGACTTCCGCGAACAGCTGTTCGCGAATTTGCTGTCGCTCCCCGCGCACCAGGGGCATAACGGATCTGCCCTGCAGCCAGGAGGGGGCATCGATCCCCAGGAGCTCGCAGATAGTCGGAAACAGATCGACATGAGACACCATGCCGTCGATGACCTTACCCCCTGCGAGCCCCACGGGGCCGCGCAGGATCAACATGACCCCCATACCGTGGTCGGTGAGATAGCACTTCATGAACGGAAAGGCGATTCCGTGATCGGTCGTGCAGATCACCAGAGTACTGTCAGCCAGGCCGGCATCGGCCAGGGCTTGCAGTACGTGGCCGATCCCCTGATCCAACTGTCTGGCACTGGCCTGGAAACGGGCCATGTCGAGTCGGGTTCCCGCGGTGTCCGGCAGCGGGGCCGGCGGAGCACAGAAACGGGGATCCTCTACCGAGGTTCGAGCATGAAAATCCCGGTGAGTTTCTGAAAAGCCAACGGAGAGGAAAAAGGGCCTGGCAGGAGAATCTCGAAGGAAGCGTACGGCCTGCGGGGCGACATCCCGGGCCGCGTTGCTCTCGACAGGCACCACGTTATTGTAACCCAAATCCTTCGGGTCCCGCACGAGGTGCTGCAGACCGACGAGAGCCGTTGCGTAGCCGTGCGCGCTCAGCACTGAAGCCAGATGAGTCTCCGGTCTGGGCAGCACGAATCCCCGGTTGACCAGACCTAGCATGCCCGCGCTGTGGGCCCATTGCCCCGTTAGAAGCGCGGCACGGCTGGGGGAGCAGGTCGGTGCCGCGCAGAAGGCTTGACGGAACAGAACGCCTTGCTCCGCCAGGCGTTGAATGTTGGGCGTCGCGACGGCGTGCCCGTAGGGCTGGACATGCCGTCCAGTGTCGTGGGAGTGAATGTAGAGTATGTTGAGATTGCTTCGCGTCGCCATAGCAGCTTCTATCCGCGCTTGCGCCCAGGTCAGGGCATTTGCCGCAGACGGAACGACTTCAGGAATCTGTCGATATCCGGTAGGGCTTCTTGACCGTCCAGCGCGATGGCATGGGCTTGATACAGCCTGTTCCCCACCAGATAGCTTCGGGCCTTGAGAAGAGCTTCGTGTCCATCGACAGTTATTTCCGCAATGAACTCCAAACCGGGATTACCGCCCAGTGCGATTTGGTGCTCCCTCAGCAGCCTGGCGTTTTGAGCCCGCATGATTCCGTCCCTGGAATTAGCCAGCAACTGCCTCGTATCGGAAACACGTAGTATTTCCGCCGGATAATCAGAATAGCTGACGAAACAGACCATCGTTTCACCGAGCACGGCAATGAATATTGTCAGCCCGATATCGCCGACAGCTGTATTCACCGTTTCCTTTTTTTCTTCCGGCTTTCCGGGGAACACCACCGAGAAAGCCCCCTGTTCCGAGCTGAACTCCCGCCAGCGCAGAAAATTGAGCTCCCGCCGACTCAGAACATCGCAAGAGAGAGCGGTCAGAGAGACTAACAACGCAATGACGCCCGGCTTCCAGTTCATGGCCTTCTCCCGGCAACAGATATGCCGGCAACCAAACCACCACATCACATTCCGTTTGATGATCGAGTATAGATCAGAAAGCGCCGCCGACGCAAGCGCACCCTCGGTCCTCCACGGCCGCTGGGGAGGGTGGTCAACCCTGTCCCGGAGAAACAGCTGCTACGGTTTCAGCGGCCTGGCAGATGACGTCGTCCCGGTCAATGAACTCATGCTCGAAGAGGCCCTCGTTGCCCTGTTCCCCGGTTGCGAGCTCGTAGGTCTTGTAGCCACCCGACAGATTGCGCACGTCGTCGTATCCGCTCTGATGCAGGATGCGATAGGCGATATACGCCCGGTAACCGACATGGCAGAACACGACGACCTTCTTGTCCGCGGGGATCTCATGGAGTCGATCCCTGAGCTCGGTATGAGGTATGTTAACGGCCCCTTCTATCGTTCCGAGCCGATACTCTCCCGGCGTACGAACGTCGAGCAAGAACAGGTTTTCATGGTCCAGGCTCTCGAGCTCGTGCCAGTGGATGATGCGCATGATGCCGGACAAGATGTTGTCGGCCACGAAACCGGCGACATTGACAGGGTCCTTGGCGGAGGAAAAGGGCG
>SDBV01004921.1_pt1 | contig 18992 bp, 22 predicted proteins | sample 2277081 | NCBI WGS metagenome assembly SDBV01 (sample SAMN10402039, study PRJNA504765) | marine sediment metagenome | isolation source: marine sediment core GS10_PC15, 223 cmbsf | place: Arctic Ocean: Southern Knipovich Ridge | collected 2010
CTACACGACAAGCAGCCAATTAAACCCAAGCGTAGCACCCCTCAATGATGGGGGCTTTATCGTCACTTGGCAAAGCAATGGCCAAGATGGAGATTCCTATGGCCTCTACGGGCAGAGGTATGACGCCAGTGGGATCGCTATAGGACTAGTGGTAACCTCAACAAGTGCTACGCCAACACCAGCGTCTCCAAGTGCAAACACTCCCACCCCGGCGACCTTAAGTATAGGACCAAACCAGACAAGTGTATCTTCGACCAAAAAAAATAGCTCTCTCTCTTCTCCTTCATCGGGAGGATCCTCAACTTTCCCAAGTGGAAAAACGCCGACTTCGATGATGCAGTCAACGCAGCAAATTTTAGCAAGCAATATGGTGAGCTTTTCGGGGCCAATCATTATTTCAGGGGAAATGATCGTTTACGAAGTAAGCTACCCCATCGTTGTCAATGGCCAAACAGTTGGAACTTACACGGTATTTGGAGGAACAGGGAACTTCACCAATTCGAATGTCAATGTACTGATGATCGATCTCGAAGACTACCAGCCTCAAGATGGGGAGGTAATACCCCTTTTCGCGATCCCTGAAGAGGAAAAAGAGTATTGGGAGTCGATCGAGATCCAAGGAGAGGCTGAGTGTATCGAAATGAAAGGAGAAGTACTTTCAGACTCTCAAGATGCAGGATATGTTTTCAATGTCGTCTTCACAGAAAGCAAAACGTGCAGTGTCAACCAAGCGGTGGTTTTGCCAACCTTAATCTTTCTTTTAAAAGTGTAGACTCGAGCTGCTGCCTACATAGATATCCACTTAGAGAAAACGGTTGCCACATTTTTGCTAAGCACGACCTAGAAACTGCCCAAAAGACTGATGTAGCAAGCAACTTTCGTGCTTCGGAAGTTGGGTTTTATGTGGATTTTAGCTATTGTTACAGCTGATGTTATCCACATTTCCATTTGAAGAGGTAGAAAAGTTATTAGGTGCGAGTTTCCAAGATAAGGAACTCCTCCGGCTGGCTTTCACCCACCGCTCCTATTGGCACGAGAATCAAGACGAGGTGCCTGATTACAACCAGAGGCTCGAGTTTTTGGGCGATTCGGTTTTGGGGTTGATCGTAGGGGAGCACCTCTACAAGCAACACCCCTCTCATGATGAAGGGTTTCTCTCTTCTTTGCGCTCGATGCTCGTCGATGCCCCCGCTTGTGTGGGGTATGTCCAAGAATTGGAAGTAGAACCCTTTCTCCTTTTAGGGCGGGGGGAAAAGCTCAACCGGGGAAAGGGGAGAGAGTCGATCTTGGCTGACCTTTTCGAAGCAATTGTGGGGGCTCTCTACCTCGATCAGGGGCTTGCAGCTACCCGCGACTTTTTCCTCACCCGATTTGCGAAGACCATTGAGAAAATGGTCGCTGAACCTGTACGGAACTGGAAAGCCGAACTCCAAGATTACACCCAGAGGAAGTTCCAAATGCCCCCAGAATACCGGGTGGAGAAGGAGTGGGGGGCGGCCCATAACAGGCAATTTCTTGTTGGTGTTTGGATTGACGAGGAGAAGCTCGGAGAAGGTATTGGGTTTTCAAAAAAAGAGGCTCAGTTTGAGGCGGCCGCATCGGCTCTTATGGAGATAGAGGGGAGATGAAAAGCAAAGAGAAGATCGTATGGTGTTGCGCTGAGTGTGGCCATTCCCAAAAAAAATGGGTGGGGCAGTGTCCTCAGTGCCAAAATTGGAATACTCTCCATGAAGAGGTCGATTTACAAGCGATCTCCTCCCGTTTTTCAGTAGCCCCCTCCACTCCCGCGAAGCCGATCCCGATCGATGAGGTGGAAGCAGATGAGACTTCACGCCTCTCCACGAACATCGGAGAGCTCGACCGTCTTTTAGGAGGGGGAATTGTGAGAGGTTCTCTCATTCTCGTGGGAGGAGATCCGGGCATCGGGAAGTCGACCTTACTCCTGCAAGCCTCCTGCTCCTTGGCTAGGCAAGGGCTCATTGTCTTGTACGTCTGCGGAGAGGAGTCTGTTATGCAAACGTCTCTTCGTGCAAAGAGAATCGGCGTTTCGAGCGAGAACCTCTTCCTCTTCTCCGAGACCCACTTAGGCGCCATCAAAGCCCAGATCGAAAAGCTTTCTCCTGATATTCTCATCGTCGATTCGATCCAAATCCTCTACAAGCCTGAGATCCCTTCTGCTCCAGGTTCGGTCTCACAAGTGCGCGAGACCGCTGCCGAGCTGATGCACCTCTCTAAAAGGCGCAATCTCTCCACCTTTTTGATCGGTCATGTGACAAAATCTGGAGAGATCGCCGGTCCTCGTGTCCTCGAGCATCTTGTCGATACTGTCCTCTACTTCGAAGGAGACCGGCAACACAACTACCGGCTCATGCGGGTGGTGAAAAATCGTTTCGGTTCCACCGATGAGATTGCCGTTTTCCAAATGGGGAAGGGGGGGCTTGCCGAGATTCCAAACCCCTCCGAGATTTTCCTGGAGGAGCGGATGCGAGGGAGTGCGGGCTCTGTGATTATTCCCACAGTTGAGGGATCCCGTCCGATTTTGATCGAGGTGCAGGCTCTTGTGACCGATACCGCCTTCACAACCCCCTCTAGACGCTCTGCGGGGCTCGATAGCAACAGGCTTGCTCTTCTTCTTGCTGTTTTAGAAAAGCGGGTCGGCTATCAGCTCCATAGCCGCGATGTCTTTGTCTCCGTGGCGGGGGGATTCAAGATCACCGAGCCGGCAATTGATCTAGGGGTGATCCTAGCTGTCGCCTCTTCCCTCACCAACAGACTTGTTGACCCCGACACCGTTGTGATTGGGGAAGTGGGGTTAGCAGGAGAAGTGCGCACCGTTCCTAGGATCGAAGAGAGGCTCAAAGAGGCGGCCCATATGGGCTTTTCAAAGGCGCTAGTCCCCAAAAAAAGCCGCCTTGGCGAAACCTTCGGAATCGAATGTCAAGGGATTGAGAGAGTAGAGGAGGCAATCTATGCAACAATCGGATAAGAGAATCATCGTGGGGGCTAGAGAGTCTCGCCTCTCGCAAAAACAGGTTGAGGAGGTCCTCCAAGAGGTGCAACAATTCGATTCCGAGGTCGAATTTCTCCCCCTCTTTGTCAAAACGCATGGAGACAAAGATCGGAAAACATCGTTGCGGGATCTCGATAAAACAGACTTTTTTACAAAAGAGATTGATGAGAAACTACTGGCAGGGGAGTGTCGGATTGCCATCCACTCGGCTAAAGACCTTCCAGAGCCCCTTCCCGAGGGGATCGAGCTCATCGCGCTCACTCGCGGCATCGACCCTTCAGACTCTCTCGTTCTCCCTCCAGGGATACGTCTAGAAGATCTCCCTAAAGGAGCTAAAATCGCCACCTCTTCTCTCAGGCGAGAGGAGAATGTCCGTCAGATGCGAGATGATCTCACCTTTGTCGATATCAGGGGGACGATTGAAGAGCGGCTAGCAAAACTCATGCAAGGGGAGATCGACGGCCTTGTTGTTGCTAGAGCAGCGCTTATCCGTCTCGATCTCACCCATCTCAACCGTCTCACCCTACCAGGTGAAACAGCCCCTCTCCAAGGGCAGCTTGCCATCCTTGCTCGCCAAGACGATCTTCCCATGAAGATCCTATTCACAAAAATTAGCTGTGATCTTCGACAATGCTCAAGTTAAGATTGACTTTCGTTCCATGAAACTTTTGGACAAGAGCAATGGCGAGAGTCACCAAACTCGCAGCTCCTAGAATCCCAAATGTGGTGAAGAAGGTCGACGAGGCTGCTGGGTATTGCACAACCAGGGCACATATCGTGATTGCTAAAACACTGATTCCAAAAAAAGCAGCTGTCCATTTTGCCACCTTGACCGCAGTCACATCATCCCACTTCTTAGGATTGAGCCTGTCACACCCTTTGGGTGTCCCAACCTCCGTCTTGATAATGACAGATTGGTTGATATTGTTATCACTTGATGAAGAACTCATAGAAAATCCTCATTGAATTTAAGGGTTTATTTAAAAAAATGCCGTTTCCAGTCCAGGCTCTTAATCGATCCACCTTGGACTTCAAACCGGAGGTGGACATGGGGGACCGTCTGCCCAGCACCACGTCCACAATGCAGCTCGTAGAAGAATGTTTTATCTGGAAATGCCTTTTGGAATGTTTGGAGTTGCAGGTCTGCGTACGCCAGCATCTCCAGCTGCACCTCTCTTGGGGTATTGAACCAATGAGTCGAGGGATTCTCCGTAGGGATCAGGAGGGGAGTGTTGCTATTCGAAGGGAAAAACAGATACTTTCCATTATCTAAGCTCTCCGAAGTGTTTGATGGGTTCGTACAAAAACTGCAATCGCCTGGATGCTCATCAGGGATGCCTTGTAGTGTTGTAGAACTTGTATTCGTCTGAGCTCCTGGAATCCCACGGCACGTATAGCTCATCAGGCCAAAATTACCCCTGGTAATTTGTATTCGGTAATTGTAAGAGTTGCGGTTCTTATACGTTGCGTTGATGTGGTCTACAACATCCCCTGCATTGGTCGTAGATCCTCGAGCAAATGTCTTAACTGTATTATTTTGAATAGAAGCAAATGTCTTAACTGTATTATCTTGAATAGAATTGATCTCTCGGGATGTTGAGGAGCATTTACTCCCCTTGACAAGGGCGACGATGAGAGTCACCAAACTTGTAGAACCCAGAACCCCGAAGGAGATGTAGAGGGGAATTGAGACGGCTGGGGATTTCACAAAAATCACGCTTGCTGCAATCGCGAGTAGACTCACTCCAAAAAAGGTGGCTGCCCACTTCGCGATTTTGCTTGCAGTTTCGCTATCCCATTTTTTGGGGTTGAGTCTGTTGCATCCGTTGAGCTCTTGGCTAGAGACAACGGAACTGCCTGGGGATGTTGTTATTAAAGAATCACCCATAAAAAAAATCTCATTGAATTTAAGGATTTATAAAGATATTCTCGCAGATATGGGAGAAAAACGCAAGCAGATTCTGTATTTTGGACGCGACCCTACCCGTTTTTTGGGGGAAGGAGACCTTACCCACCTCCCCCTTGTCGAAACAGTGGCCCGTCCCTATCAGGAAGTGGCCCCCTTTTTTGCCTCTCTGCCTGAGGCAACTCACCTCCTTTTCACGAGCCGTGTAGCCGTCTCTTATTTTGCTGCCTATGCGAGAAAAGCAGAGATCTCCTGGGAGGATTTGTGTGAAAAAACATTTTTTAGCGTGGGAGAAGCAACCAACCAAGCTCTCCTTGACGAGAACCTCCCTTCTTCCGAAATAGCAAAAGAGGCGTGTGGAGAGGGGGTTGTCTCCAGCCTTTCGCAACACGATCTTTCTGAAGCGACTCTCTTCTACCCCCACTCCTCTCAGGCTCGCCCTCTCATCCGTGATTACCTAGAGAGAAGGCGAGTCTCCCACATCGCCTTTCCCCTCTACGATACAGTTCCTAGAGAAGTCCCTCTTCCCGATCTCTCCCCATTCGACGAGATCATCTTCACAAGTCCTTCCACAGTCGCTGCCTTTGTTGCCCTTGCTAAAGAGCGCCTCCCGCACCACAAATGCCGCCCCATCGGCCCCATCACCGCCTCCGCCCTCGCTTCCTATCTCGCCACCTCACCCTCCTTCAAATAAACGGGAAAAATCCACGATATGGGAAAAAAAGTCTGAATCTTCAACACTCTCAGAAACTCCATTGACATGAATCAGAACAGGTCTAATTGAGAACCCTCTTGGTAAGACAAGTCGCTTGATTTTCTCTTGTACCTCTTGGATAATTGAAACTCCAATTTCTTTTTTGGAAAACTTTATCTCGCATAAGTACAATGTATGATAATGGGTTTGTATGAGTAAGTCAATTTGACATCCTTCTCGAGCTTTTGTTTTGGTTTGGATGAAGGGATTGTCGAATTCTATCTCGTTAGAATTTAGTCCAAGGATTTGGTAGAGGGCAGGTCGATTATTCAGAACGAGGTTTTCAAACTGGAATCCCATTATCGTATGCCACTGTGGGGGTGTAATTGTACCGACTCTGTTGATCAAGTTACGCTTAGGTTCTATATATCGGAGATAAAAGCGTAGGTAATTGTCCTTGAGTCGATACTGACTTGTTTTTGATTCACGTAAAGTCTTGATGCTCCAGGTGTGGTCTCGGGTAAGGTAACCTGTTTTGACTAGATCATCTAGATAATCACTGAATACACCGCTTGCTTTGGTTCCAAGTTGAGAGAGGATTCGATCCATCGGTGCAGCTGTGTACGTTAACTGTTCAATGATCTTTCGATATGTTTTTGTTCGCCTCGAAAATAAGTCTGAAAATATTCGGTCAAACTCATTGAATAGCAAACCTTCCCGGCTGAAGCACAAGCGTTGAATATTCTCTTCTGCAGTTAGGTCTGGACGGATTAATTCTAAATAGAGGGGGACACCACCTGTAACAGAAAGAATCTTGAATTTCTCGTAAGCCGATACCCTTTTTGCGTGAGAACCCCAGAATTGGGAACATTTGTTTAGTGGGAGCTCTTCAAGAGTGATATCTTGTGTGATACGTCCCAAAAACCCTGTGCTTTTGAGGATGTGATCTTCAATCCATCCAGACATAGATCCACTGAGAATCAAAATTAACTGAGGATTTTTGCTGAATTCTGTGTCCCAAGCTGTCTTGAGTTTTGGTAGAAATGTGGGGTCTTTAGAGCCCATCCAATTGATCTCGTCTAGAACAATGAGGATTTGTCCGGAGCTTGCCTGTTTAGCCAGGTGTCCAAAAAGATGGTCCCAGTCATGAGCTTGTATTCCTCCAACTCCGATTTGTTTCTCGAGTTGATTGGCAAAGTGTCGTCGTTGGTCGTATGGGGAGATTTTTTCTTCAGGGGCTAAACCCAAAAAGTAGAGAGTTCGTAAGGACTTTCCAAATTCTTGAATCAGACGTGACTTCCCAATTCTCCTTCTGCCTTTAATTACAGCAAAAGAAGCTGACCTGGAGAGTGATAGGTCCTTGAGAATCGCTAATTCCCGTTCACGCCCTATAAAAACTCTTTTTTTTGGTTGTGTCATCGCTCTCTCCATCTTTGCAGTATATCAATGATTATCATTTTGCAGCAAGTTTATGTCGAGGAAAAATCTTGCAACAGATTAATGAAAGGTAATTTGCAGCAAGATCAATGATCTGTAAAGAATATCCATATTTTGGGAGTTGTGGATTTAAAGCGATGTTGGGTATGGTGGGGCGAAAACGTATAATCCAAATATAAGGAGATTGTCATGGCCAAAAAGTATACCCTTCCTGAGCTTCCATACGCCTACGAGGCGCTTGAACCTGTGATCAACAGGGAAATTATGGAGCTTCACTACAAAAAGCACCACAACACCTACGTGACCAAGCTCAACGAGGCCCTCGAGAAGTACGAAAAAGCTGCCTCAGAAGAAGATCTTACGAAGATGATCTTTCTCCAATCCACCATCCGCTTCAATGGAGGAGGCCACATCAACCACAGCATTTTCTGGACCAATCTCGCTCCTCAAAGCCAGGGAGGGGGTGGTGAGCCTAAGGGAGAACTCGCAGCGGCTGTTGCCCTTCGATGGGGGAGTTTTGAAGCATTCAAAGAGGTCTTCAATAACATAGCAGCTCCGATTCAAGGGTCGGGATGGTGTTGGCTTGGGTATTGTGAGCACTCCAAGCAGCTCATGATCGAAACGTGTGCCAACCAAGATCCACTTTATGCAACAAAGGGTGTTGTCCCTCTCCTAGGGGTCGATGTATGGGAGCACGCCTACTACCTCCAGTACAAAAATGTCCGTCCTGATTACCTGAAGGCGATCTGGCAAGTTGTCAACTGGGAAAATGTTTCCCAAAGATACTCTCAATGTCTTGAAGTATGTGCTTCTTGCGTTAAGTAAATTTATGACTTTCCAGTGCGGTGGATTGCCGCACTGGAAAATTAATTTCCTCGCGCAGTATACTGTTCTCCTTATGCGTCTATTTACACGAGATAAGCCAAAGATCAAAGTTGAGACGACCAAAAACGATGGGTTTAGCGGTTGGCTCAAATGTACCCACTGCCAAGAGATGCTCCATGCCAATGAGCTGAAAGAGAATCTCAACTGTTGCCGGAAGTGTGGGTATCACTACCGCCTCTCTGCTCAAGAGAGGGTTGATCTTCTAGCAGATCCCGACACCTTCACCCTCCTTTTTGAATCGTTACGCTCTCTTGATCCTCTTGTCTTTGTCGACTCGGAGTCGTACCCGGAGAGGATCGCCAAAGCACAAGCCAAATCGGGGCACACAGAGGGTGTTCTAACAGGCACTTGCTCTCTTGATGGTCATTCTATTGCTTTTGGGGTGATGGACTTCCAGTTTATGGCAGGTTCGATGGGATCTGTTGTAGGAGAGAGACTTACCTGCCTGATCGAGCATGCGATCAAGGAGAAGCTTCCCCTTGTGATTGTCGCGGCTTCTGGGGGCGCTAGGATGCAAGAGTCGACTCTGTCTCTTATGCAGATGGCCAAAACGTCAGCTGCTCTTGCGAAGTTAGAAGAGGCAGGGCTCCCTTTTCTTTCGGTGCTCACAAATCCCACTACTGGCGGAGTCACGGCCTCTTTCGCCTCCCTCGGCGACATCATTCTTGCGGAGCCGGGGGCTTTGATCTGTTTCGCTGGTCCCCGTGTTGTCGAGCAGGTGATCCGACAAAAGCTCCCTCCAGGAGCTCAGAAGTCTGAGTTCCTTCTCGAACACGGGATGATCGACGGGATTATCCACCGCCACGAGATGAAAGGAAAGCTCTCACAACTCCTTGACTACCTCACAGGCAACACCCGCGAGTACCTCACCCTCCACGCTGCTCATAAATAAAAAACAGGATACACAGGGTCACCGCCGGTGACAGGATAAGAAAGAAACTTCTTGGTGTATCCTGCTTGCCGAAGGCTATCTTGGCCATCTTGTTTTTCTTTTGTTGCATTCTTGTATTGACAGAAGGAAGTGAATAGGAGATGATCGCTTAACTTATGAGCTCTGTATGCATCCCTGTTGTCTCAGATCTAGATGACCTTCCGGAATATGCCTCAGAAGAGGCGGCGGGAGCTGATGTACGTGCTCACCTTTCTGAGCCTTTCCTATTAGAACCGGGTTCTTCGACTCTTGTTCCCACAGGCCTCTACTTTGCAATTCCCAAAGGGTATGAGATCCAAGTTCGCCCTCGGAGTGGACTTGCTTTGCGCAACCAGATCACCGTCCTCAACACTCCAGGGACAGTCGACTCAGATTACCGAGGCGAGTTGAAAGTCATCCTCATCAACCATGGAACTGCTCCTTTCAAAATCGAGCCAGGTATGCGGATTGCCCAGCTTGTAGTGGCACCAGTTGTGCAAGTCAAATATGTGAAGGTAGAAGAGCTCACCGAGACCCTGAGGGGAAGTGGGGGATTTGGACACACGGGGGTCTAAAGTCGATGTTTCCAGCAAAACCGTCAAAAGGGCAATATTTTCAGATCTCCCAGTACCTCAACGAAGATCTTGTCCACTTCCTTTCTTCTGATACAAGAGATGATGCTCTTGCAGAGCTTGTCGATCTACTCGATCGGGAGGGGAAATTGCAGGACAAAGAGGCATTTTTCAAGGCTATTTGTGAAAGGGAACAGATCGTCTCGACAGGGATTGGGATGGGGGTTGCTGTCCCGCATGCCAAGCTTTCGAGGTATTCGACCTTCTTTATTGCCATGGGGATCCATCCGAAAGGGATCCCTTGGGATTCTCTCGATGGAATCCCGGTAAGACTTGTCTTTATGATCGGAGGACCTGATGATCGGCAGACCGAGTACCTTCAACTTCTCTCTTCGCTTACGATGGCGATCAAAGATGAACAAAGAAGAAAAAAAATCTTGCAATCGAGCCAGCCAGGGGCCATTCTAAAACTTTTTAAGGGGATTTAGTATTGTGGACTTAGAGATCAAAGATGTAGCAGAGCTGTTAAATATCTCAGAAATAACCGTGCAAAAATGGATAGAAGAGGGGAGAATCCCCGCCTACCGTTTGCATAAGGAGTACCGATTTAGTAGAAGTGAGATCGAAGATTGGCTCATGCAGCAAAAGCTTGCAGGTTCTTGGGAAGAAGAGGAGAGTCATACTTCCCCCTCAGGGGCCATGCAGTTCAATCTATACCGAGCCCTCTACCGGGGTGAGGTCATAGATGAAATGGAAGGGGGAACAAAAGAAGAGATCATCCACAGAACGATGGAAAAGATGTCAGAGCGAGTTGATCTCGATCCTGAGGTTCTCAGCGACCTTTTCCTCGACCGGGAGAAGATGATGTCGACTGCTCTTGGTTCAGGGATTGCCATTCCTCACACTCGAGATTTCCTTTTGGATACCCACTACGATGAGGTGCTTGTCGTCTATCCCAAAAACCCTCTCCCCTACGACGCATTAGATGGCCAGCCGGTCCACACCCTCTTTTTCCTCTTTGCCTGCGAGGATCGTCACCATCTCAGTCTTCTATCAAAAATTGCCCACCTCTGCGCTCAGGAAAAAGCCCGCGCCTTCCTCCAAACCAGGCCTCCCAAGGAACGTCTCCTCGACTACATCAAGCATTGGGAGAGCTCCCTCAGTCACTAGTTAGGGCCTCAATTTGAGGTAGACTTTTGGCTGCTTTTGCTCCCATTACGCGGTTTCTTTACAAAGAGTGTTTGAACGATCGATCGCTCCCTGTATGCATCTATACTAGGTTCTCAGCAAAATCCCCAAAAGTGCCTTGCAATCCACTGAATCCAGGTTTTGGGTTATTCAACGGTATTTTTTAGAGTAAATTCGGACCATTTATGATCGAGCATGAGTGGCTGATGCCTTGCTTTGAGTGCAAATATGTTTCCCCAGTTCACCATTTCGATCATACAGTATTTCACTTGTTCGTTCTGAGCGAGCTTTGTCGTGACAATCTGTCGTTGTCCAAAACTCAAAACTTTCCAAATTTCTACAAACAGCACCGGATGAATTTGGTCTAAGTGGTCGGCTAATTTCACACATCCCTTAGGGTCGTCAACGGCATTCGCAGTTCTATTTACGAGCTGTGGAAGGAAGTCGAGAATCTCTTCGGGAACTTCTCCTTCCTTTTCCTCCACCTTGGACGAAAGGGTAAAAAGCATATTCCGGTACTCTTCTGTGGGCGTCTCATCGATCTCTTTCTCTGTCTTCTTCAGGAAGGATTCGTAGGTTTGAGGATTCTCATGTTTTATCGGTGGAGACTTGATTGTACAGGAGTAGACTGTCAGGGCAACAGCAAGGAGAAGGGCGCTGCTCCCTCCGATGAGAGTTGCTTTGAAGGCAAGGGGGTACGTCATGCTGGGATGGAGCCCATGGACGCCGAAGTAGAGAGCTCCCATCAAGGCTCCAATTCCCAGAATATAGACCCCAATCGTGGCTCCCTTCACAATCTTAGAGGTGCACAGACTTGCTGCATTGGGCGAGGAGCGACAACAAAATAGGCTGATATTTGGCATAGAATCATTCTACCAGAGAATAGAGTTAAAAATCAAATAATCTAGCATACAAACATAAAGAAATAGTTAAAATGTGTTACAAGATTCAATTTTTTAGGCAAAATCGGGTGTGCACATGGGCAGGGGCAGGGGCACAAAGTGAGCCGGGGGGAGGGCGATTGCCCTGGAGCTGGGGGATAGGGGTGCAATTAAAAGTGGAGCTTATATCGATAGCCTTACTTAGTTGAGCTAGGTGGTTCTATTTAAAGACTTAATATATAGTAAAGGCATCGCGGTAGCGATGCAGGTTGTTAGCCCCGCGTGAAGCTAGCCCCACAAGGGGCGAGTGGAACGTGGGGATGTGTATGGCGAAATGTAGGTAAAGCCGCGGGAGCGGCGAAAGGAGCAAAAAACTGTCGCCGCTTGCCGCGGCTCAAGATGTTTTATTACTCGCGTTACCCCACGTTCCATTTGCCCCTAAAGGGGCTCATTTCACGCGGGGCTAACAACCTGCATCGCTCCCGCGATGCTCTCTGGAAAACGTCATTTTTATATCAAATATTTTTAACGAAAAAATTTCTAGCAATGAAGGCAAAAGCTCCACTTTTAATTGCACCCGGGGGATGGTTAAGGGTCGATGTGGAAATCGTTACCAGTGTATACTGCCTCGCATGAAAACGGTGATTGTAGGGATGTCTGGAGGGGTCGACTCGTCGGTCACGGCCTACCTTTTGAAAAAAGAGGGGTATCGAGTGATCGGCCTCTTTATGAAGAATTGGGAAGAGGAAGGAGAATGTCAGGCGGCTGAGGACTATGCCGACGTGGTGCAGGTGTGTGACCAGATCGGGATTCCTTACTATAGCGTCAATTTTGCAAAAGAGTATTGGGAGCGGGTCTTTTCTCGTTGTTTACGAGAGTATGAGCTCGGGTATACCCCAAATCCCGACATCTTGTGCAATCGGGAGATCAAATTTCGGCTCTTTTTCCAAAAGGCCCTAGAGCTGGGAGGAGATTATCTCGCTACAGGCCACTACTGTCGGAAAGTTCAGGTTCTTGATGGGGCTTTTGGCCTTGCTCGGGGGAGAGACGAGAACAAAGACCAGAGCTATTTCCTCTATACCATGAAAGCTGAGATTTTAGAGCGGGTCCTCTTTCCTTTGGGGGAGCTCAAAAAATCGGAGGTGAGATCCCTTGCAAGAGAGGCTGGGCTCGTTACGGCTGCGAAAAAAGATAGTACAGGGATCTGCTTCATCGGGAAGCGGAATTTCCGCACCTTCCTCTCCCGCTTTATCTCCAAAGAAGAGGGATTTTTTAAGACGCCTGAAGGGGAAGTCGTGGGGAAACACGAGGGGATGGCCTATTATACAATCGGACAGAGGAGGGGGCTTGCAATTGGAGGGGCTGGAGAGGCGTGGTACGTGGTGGGGAAAGACCCAGAGCAGAATGTCGTCTACGTCGTCCAAGGGGAAGATCACCCTGCTCTCTATCAAGAGAAGCTCACGGCTACAGAAGTGAGCTGGGTAGGCAAACCACCGAAGTTCCCCCTATCTTGTACGGCCAAAATTCGGTACCGCTCTCCCGATGTCCCTTGTAAAGTGCAAGAGGGGAGTGAGGGGAATTTGCTTGTTACCTTTAACATCCCACAAAAGGCGGTTACGCCTTGCCAGTCGATCGTGTTTTATCAGGGTGATCTCTGCCTCGGCGGTGCTCAGATCGCCCCTTTGCCAGCGGCCTTTTTCTGAGATTTTTTTTCTTGTTGTGGCTCATGCTCCTCAAAGACAAGTTTGTCGTCTTCTGCCTTGACGAGGAATCGTTTCGCTATACCTGGTGCACGGATCACCTTTTCTGCAAGGGGGTCTTCGATGTGTTGCTCGATCACACGCCTTAAAGGACGGGCTCCCATCTCCGGGCGATTCCCCATCGTAACGAGTTTGTGGACAGCCTCTTCGGTGAGATCGATCTCGACATGGTGGATACGAAGCCTCTTTTTCACCTTCTCGATTTCAATATGGACGATCTCGCAAAGGGCCTCTTCGTTGAGAGGACGGAAGATCACAGCGCTATCGAGTCTATTGAGAAACTCGGGCTTCATATGCTTTTTCATCGCCCCTTCGATCTTCTCTTGAATCACTTCGTAACTAGGCGCCCCTCCCTTGGCTCCGAACCCAATTTCTGTCTGCCTACGGATGAGATCGGCCCCAAGGTTCGAGGTCATGATCACAATTGCATGGCGGAAATCGACTTTTCGTCCAAACGAGTCAGTCAAGCGTCCCTCTTCCAAGATCTGGAGGAGGAGATCCATGACATCTGGATGGGCTTTTTCGATTTCATCAAAGAGGACAACACAGTAAGGACGTTGTCTCACCTGCTCGGTAAGTTGCCCCCCTTCTTCATGTCCCACATACCCTGGAGGGGATCCTGTAAGCCTACTGACGGCAAACTTCTCCATATATTCGGACATGTCGACTTGGATAAGAGCATCCTCTCCCCCATACATATGCATCGCAAGGAGGCGGGCAAGGTGGGTCTTTCCTACCCCTGTGGGTCCTAGGAAGAGGAACGAGCCTGTTGGCCTGTTTGGATCTTTAATGCCTGTTCTTCCTCGACGGATCGCGCGACAAACGATATTCACTGCATCGTCTTGTCCGATGATTTCGGCGCGGAGACTCTCCTCCATTTTGAGGAGTTTGTGGGTCTCTTCTTCTGTTAGCTGGGTAACGGGTATCCCTGTTTGCGAGGCAACTACAGTTGCGACAGACTCCTCATCTACCGGAACTAAATGTTCTTCTTTGTGGTTCTCCCACTCTGTGCGAACGAGTTGGAGTTTTTCCCGGAGCTTTTTCTCCTCATCACGAAGACGAGCTGCTTTCTCGTACTCTTGGGTGCTGATCGCTTTTTCTTTGGTTCTTGTTATCTTTTCGATATCGGCCTCGAGAGTTGCAATGTCAGAGGGTTGGCTCATCGTAGCAATCCGCATGCGGGCTCCTGCTTCATCGAGAAGGTCGATCGCTTTATCGGGTAGGAAACGGCCATGGACATACCGGTCGGAGAGGACAGCAGCTGCTTCTAACGCCTCATCTGTGATGGTCACATTGTGGTGATCTTCGTATTTCTTTTTGATCCCTCTTAGGATTTCTATGGTATCATCCACAGAAGGGGGTTGGACGATGATTTTTTGGAATCGTCTCTCCAATGCGGCATCTTTTTCAATGTGCTTCCGGTATTCATCAAGTGTTGTAGCTCCAATACATTGAAGTTCACCGCGAGAGAGGGCCGGCTTTAAGATATTCGAGGCATCGATCGCCCCCTCGGCAGCTCCGGCTCCGACAATTGTATGGAGTTCATCGATAAAGAGGAGGATGTTCCCATTCTTTTTGATCTCATCCATTACCGCTTTGATCCGCTCTTCGAACTGTCCGCGGTACTTGGTTCCTGCAATCATGAGAGCAAGGTCGAGGGTAATGAGCTTTTTATTTCGGAGATTATCGGGGACCTCTCCCTTGATGATCTTCTGGGCAAGGCCTTCTACAATAGCCGTTTTTCCGACTCCTGCCTCTCCGATGAGGACGGGGTTGTTCTTTCTTCTTCGGCAAAGAATCAGAATCAAACGCTCAACCTCTTTACTCCTTCCGATGACCGGATCGAGTTTATCCTCGCGTGACATTTCAGTTAGGTCGTAGCCGTAGGCGCGAAGAGCGGGGAGTTTTTCGGCCCCTTTCTCGGATGCCTTGGGTCCTCCTCCTCCAGGACCACCAGCTGGGGGGAGTTGGAGGTTGAAGGTCTCAAGCTCCTTTAGTACCTCTTTTCTCACCTCTTGGAGATCGACATTGAGATTTTCTAGGACCTGCGCAGCGACCCCATCAGTCTGTCTCAATAAACCGAGGAGAAGATGTTCTGTTCCGACGTAGTTGTGTCCGAGGTGGGCCGCCTCTTCATTTGCATATTCAAAAACTTTTTTAACTCTTCCTGTAAGAGCAGGATCTCCATAAACTTGGATCTCAGGGCCATACCCTACAAGCCTCTCGACCTCCTGTCTGACAGTTTCAAAATCGAGCCCCAGATTTCGTAGGACATTGACGGCAACCCCTTGTCCTAATTTGAGAAGACCTAGGAGGATGTGTTCGGTTCCTAAATAATTGTGATTTAAGCGTTGGGCCTCTTTTTTGGCCAGTTTGATCACCTGCTTTGCACGATTGGTAAACTTATCAAACATCTATTTCATTTCCTTTATCATTTTACACAAGAGTTCGGTATACGGGATGAGCGGTGCTTCAAGCCCATTGTACTCGATTCTCATTCCTACTTCAAACGCTTTTTTTAGTTTTAATCATTGTTAGATCTTTGTTAAAATCTCTCACTTACTATGGAAAATAGACTTAAGTGGATCCAAATCGATACAGGTCCTCGGACGGCTAAAGAGAACATGGAACTCGATGCAGCCCTCCTTGAAGATCTTGAGCATGAGCCCTTTCCCATACTCCACCTTTACGATTGGGAGGAGGAGGCAGCTACCTACGGCTACTTCATCAAGCCTGAAGCCTTTCTCCAACTAGACGGGGTGAAAAAACACGCCCTCGACCTTGCCAGAAGGCCAACTGGAGGGGGGATCGTTTTTCACAATTGTGATCTTGCTTTTTCCGTGTTGGTCCCCGCCTCTCATCCCGATTTTTCGACAAATCCCCTTGAAAATTACGCCTATGTCAATAAGCGTGTAATCTGGGCCGTTTCGAAGCTTCTCGATTCTACCCCCGAACTTCTCCCCTCGGAACCTCTTCCTGCAGATTCTCACTGCAAGAGCTTTTGTATGGCCAAGCCAACTAGATATGACGTCATGATTGGAGGGAGAAAAATCGGTGGGGCGGCACAAAGGAAAACCCGCCATGGCTTCCTCCACCAAGGGACGATCTCCATCGGGATGCTCCCTGAAGAGTACCTCAGAGAGATTTTGCTCCCCGGTACCCAAGTGATCGAAGCGATGAAGGCCAATACCTTTTCCCTGTTAGGGAAAAAATGGACAAAAATAGAGCTTCAGGAGGCCCGGAGCTCTCTTAAAAATTCTCTAAAACAAGCTTTCCACGAACAATTTCAAGGAAATCCATGAAAAAAACTCTTTTTGTTCTATTCCTCTCTCTCTTTGCTTTTACCACCCCACTCATGAAGGGGGAAGAGAAAAACTCGGTGATTGTCACCGACAATGGGCTTGAGATGCTCTCGTGGCAACTCGCCTTTATTGCCCAGGCGAATCATTCAATCGACCTCTCTTCGTGCTATTTTGGAGGGGAGATCTGCCAAGAAATCTTCGCTGCGATCGAAGCGAGGTTGAGTGCCTGTCCTGACCTGAAAGTCTATATTCTCACAACCCCAATCATGCTTGAAAAAAAGGACTTCGCCTACATCGAGAAGCTCGAAAAGCTCTACCCCAACAACTTCACCCTAGTCCACGCCTCCTACGTCCTCACCATTACCCCTGATCTTGCCGCGCATGACAACCACATCAAGATGCTCGTCGTCGATGAGCACTACTTCACAGCAGGGGGGACCAACCTCGATATCCGCCTCTGTTCTGAAGGGACCTACACACCTGAACACCCCCCGAAAGAGGGACCAATGGGGCCGCATATGCCAGCAGGTGCCCGTGATCAAGATGTCGTTGGTCGGGGCCCGATTGCCAAATACCTACGTGAAGAGTTCTACAAACATTTTTCTGTTTGGGTCGACTACAACAAGAAGATGAACAAACTCGAGATCAATCCCAATACATTCAAAGACAACCCCTACTACTCCCCGATACTAGATAAGCCCTTTGTCGACACCTTTGAAACTTCAGACCAGTTGATCGACCTCGATGATGGGGATATAAAAGCCTTTTTTGGAGGTCCCCACCAGAAGAAGAACAACAAGATCTCCAAAGAGTACCTCCGCCTCATCAAAAACGCGAAAGAAGAGATCTGTATTGCCAACCTCTACTTCTCCCCTTACGACCCCATCTTCGACGCTTTGATCGATGCGGTCAATCGAGGGGTCAAGCTCACTCTCATCACCAATGGGACAGGGGATATCAGGCCCAGTTACACCGACTTTTTTGCTTGGGCCAACCGGATTAGTTATGTCCCTGTTCTCTATGGGAAGAAATACAACATCTGGGATGCCCTTGCCTGCTCGAAAAAGCCAGTCAAAAAGACCAAAATCTACGAGTATCACGTCAAGGACATGATCATCCACAAAAAGATGATGATCGTCGACAAGAAGACCCTTGTCGTGGGGAGCTACAACCTCGGAGTCAAGAGCCACTACTCAGATTACGAGCTCATTCTCGCCTTCTACAATCCAGACGTGGCAGTCGCTGCCTACAAAGTGTGGGAAAAAGACCTCGCCCACTCGAAGCAAGTCACCCCCAAAGAAGCCCGCGAGTGGTACTTCAACCCCATCACCTCCTACAAAGGAGCCGTCCAACGCAAATTCCACGGCCTCCTCTAATATCTGTTAGAAAAGTACGAGTTCCAGAAGAAACAATTGAGGGTTTCTGTCTCCTCGTGGGTAAGAGAAATATTTTCGCCTAATCTTTGGAATTCATCGGAGATTTTCGAAAGGTCTATTCCTGGAAATGATAGTAGGAATTTTCTTTTCTCAAGACCGTGGTAGACAAGCAAATTTTTGTGTTCCTCTATACATTCTCGATGAAATTGTTCAGACTGAATAGGAGAAAGGTCAATTGGATCAGAATAAGAAACTTCTTTTTCTTCTTCAACATGGTGTACCTCTACAAGAGCTTTCAGATATATTCCCTTATCAAGATAAGTATGAACTCCATAGCTTAAAGCTGGATGAATGTAGATTTCCCGTTTTTCTCCTTGTTTGCAACGTTGAAGTCCATAAGAAAGGCCAGGGATTGTTTTCGTAAGATCAAGCATTTGATTCGTTGCTGAATGAAGATTCCACAAAGATAAGCATCGATTTGCTTCTAAATCAGAAAAGTGTTCTAATGTTGATAGAAAGATCCATTAGCATCCCGCATGGTGCGTCCATGCGGCCCCACGGATTTCCGTGTCCGTGGTTTTTTTTGAGATTGATCGATGAATCGTGAACGCATAGCCTGTTTTGTAGATGGCTTCAATCTTTATCATGCCCTCCGTGAAATCAAAAAACCATATCTGAAATGGCTCGATCTTTCTCAATTAATGGAGAGATTGTTTCCTCATCAACACTCTCAAATTATCACCGATATTTTCTTTTTTTCCGCATATCCGACTTGGAAAAAGGATTCTTATGAAAGACATAGAAAATATGTATCTGCACTTAGAGCTTCGGGTGTGCAACCGATCTTAGGGCAGTTTAAAATCAAGCAGCGCAAATGTCCAAACTGCAAGCATGGATGGCGGGGACATGAAGAAAAGGAATCTGACGTCAATATTGCACTTGCTCTATTAAATGAAGCCTATCGAGATCGATACGATCGTGCAGTAATTGTGAGTCGAGACTCTGATTTAGCTCCTGCAACTAGAATGGTTCGCAAATATTTTCCCGAAAAAACCATTACAATCCTCTCTC
>SDBV01004922.1_pt1 | contig 18988 bp, 17 predicted proteins | sample 2277081 | NCBI WGS metagenome assembly SDBV01 (sample SAMN10402039, study PRJNA504765) | marine sediment metagenome | isolation source: marine sediment core GS10_PC15, 223 cmbsf | place: Arctic Ocean: Southern Knipovich Ridge | collected 2010
CCGGAACACAGGAACCACTGTTTTGTTTGAGCCGGATCCAGAAATTTTTAGGGAAATTAATTTTAATTCAAAAAGAATTCTGAATCATCTGCGCCAGCAAGCTTATTTAACTAAAGGAGTTAGAATAACCTTTAAAGATGAGAGAGGAAAAGAAAAAATAAGTTATGGTTTTTATTTTGAGGGAGGCCTTGGGTCTTATATTAAGTATTTAATTCATGGTTCTACCACTCGTCATCCAAATATTTTTTATTGTTTTGGTGAAAGAGATGATATGATTGTTGAGGCCGCCTTTCAATATACTCAGGAATATGAGTGTCACGAGGAGAGTTTTGCCAACAACATTCATACTGAAGAAGGGGGGACTCATTTGACCGGGTTCAGGACTGCTTTAACCCGAACCCTCAACGATTATGCGAGGAGGAACGATATTCTTAAGGAATCAGATGATAATTTGTCGGGCGAAGATGTAAGAGAGGGTTTGACTGGAGTTGTTGCAATTAAGATAAGGGAAGCTCAATTTGAAGGCCAAACTAAAGCAAAGCTGGGAAACCCAGAAGCTAAGGCAATAGTAGATCAAGTTGTTTCTGAACGTTTAACCGATTTTTTAGAAAGAAACCCTCAAGATGCCAGAGCTATTATTGAGAAATGTATTTTATCTTCTAGGGCTAGAAAAGCAGCCAGAGCAGCCAGAGAGACGGTTTTGAGAAAGGGAGTTTTAGATGGTCTTGCTTTGCCAGGGAAGCTGGCTGATTGCACTTCCAAAAATCCTGAAGAATCAGAGCTTTTCATCGTGGAAGGAGAAAGTGCCGGCGGCTCATGTAAGTCGGCTCGGGATAGGCGTTTTCAGGCAATTTTACCTCTCAGGGGCAAGATTTTAAATGTTGAAAAAGCAAGAATAGATAAGATTTTGTCTTCAAAAGAAATTAGAGCCCTGATTATTGCTTTGGGAACCGCTATTGGAGAGGATTTTAATATTGATAAAGCAAGATATCATAGAATTGTTCTGACTTTGGATGCTGATGTTGATGGTTCGCATATTAGAACCTTGCTTTTAACTCTTTTTTACCGCTATTTTAAGCCCATAATCGAAAAAGGTTATCTTTATATCGCCCAGCCGCCGCTTTATCGAATTCAGATAGGAAAAAGAGTAGAATACACTTACAACGATGATGAAAAGCAGAAAATTCTAGCTTCTTTGAAGGGGGAGAAATATTCTATCCAGCGCTATAAAGGACTTGGAGAAATGAATCCTATCCAGCTTTGGGAAACCACTATGAATCCAGAAAACCGCGTTTTGTTAAAAGTTATTATTGACGATGCCCAAGAAGCAGACAGAATTTTTGATACACTAATGGGTGAAGAAGTATTGCCGCGGAAGAAGTTTATTCAGACCTATGCCAAAAAAGTGAAGAATCTCGATATTTAAAAATGGCGCAGCTTGACCCCGTAGAGAAATTTCGAAAGGGCTTCGCCTTAATCCAATATTATTGTTCGAAATTCTTCTACTGGGTTGACACCAAGAGAACCTTCAGCTATTATTAAATAGTGGCCGAAGAGGCCTTTTTTAAGAGATTTATGCTACGCTATGAAAATCGTTAATTTACCCCAAAAAATTATTTCTTTTTTGAAAGAAGTTAGGCTTGAAATGAAAAAAGTTAATTGGCCTACAAGAAAGGAAACCATTAGATACACTTTAATTGTTATTGGGCTTTCGGTTGCCGTAGCTGCATTTTTAGGCAGCTTAGACTTTATATTTAATACTTTATTAACACGATTCGTGTTATAAGAATACAAGAATAAAATAATACAAGAATAAAAAAGAGTTTTTATATTATTTTGTTATTTCGTTTTTAAATTTATGCCAAAACAACGTTTACCTCAACAAAAGAATTGGTATGTGATTCATACTTACTCCGGTTACGAAGACGCAGTTGCCAACGGCCTGAAGCAAAGGGTTGAGTCTTTGGGTATAGAAGATAAAATTTTTAATGTTTTGGTGCCAAAAGAAAAAAAGATAAAAATTAAGAACGGTAAAAGAAAAGTCATTGAAGAAAAGATTTATCCGGGTTATGTGCTGGTTGAAATGATTGTTACCGATGATTCTTGGTATATTGTTAGGAATACTCCAAACGTGACTGGTTTTGTCGGGGTCGGAACTACTCCGGTGCCGATTTCATTTCAAGAAATTGAGATTCTAAAGAAAAGAATGGGCATTGAGGCTCCTCAGTATAAGATTGATGTCAGGGCAGGGGACTCCGTAAAGATTGTTGATGGTCCATTTAAAGATTTTGATGGAAAGGTTTCGGAGATTGATGAAGAAAAAGGAAAAATAAAGGTTTTGGTAAATATGTTCGGCAGAGACACGCCCGTGGAGTTGGACTCATTACAGATTAAGAAGTTGTAATATGATACCAATGTACTAATGCATAGTAATTACACGAATATATTAGTATCGTTAGTATAATTCGCATGTTAGCATCGATATATGAAAAAAATAAAAGCCATTGTAAAACTTCAAATTCCAGCAGCAAAAGCAACGCCAGCTCCTCCGGTTGGGCCTGCTTTAGCTCAACATGGAGTAAATATTTCTGAGTTTTGTCAGAAGTTCAATGATATAACAAAAAATCAGTCCGGTTTTAAGCTCCCTGTGGAAATCACAGTTTATGCGGATAGAACCTATGATTTTAAAGTAAAACAGCCCCTAGCTGCAGAGCTTTTGAAAAAAGCAGCCGGAATTGAAAAGGGTTCAGGGACTCCAAATAAAATAAAAGTAGCTAAAATTACAAAAAGCCAGCTAAAAGAAATTGCCCAAAAGAAAATGCCTGATTTAAATACCATTGACATAGAACAAGCTATGAAAATCATTGAAGGCACTGCCAAAAACATGGGAATTGAAGTAGAGTAACTATTTTTCTATGAATAAAAAAAACCTCATTCTTTATATCCCTGTTATCCACAGGGGATATTTAGATTTTTTAAATCAAATTCAGGAGAGAATTTCTGCTGTTTACATTATTGATGAAACGTTTTTAGAGGAACTTTCCGAGTTTAAACCGGATATTGCGGCGATAGATTCGAACACAATAAAACTTTTACTCAATAAACTTGGTTTTGAAAATATTTCAATTCTTTCTAAAGATAACGTCAAACAGTTGCGAAATAAAGAACTGATTCTTGTCCAAGACGGAATTTCTCGAAATTTATGCGACGGATATCTTAAAGAAGAAAAAGTAGAATGGCAATCAGTTTTTCTTCGCTGGGATAAAGATAAAATTTTATCCGAACAACCCCTTAAAGATATTCCGCTCTCCAAAGATTCTTTTGATGTTGAAATGATGAGGGAGGCATATAAAGAGGCAGAAAAAAGCAGTGAGTGGTGGCGTCGAATTGGGGCAGTTTTGGTGAAAAATAAAAAAGTTTTTTTTCGTGCTTACAATAAAGATATTCCCAATGACCATACTCCTTATCAGGTTGGCGAAGTGAGAGATTTTTTTAAACCGGGGGAGAGACAAGATTTAGCCAGCACGATTCATGCCGAGCAAAAAATCATTACTCAAGCTGCCAAAGAAGGGTTTTCTATTCAAGGAGCATCGCTGTATATAACTACTTTTCCTTGCCCAATTTGTGCGAAACTTATTGCTTTTTCCGGTATAAAAAACCTTTATTTTAGCGAAGGCGGTTCCAATTTCGATGCCAAAAAAGTTTTAGATTCGGCAGAGGTAAAAATTATTTATGTTATCTCGGGAAAATTAAAATTGAAATAAAAAATGAAACAGTATCTAAATTTTTTAAAATACATTTTGGAAAATGGAGAAAAAAAGGGTGATCCCCAAGGAATCGGAAACATTGCTGTTTGCGGTTATCAGATGCGTTTTAAAATAGACCAATGTTTTCCCCTGCTTACCACTAAAAAGGTCCATTTGAAATCCATTATCTACGAACTACTCTGGTTTTTAAGAGGGGATACCAATGTTAAGTATTTACAAGACCACGGTGTGACAATTTGGAACGAATGGGCAACGCCCGAGGTCTGCGCTCGATATAACTTATTGCCAGGAGAATTGGGGCCCATCTATGGCGAAAAGTGGCGGCGCTGGAAAAAGAGAGACGGCGGAGTAATTGACCAAATATCAAACGTAATAGAAGAAATAAAAATAAATCCTGATTCCAGAAGATTGGTGGTAACTTCCTGGGACCCGGAGGACGTTGATAAGGTTTTTGTCGCTCCTTGCCACTGCTTTTTTAAATTTTTTGTTGCTCAGGGGAAGCTATCTCTACATTTATTTCAACGAAGTTGTGATGTTTTTTTGGGCGTTCCTTTTAACATTGCTTCTTATTCTTTATTGTTAATGATGACAGCCCAGGTTACCGGATTAAAAACCCATGAATTTATTTATACTTTGTCTGACGCTCATCTTTATCTTAATCATATAAAACAGGTAAAACTTCAGTTAACGCGTGCGCCCAGGCCTTTGCCCATGATGATTCTTAATCCAAAAATAAAAAACATCTTCGATTTTGACTACGAAGATTTTACACTTGAAGGATATGATCCCTATCCCTCAATTAAAGGAGAAATCGCCATTTAAAAAAACTAACCAATTGGAAAATTAACTGTTTTTGCCTTTTTCGTTTTTTTGTCTATTTTCGGAGAAATTACATGAAAGTGAATATGATTAACCGAGGCTCCAGTATGATCAGTCTCTCCAAATCTCATCGCTATCCCTCCTCCTTTTATTTTCCATTTTTTTATCGCCCAGTTTATTAAATAAGCCACTGATTTAAGATCTTTTTTTGTTATTTCCGAAAAATTTTCTTTATGTTTATCTCCTAAAATTATTAGATGATAGTTAGTATTTTTATATGGCCAGCTGTTATTGGTTAAAAACCAGCCCTCTTTTCTTTTATATACCGGTTTCTTGTGGTATTTAAAATTTTCTTTACAGAAAGGACATTTGCCCGTTTTAGCTATTTGTTCAATTACCTTTCTATATTCTCCTTGTCCGGCATTTTTAATGTTAACTAATTTTTTTCTCATCTTTTTTGTTAAGTTTGGATAGGAGTATTTCTAAGTGTTTTTTGACGGTTGTTTCAATAATTTTAGTTGAGGAAGTATTTTCTGCTTGGCGATGAAAGATTAAGATCTCTTTAGAATATTCCCCAATTTCTTTGATTTGTTTATCAGAATAGCTATAATCAGTGGTAATAAAAAGATCCGGTTTGATTATTTTTATCAGTTCGTATCGCCATTTTCCTTGTTTGTCAATGTCATCTATTAAAGTGACGTAATCCACGCAATCCTGATAACTAAGCATTTCTATTCTTTCTTCTTGAGGAATAATTGGTCTTAGTTCGTTTTTATAAAATTTTATTCCTTTATCGCTGTCCACTCCGACTATAAGGATATCTCCTTGCCCTTTAGCTTTTATCAGATATCTAAGATGACCTATATGGAGCATATCCCAGGAACCCACAGTACAAACAATTTTATGTCTCAGGATTTTATGGGCATCCACCATTCTTTTAAGCTCGGAATAGTCTAAGATTATAGATTTATTAGTTTGTTTTTTCATGGTTAATATATTATGATATCAAAATGAGAGAAAAAGACAAGTCCGTCGTTTCAATTATTGTAGCAATTGGTGGAAATAATGTTATTGGCTTAAAGAATACCCTGCCCTGGAATTTGCCGGCTGATATGGAGCATTTTAAGCAATTAACCAAAGGGAAACCAATAATTATGGGCCAAAAAACCTTTGAATCTATTGGTAAACCTTTGATTGGTCGGACTAATATTGTCCTAACTTTAGATAAAAATTTTACTCCGCCTGGTTGTCAGATTGCTCATTCCATAAAAGAAGCGCTTGAGATAGTCAAAAATTCTAAAGAAGTAATGATTTGCGGGGGAGAATCAATTTATCGTCAATTTTTACCATTAGCTGATAGAATATATCTAACTCTGATTAAGGGAGATTTTGAAGGTGACGCCTTTTTTCCGGAATTTGACCGGAGTTCCTGGAAAGAGGTAAAACGGGTAGAAAATAAACCAGACAGAGAAAATCCTTATAAATATACTTTCCTTACTTTGGAAAAACATGAAAAAAGATGAGAAAGTTTTAGTGGTCCCCAGAGATATAATTTTTAAAGATGATTCTTGGCAGGGGATTAAGATTGAAAATCTAGATTATTATCTGGATTTAATCAGAAATAATTATCAATTCAAAAAAAGGGCAGAGGTTGAAAATAATCCTTTCTTCCAGCAGATAATTCCCTATATTGTTTTTAATTTTAAAGATAAATATTTTCTTTATCAATATTTAGAAAAAGCTGGAGAAGAAAGATTGAAAAAGGATTATATTTTGGGAATAGGCGGGCATATCAATCCAATTGATGTCAAACCTGGAGAAGATATTTTAGAGGTTGGGATGATGAGGGAATGGGAAGAAGAGGTGGACTGCAAGGGAAATTTATTAGAGAAAAAACTAGTAGGCATCTTAAATGACGACAAAAGACTGGTTGAAGCTGTTCATTTAGGTCTTATCTATATCTTTAAAGGAGATAGTCCAAATATTAATGTAAGAGAAAAAGAAATATTAAGAGGCGAATTGGTTGATTTGAAAGAACTGGGGAGGCGTGTTGAAAATACTGGTGGTTGGGCGCCAATTGTTTATAAAGAATATTTATTAAAGTTTTTAAAATGATTAAGAATTTTTATCCGGGAAAATTTATAGTTTTAGAGGGCTTAGATGGATCAGGAAAATCAACCCAGTCTAAGTTATTAATCAAACGTTTAAGACGCGATGGATATAAAGTAGAAATAATTGATTTTCCTCGGCATGGTGAAAAATCAGCCTGGTTCGTTGATGAGTATTTAAGAGGAAAATACGGCACTGCAGAAGAGGTGGGACCCTATAGGGGTTCTATTTTTTATGCTTGTGATAGATATGATGCTGGTTTTAAAATAAGAAAATGGTTAAAGGATGGAAAAATAGTTATTGCTGATAGATATCTTGCTTCAAATATTGGTCATCAAGGAGGTAAGATAAAAAATAGAAAAGAAAGAAAAAAATATTTTGACTGGCTTTATCATTTAGAATACGAAATCTTAAAAATTCCTAAGCCCAATTATAATCTTATTCTTAAAACATCGCCTTCTCTTTCTTTAAAATTAGCTCACAAAATAACTGATAAAGAAAAAAAAGCAAGAAGAAAAGCTTATTTGGGAAGAAGCGAGAAAAGAGATATTCATGAAAAGGACAAAAAGCACTTGGAAGATACTTTAAAATCGTATTTACATGCGGCTAAAGAATTTCCTAAAGAATTTAAGGTTATAGATTGTGTGAAAAATAAAAAATTGCTATCTCCAAAACTAATCCATCAAAAAATTTGGAAAATAATCAAAAATAAATTGTAAATTATGGAATATAAACCAACAATAGGTCTCGAAATACATGTTGAATTGAAGACAGAATCAAAAATGTTTTGTTCTTGTAAGAATGACCCTAATGAAAGCCGTGCAAATACAAATATATGCCCAACGTGTTTTGGACATCCGGGGACCCTTCCAGTTATTAATAAAGAAGCAGTAAGAAAAGTAATAAAAACAGGGCTGGCTTTAAATTGCCAGATTCCTAAAGATTCCAAGTTTGATAGAAAAAACTATTTTTATCCTGATCTTCCAAAAGGATATCAAATTTCTCAATATGACAAACCTCTTTGCAAAGAAGGTTTTTTAGAAATTGGGGGTAGAAAAATTCGCATAACAAGAGTACATCTGGAGGAAGACACTGGTAGATTAATTCATCCTAAGGAAGAAGATTACTCCTTAGTCGATTTTAATAGAGCAGGGATTCCTTTAATGGAATTGGTAACCGAGCCGGATTTAAGTACAGCTAAAGAAGCAAGAAAGTTTGCCGAGGAACTCCAATTAATTTTTAGATATTTGGGAGTGTCTGATGCTGATATGGAAAAAGGACAATTACGGGTTGAAGTAAATATTAGTTTAAGTAGGGATAGGAAACTAGGAACTAAAGTAGAAATTAAGAATTTGAATTCATTCAGGACAGTAGAAAAAGCAATTGATTATGAGATTGAAAGACAGGCAGAAGTTTTAAAAAAAGGCAAAAAAGTTATTCAAGAAACTCGTGGCTGGAACGAGATAAAACAAATAACAGTTAGCCAGCGGAAAAAAGAAGAAGCTCACGATTACAGATACTTTCCGGAGCCGGATTTGCCAACGCTTCATTTTGATAAGAAATTTATCCAGGAAATCAAAGCAGAAATTCCCGAACTTCCTCAAAAAAGAAGAGAGAGATTGGCCAGGGAGTATAACTTAGGTGAAACAGCGATTAAAATTTTCGTTTTAAACAAAGATTTAGGAGAATATTTTGAAAAAGTAATGTCAGAACTTAGGAACTGGGTCAAAGAAATTGATATTAAAGAAAAAGTAGAAACAAAAGAATATCAAAGGTTAATTAATCTTGCCGCAAATTATATTATTACTGATTTTTGGTCGTTATTTGAAGGATCTTCTATTTTAGGATTTGAGCAAAAAGTTACTCCAGAAAATTTTGCTGAATTAATCGTCTTGCTCTACAAGGAAAAAATATCAAGTAAAATTGCCAAAGCAGTTTTAAAGGAAATGTTTAAAACCGGAGCCGACCCCTCCCATATTATTGAAGAAAAAGGTTTAACCCAAGTAACTGATACGGGAGAGATTGAAAAGATTATAAAAGAGGTTATTTCCAAAAATCCAAAAGCAATAGAGGATTATAAAAAAGGTAAAGAAAATGCCCTCCAGTTTTTAGTAGGGCAGGTAATGGCGCAAACCCGAGGCAGAGCAAAACCAGAAATAGTTCAGGCGTTGTTAAAGAAATTAATATAAATAGTTGATATAAATAGAATAAGAAAAATATCCCGAGAAGAATATCTCGAGAACAATTCCCGGGATTTTAATTGTCTACTAAAATTGACGGCCGTCAATTTTAGTAGACAATTAATTTTTAAGGAAGTTTTTTACAAGTTTTTCTGCTTCTTTGTAGTTTTTAATCCAACGAATTCGCTTGTCTCGTTTAAACCAGGTCATTTGCCGCTTAGTATAATGTTCACTCTCTTTTTGTATTTTTTCTATCATTTCTTGGTAGTTTAGTTTTTTTTGCCCTCCTAAGTTTTTCTTTGAAAAATTTTGGAGGGTAAAAAGATATCGTGCGACAAATCGGTATTCTAAACCAAATTCTTCAAGCCGTTTCCAGGAAAGTCCTGATTTTCTTAATTTTTTAACTTCAGCTATCATTCCATCCTTTAATCTCTTCAATAGTCTTTTATGAATTAGAGTTTCTAATTCTTTTTTATTTCTTTTAACTCCCAATATTAAAACATCTGATTTTATAGGTTGTTTTTTTAGTTTAGGAACTGGTTTTTTAGTTTTAATCACAATTTCCAGAGCTCTTATTAGTCTTCTTCTGTTATTTTTGTCAATTGATTTTGCTCTTTTGGGGTCAAGCTTTTTTAATATTTTAAAAAGTTCTTCAGTATTCTTTTTTTCAAGTTTAGCCCTTAATTTCCAGTCAGGTTTTACTTTCGGAATAACAATCCCATCAACTACGGATTGAATATAGAAACCGGTTCCTCCAACCAAAAAAGGGAGCTTGTTTTCTTTATGGATTTTGTTAATTGCTTTTAGGGCAAGTTTTTGATATTGCAAAACTGTGAATCTTTTTTTTGGCGAGGCAATATCTAAAAGATAATGGGGGATACCTCGCATCTCTTTTTTGGTTACTTTGCCAGTGCCAATATTCATTCCTTTATATACCTGACGCGAATCAGCAGAAACAACCTCGCCGTTAAATTTCTTGGCAAGTTTAATTGAAAGCTCGGTCTTTCCTGAAGCGGTTGGTCCTAAAATAACGATTAATTTTGACATCATTGTTTTTAAATGGTAAAATAAATTTACGTAAAGAAACTAAGATAAATTGTTCTTTTAAAATAGGAGAAAAACTATGAGTTGGGAAGAATTTAAGGCCCTTTTTTCTACTCTTTTGTACCCTAATATATCTATTATCTATTGGTATAAACTAGGAAAGAATCTATGGGAAACTTTTCTGATACTATGTTCGGTTCGTACAATCTGTTTGATTTTAACCTATAAATTTTTTGATCTCATATTTCTAATATTCAAAAAAATCTCGGACAAACATTCTTGGCAGTTTTCTGGACGTTTCAAAAAACTTTACCATAAATTCGTTGGAAGCCTAAAAAGTAAATTGGTTGAAAAATTTATAGAAATTTTGGCAAAGAAAAAATATTTTTTGTTTTTTGTCTGTAATACAATCCCGGGTGTTCCTTTTTTGCCAACCGCTACTATTGCTGCCGCTAAATTGACCAAATCACAGGGTGCTTTTTGGATAATTCTTGCCGGCAATATAGTGAAAATCTATATATTAGTTACAACAATTTATCATATTGGGAGTCTATTGGAATAAAGTGTCTATGGTTTAATTCATAGACACTTTTTTATTAACTTTCATTCTAAACCCCAAGGCAAAGCGCTTATAATTTTTACTTTGACAAAACTATCCAAAAGCTTCTTTTTTGATTTTCTTGACATATTTTTATAAGGTCTTATAATAAAATAAAGAGTTTATTTTGTTCATTGAAAACTGAAAGGAGATAACCGATGAATATTAAGGCTATACTTGGCGGTTTAGCTACTTTATTTCTTAGAAGAGAACAATGCCCTGATAAGAAAATTCTTAAAGCAAAAGGGGTGTGCCTGTGGCAGATTAGGGCATTTTTTAGTATGGCGATACTTTATTTGTTCTATTCTTTCTGCAAATACAACCTTGGAGCTGCAACCAAAGACATACAGGCTGAATTTCAGTTAAAAAACCAAAGTATCGGCATAATCATTACTGTATTTACGATCATCTATGCAGTGGGGCAGTTTATTAATGGGTTTCTAGGTGATCGTTATGGTCCTAAGCGAATTTTAATTATTGGTGGAGTTGGCGGAGTCATTGCTAATGTTTGCTTTGGCATGAGTGGGACTCTAACATTCTTTATTGTCTTCTGGGCAATAAATGCATATTTCTCATCTTGTGGGTGGGCTCCCGGGTCAAGAATTGTCTTCAACTGGTTCCCTGAGAATAGATGGGGGACCTGGATGGGGATATTTCATTCGTTATGTTGTTTTGGTTCATTTTTGGTGTTTCCTATTGCCACGTTTGCTATCTCTCTCTGGGGATGGCGATCAGCTTTTTTTGTTTGTCCTGCATTCCTTCTTGTAATGACCATAGCATATTTATGGTTGGGTAAGAGTTCACCAAAAGATGCAGGTCTTGAAACTGAGTGGCGGCAGAGAGATGAGCAGAAGTTGGTCAAGCGAGCAGGTGGTCGAGAATATTGGATTGCATTTACAAACCCTAAAATGAATCTTGCCTATATTTTAGGTTTTGGTGCTAATTTTGTGCGATGGGGTATTCTTTTGTGGATGGTAAAGATTCTTGCCGAGCCTGTTGAAAAAGGTGGATTTGGTATGTCCTTGATTAATGCCGGATGGATTACTTCGTTAGCAAGCTTGGGTGGTGCATTCTTTTCAATCTTATTAGGAGTAGTCTCTGATCGTCTGTTCAAGGGGGCAAGGTGGCAGACTATTCTGGTCGCGTTTGTGTTCGGGTCGTTGCCGCTTTTCTACATCGCCCGTGGGCCTGTGATACTTAGCGATCCAATGGGTATTTTTCTTTTAGGGACGGCGATGTTCGTATCCGGTGGATTGATACAGGCAGTGCTAACACCTCTTTTTGCTCTATCTGGTGATATTCTGGGTAGGGAAATAAGTGGCACGGGTGTAGGCATTATGAACGGTTGGATGTACGTTGGGGCCTCTTTCGCAGGTGTATTCTTGGGTTGGTGGCTCGATAGTTATGGGCTGACGTCAGGTATATGGCTCATGGGTATTGTAGGAATTGTTTCTGGCCTACTTGCGACTCTAATTCAAAAATAGCATTTTTACTGGCTTTATTCGTTGGTTGAAACCCCTGGATGACAAATCTTTAAGCCACTTAGAAATTCTAAGTGGCTTTTTTATAATTCTCCTTTCAGCCCCCATGGTAGGGCATCAGTGATTTTTACTTTTACGAATTTTCCAGTTAGATTTTTGTTTGATTCAAATTGAATATTTTTATGGGTACGAGTTTTTCCAAGCCAAACTCCATGGCTTTTAAGATTATCTACAAGAACCTCTACCTCTTTGCCAATATATTTTTTATTATTTTCAAGGGCAGTTTCTTTTAAGATTTCAGTTAAAGTTTTTTTCCTTCTATCTTTTTCCTTTTGGGAAACATTATCTTTTAGTTTTACTGCGGCTGTTCTGGTACGTGGAGAATATTTAGAAATATAAGCCATATCAAATTTAACATCTTTAAAAAGTTTAGCTGTATTTTTAAATTGTTCCTTTGTTTCACCTGGGAAGCCGACAATCACATCAGTGGATAATGCAATGTCAGGCGTTTTCTTTCTGATTTTTTTTACCAGCTTTTTATATTGCGCAACAGTATAATGGCGGTTCATTTGTTTTAAGATTTTATTATCTCCTGTTTGAACCGGCAAATTAAGATATTCAGTAACTTTCTCGCAATCAGCCATTGTCTCAATTAACTCATCTGAAAAATCCTTTGGATGAGAGGAAGTAAATCTAATCCAAAACTCACCTGGAATATCATTCACCATCTTGAGTAATTTCGGAAAGTTAATTTTTTGTTCATTGCTTGTCGCCTGCCCCGTAGGACCCCGCCGAAAGCGGGGTTCCTTCGGGGTTCTTTGTTCATTGTTGTAAGAGTTCACGTTTTGACCCAAAAGCCAGATTTCTTTATATCCTCTTTTAACCCCGTTAGAAATATTTTTGTTTTGTATTTTTTTATTGTCCTCAGAATTTCTAATGGGGTTAACCAAGTTTTTTATTTCACAAATAATTTCTTCTGCTGGCCTTGATATTTCTTCTCCTCTGACATAGGGGACAACACAATAAGCGCAAAAATTATTACAGCCGGTCATTATTGGAACAAGCCCTGAGATATGAGGTTTTGGTTGGATTTTAAGATGATTGTTTGCTTTTAATGGAAAGCCCGAATGTAAAATTTCTGGCAATTTAGGTAAATCTTTGATGCTGAAAATAAAATCAAATTTTTCAGCAAGTTTTTTTCTGTCTTTTTTTAAAATACAGCCGGTTAGAATAGTTTGTAATTTGTAGTTTATAGTTTGTAGTTTTTGAAACTTCGGCATGAGGCCATATACTCTATCTACCGCTGATTGTCTGACAGAGCACATATTAACCACTACCAAATCGGCTTCATCAATTTTTGAAGCTGGCTGATATTCTGTTTTTTCTAAAACCGCAGCAATCTTTTCAGAATCACTTTCATTTATTTGGCAGCCGAATGTTATTAAGAAATATTTCATACCAGTACCCATTATTATACAATAAAATATCCCTATTTTCAACTTATTGTGCGACAGAGTTTGTAGCTTATTGTGCGACAGAATTTGTAGCTTATTGTGCGACAGAATTTGTAGCTTATTGTGCGACAGGATACATTGCGAGAACCATGTTAGAGAACTATACTACGAGAACAGTTCTCGCAGTGTTTTTTTTCAAGAAAAAAAGCCCGTAGTTAGATTTTCTACGGGCCATGAATTTTCATCGAGAGTATTTTTTTTCTCCCTTTGGGAGACCAACCGAAGGTTGGCATGACGAATTTGGAGGAATTGTTATGCTTATCTGACAGTCCTCCCAGGCGTGGTCAAAGAAGAAAGTAAGCGAATCAGTTAACTCTTTGTCGTTTTCATAAAATGGCACTTTTGCTTTATACCAGTTGTCTCCTCCTTCTTTACAATGGATCGCTATTGTTTTCCATTGATATTTTTGTCCTTCCCATCCAACAGAAAAAACTTTTTTTAGATAGGAATTTTCTAAACTATGCTCACTTGGCAAAAGAACTTCTATTCCATCTTTTAAGACTGTTATCTGGAGCATTCCTGCGATTTTCTCGTCTCTTTCCAATTGGTTCTGGTTGTGATACTTGGAAAGCGGGACTATTGTTGTGGTAAAAGGCAAGAGAAAAACAATACATAAAAAAACTATCAACCAGACAGAGAATTCTTTCTTGAATTTCTCACAAAAGATGCCACCAAAGATGCCACCAAAGATGCCACCAACGATGCCACCAACGACGCCACCAACGACGCCACCAAAGATGCCACTAATGCCACCAACGACGCCACCAAAGATGCCACCAAAGATGTTACCAAAGATGCCACCAACAATGATACCGAAGATGATACTAATGATGACACTAGGATCTGTTATTTGATTGCTATAAGCAATCAAATAGAGACAGAGCACCGAAAGTAACGATAGTACGGCTGCAATCAGAGCGGTTGTTGTTTCTTTCTTCATTAGTTTCTCCTTTCAAAAAATCAGAAATTATTTTTCTGTATTCAGTTTACAATGACCAAACTATTTTACAGCATAGCATAGTATTTTAACTCTGTCAAGGTTTTGACAAACACTACGAGAAAACACTACGAGAACAGTTCTTGCAGTGTTTTTTCAAGAAAAAAAGCCCCTGAAGGAACTATTTTTCTTTGTTCTTTGTTTTTTGTTTTTTGTTCTTTATTCTTAGTGTATTTTCTCCTTTTTTTCTTTTAAAAAGTATCTCCATTGTTCTATGAATTCTATAAAGAGAGTAAAGGGCATATCTATCAGAGCGGAAAAGAAAGCAGCTATAAGATTATATCTTTTCCATTTGACTGTCAACCACTTTCCCAATTGGACAACAGGCACGGCAAAAGGGTCAACAAGAAGATGGAAAAATGTTTCCTTTTCCTCAATCACTTGCAGTTCTTTGGCTCTTTGTCTAATTTTTGCTCCGGCAAAGGCAATCAAAGAAAGGAAAATGACAAAGATTACATAAGAGAGGGGAGGGAAGTTTACCTGATAGAGCCCCCAGATTATTAGAGCGAGTATGGCGCAAAAACAGATAAAATAGAAAAGGTTTATTATGGTTCCAAAAATAACACTTCTTTTGGGAAAGATTTTTACTTCATAAATATCTTTCTTTTCTGTTTCGTAAACAATTTTCATTACTTCCATTACTACTTGTTCCTGGTTTTCTTTTTTGGGGGGTTTGATAGTTATGACCAAGAGGAACATTAAAAAAGTAGGACCTAAAATATCCACCCCAACAGCCCAAAAATTAAATTGGCCAGTAAGAAGTTTAGTGGCTGGGATTTCTATGGCTAAAAGAGAAACAACATTGGTAAGAAAAATAGATAAAGTGGCATAAAAAGCAGCTCTGGCAAGACGTAATTTTAAGGTTTTAACTCTTTTGTTGTAAGCTCCCCTGATAGAACTTTCAAGTGCCGCCGGACTTGAAATTTTTTCTTTGACTTCCATCGGGTTTTCAGAAATAACGTCTCCTAAAAGCAGGTACGGGGTATCATATTTTTCACAGATTTGATAAAATTTGTCGGATAAAGGATGATTTAGCTCTTTTTCTATACTTTCTTTAATTGAATAAATATTTTTAGCAACTTCATCAAGCTGAAATTCTGGAAGATTTGTCCATTCTGAATACCTGTATTTTAGAAGATGATAACTGATTACCGGAGCATCTAATTTAAAAAGAGCTCGCTGGACAGTAATATAAATTTGAGTATTTATTTCTTTGTCGTTTATCCCCCTTACTTTAATAATTCCTTCATTCACCTTAATTCGTTCTTTCATTGACTCAAACATATAATTTATTAGGGCTCTTTCTTTTGAGGAAGGGCTGAGGATTTCTTCTATTTCGCAGGCTGCAATTCCGGAAATCCAGCTGTAAAGTTGAAGCTTTGATTTTTTTTGATTAGAACCTGCTTGATTAAGAATAAAGACATATTTATCAATTGCTCCTTGAACTTCTTTAACTTTTGATTCTTCAATTTTGTCATTTGGGAAATGTCCTCCTCTAATCAATTCTAAAACCAAAGGTTGGGCAATTAAAACTTTTTTGGTTAGGTTTCCATTAGTTAAATCTAATTGGGAAAAAAATCGCCTTTTCAATATTCTTTCAATCGCTCTTCTTTTCAAAAGGTGTTCTTCTTTCCAGTCAATAATACCTCTTATTTTTTCGTAAAAAGCAGCTACCTTTGAGGCAACCTCATCCACGTGAATAGTTGAAACCCCTTCTTTGGGTTGGAGGGATTGATACCAAAATTGGTATCGTTGTATTAATTTTTGAGTAGGTTGAGATAATTGTGGCATGACTGATGACTATGACTGATGACTATGACTGATGACTATGACCAAACGTTGTCATTGTCATTGTCATTTTGTCATCGTCGTTTCTCTACTTCCTTTTTAACCCTTTCTATGAATTTATTCAACTTTATCATTCCAATATCTCCCTTTTTTCGTTCTCTTACTCTTACCGATTTTGTTTTTATTTCTTTGTCGCCGACAACCAGCATATATGGGATTTTTTGAATTTCTCCTTCTCTGATTTTTTTTGAAACAGTTTCATTCTCGTCTTTAACCTCTACTCTTAGAAAGCTTAGCCCCTTTGCAAGTTCTTTGGCATATTTTTCGTGGCGGGCGCTAACCGGAATAACCCAAACCTGAACTGGCGATAGCCACAAGGGCAAACTTCCAGCATAATGCTCAAGCAAGACACCAATAAATCTTTCAATGCTTCCCAAAAGAGCCCGGTGTATCATATAAGGTTCTTGCTTTTTACCCTTTTTATCAACATAGGCCATCTTAAATCTTTCCGGCAGGTTGAAGTCAAACTGGATTGTTGTGCACTGCCATTCTCTTCCCAAAGAATCCTTTATTTTAATGTCAATTTTTGGCCCATAGAAGATACCTCCGCCAGGATCAGTTTGATATTTTAATTTATTTTTTTTCAGTACATACTCTAAACTATCAATGGCTTTTTTCCAACTCTTTAAGGTCCCGGCGTATTTTTTCGGACGGGTGGAGAGATAAATAGTATAATCTTTAAATCCAAAAGCTCCAAGCATTTTAAGGCCATGTTTAACAAGATTATCGAGTTCTTGGGATATTTGTCCGGGTTCGCAAATAATATGGGCATCATCTTGGGTAAATCCTCGGACTCTAGTCAGTCCATGCAAAACCCCTGATTTTTCATATCTATAAACTGTTCCTAATTCGGCAAACTTTATCGGCAAATCTCTATAACTGCGAGTTTTAAAATTGTAGGCCTTAACATGAAAAGGGCAGTTCATTGGTTTCAATAAATATTTTTCTTCATCTATTTGAATAGGGGAATACATATTTTCCCGGTAAAAATTCCAATGTCCGGATTTTTTCCATAAATTGATTTTTCCAATATGGGGAGTATAAAGCCATTTATAATTCTGCTTTGTTAGTTCCTCATATAAATAGTTTTCAATTATATGGCGGAGGATAGCTCCTTTTGGAAGCCAAATTGGCAAACCGGCTCCAATCTCTTCGTCAAGAATAAATAATTCCAGTTTTTTGCCTAAAATACGATGGTCTCTTTTTTCTGCTTCTTCTTGTAGGGCAAGATATTTATCCAATTCTTTTTTTGTTTCAAAAGCTATCCCATAGATACGAGTGAGCATTGGATTTTTTTCGTCGCCTTTCCAGTAAGCGCCGGCAATTTTCGTTAATTTAAAAGCATCTGGATTTATTTCTTTGGTTGATTTGAGATGAGGGCCTTTGCACAAATCAATAAAATCACCAGTCTGATAAACCGAGACCCGTTCTCGGTCAGCTGACCGAGAACGGGTCTCGGTAAGCTCATTTATTAGTTCCAATTTGTAGGGTTGGCCTTTAAATATTTTTTTCGCTTCTTCCTTTGAAACTATTTTTTTCTTGAATTTGATATTTTGTTTAATCAATTTTTTCATCTTCTTTTCTATTCTCGGCAAATCAGTTAAGGATAGTCCCTCCTTCGCTAAAGCTTCGGAGGGCAAAGCAAAATCATAATAAAAACCATTCTTAACAGCCGGCCCAATGCCAAATTTCGCTCTGGGAAAGAGCTCCTGAACAACTGATGCCAAAATATGTGCCAACGAATTGCGGATAGTTTCTATATTATTCATGAAATTTTTAGGTTATAATTACTTCTTCAATCTCTTCAGCTATTATTTTAGGGACATTATCTCGGTTGTCAACCCGTCCTGAAATAAAGACAATTTTATTTTCTTGAAAAGCTGTTGGGTTTCTCTCAATTACTCCTGGAAAAACTACAACTTCAACTTTATCAGTTAAATCCTCTAATTTTACAAAAAGCATTGGTTTTCCAGCTCTAGTAATAATTTTTTTGATTCCTGAAATAATTCCTCCGACTTTGATTCTCTGGTTTATCCAGGTATCTTTAATTTTAACAAGAGATAAAGTTTTTTTCTCAAAGATTCCTCTAAAATCTTCCAATGGGTGGGAACTTACATACAGGCCTAAAAGCTCTTTTTCCCAGCTTAATTTTTCAAAATTCGTTGCCAGCGCAACGGAATCCAACTTTATATGATTGTTAGAACCATCTCCGTCAAAAAGACCTTTTTGTCCATTCATTTTTGTTTTTTGAGTTTCTCTTGACCATTCAAGTAATTTTTCTAAGTTATGCAGGAGTTGATTTCTTTCGGCAAACAGATCAAATGCCCCGGTTTTAATTAAACTCTCCATTGATTTTTTATTTAAGTTCTTTGAGCTGATTCTCTGGATAAAATCTTCAATATCCTTAAAAGTGCCATTGTTTTTTATTTCTTCAACAATTACGTCAATCACATTTTCACCAACATTTTTTATAGCCAAAAGTCCAAAACGTATTTTGTTTTCTTTTGGCACAACGGTAAAGTTTTTTAAACTTTCATTAATATTCGGCGGCAAGACCTCAATTCCCATTTTCTTGCAATCTTCAATTAAAATAGCAATCCTTTCAACATCTATTTTTTCTGATGTTAGCAG
>SDBV01004923.1_pt1 | contig 18986 bp, 17 predicted proteins | sample 2277081 | NCBI WGS metagenome assembly SDBV01 (sample SAMN10402039, study PRJNA504765) | marine sediment metagenome | isolation source: marine sediment core GS10_PC15, 223 cmbsf | place: Arctic Ocean: Southern Knipovich Ridge | collected 2010
GTTCTGGGTAAACCCGTTTTGCAGTCTGTCCTTAAAAAAGTATTAGCTCTGCCTGTGGATAAAATCGGTATAAATCTTCATCATAAAAAAGAGGTCATAGAAAACTGGATTGCTCAATCTGTCTACAAGAAAACAATTACGCTCTTCCCTGAAGAATCTATATTGGGGACAGGCGGAGCATTGAAAAATGCAGAGGCATTACTGGGAAATGAAACTTTTCTTGTACACAATTCTGACATCCTTTCTGACATTGATTTAGCAAAACTGGCTGAATTTCATGTATCATCCGACAACCTTGTGACACTTGCTGTTCATGATTATCCTGAATTTAATAACGTTGTTATTGATTTAAATGGGTTTCTTATAGGAGTTAATAAGACGCGGGCAGAGGGACAAAGAAAGGCCTTTACCCCGTTAGAAAACTCAGGTAAAAAATCTTTTCTAACGGGGTTTACCGGCATTGCAGTTTACGAGCCCGAATTCCTTAAGTTTTTACCCATAGGCGCATCCAGCGTTGTTGATGCGTGGCTTAACGCATTGTCTGCTGGAAACAAAGTCGGTACACTGGACGTAAGCGGATGCCAATGGCGCGACATCGGAACATTGACTGCATATTCCTCTGCTGTTTTTGATGCCTTGAGAGCTGACGGGGAAACAGTGTATATACATCCATCAGCAGATGGATGCGCACATATTGAAATGGACGGATATGTGGTAATTGAAAAACAAAGCATGCTTGATAAAGGCGCCTTCTTCAGAAATTGTATCATACTTCCCAAAGGCCGCGCGGAAAGTAATTCACACAATGAAAACTGTATCCTTGGCCCGGGCTTTAAAATAGACCTTGGCGAGTCATCCGGAGATGATGAGGCCCTGTTAATCGGAACCGGGGGTTCAGACAGAGAATATTACAGGGTTAGAAAAGATAAAATGTCAGCTGTTTTTGTGCAGTATACCCGTGAAGACCCGGACTTTCAGCGCCAGATAGAATACACGCGCTTTTTCCTGAAACACTCTATCCCTGTTCCTGAGTTAATAGAAACAAACTCTGATAAGATGATGGCAATATTTGAAGACCTGGGCGATATCTCCCTGTATAGCTGGTTAAAATGCCCCCGTGAAAAAGGACAAATAGAAAAGATATACAAACAGGTTATTGATGCATTGGTTTTAATTCACACAGAAGCAACCGAGCATGTAGCAGAATGCTCTGTTCTCCAGAAGAGGGTCTTTGATTATGAACATTTCCGATGGGAGACCGGCTATTTTATTGAAAGATTTGTAGTGGGTATCAGAAATCTCAGAGCAAAAAACCCTTCTGTTCTGAACGAGGAATTTCACAGCCTTGCCCTGAAAGCAGCCTCTTTTTTAAAAACCGTAATTCATCGGGACTTCCAGTCGCAGAACATTATGATTACAAAGGGAAAAATCCCACGATTAATCGATTATCAGGGCGCAAGGTTAGGCCCGCCTGCCTATGACGTAGTGTCAATACTATGGGACCCATATTACTGCCTTGAGAACAGTTTGAGAGAAAGGCTCATAAATTATTATATTGGTGAAACGATAAATAAAGGCAGTGAGAAATTCCAAGAAAAAGATTTCAGGGGAACGCTCCTTTCATGCAGGCTTCAGAGACATATGCAGGCACTCGGCGCATATGGTTTCCTGTCCGCTGTGAAAAGGAAAAAATATTTTCTGAAACATGTAACAGAGGGGCTGCGGTTGTTAAAGGAAGACTTGTCTCTAGTAAAGGATGAATATCCGGAATTGTACAAACTGGTTATGGAGTTATAGAACCGAGAGTCAGGACTTTTCAATTAAAACAGACCTTAAGGAGCCGGGTGGCAGGTCTCTGTAGAAAATTGACAGCCAAAACATAAAAAGAGTATTGCTAAATTGCATGTAATGAGATATTCTTTTTGAAAAGGTTATAAAATGGCAAAGGCAAAAATTCTATATGTAGAAGACAGTGAAACTCAGGCAAATACCATAAAGGATTTTCTGGAGAGGAACGAGTATGATGTTATTCTGGTTGATAATGGTAAGTCTGCAATCAATGCAGCAAAGTCCCAGCCCCCGGATATTGTACTCCTTGACGTTATCCTGCCGGATATAACCGGTTACGAGGTATGCCGATGGTTAAAACTTAATTCAGACACCAGAGAAATCCCCATAATAATGCTCACTGTCAAAGGCTCTGTTTCTGACAAAGTTACAGGGTTAGAAGCTGGCGCTGATGACTATTTGCCCAAACCATTCGATGAAATCGAACTTAACGCAAGAATCTATGCCTGCCTTAGAACAAAAGCCCTGCAGGATGAGTTAAAACAAAAAAATCGCCAGCTTGAGGAACTGCTGGAAAAAGTTAAAATCCTTGCCAGTACAGATCCATTAACAAAACTCTCTAACAGAAGGCACTTTGAGGTGGTCCTTGAAAATGAATTTAAAAGGGCAGCAAGATATAATTCTCCACTTGCCTGTTTGATGATAGATATAGATTACTTTAAAAAGATTAATGATGGATACGGACACCATACAGGGGATTTGGTTCTCCATGAAATAGCACATATAATAGAAAATGCCATTAGAGAAATTGACGTTACGGCAAGATGGGGCGGTGAGGAATTTGTTGTTCTACTGCCCCAGACAGGAAAAGAGGGTGCTTTACAGTCTGCATCAAGAATACTTAAGGCAATCGTAACTCATAAGTTCACATGCCTTCCTGATAAAAAAATTACTGCAAGTATTGGCATTGCCAGTTTACCTGACCCTTCCATAAACACCGGGGAGAAACTTATCGATGCTTCTGATATTGCCATGTATGAAGCTAAAAGAAAGGGGCGCAACAGGACAGAAATAACTTAGAGACATTCTGTATGTATAATGAACATTATACCGGGAGAAACCTTGAAGAGTTTTCGTAAAGAATTATGGTTTAACGTGCCGACCCGCCGGGCTTTTATAAACATCACCCCTGAAGTTGAAAAATGCCTCAGAGAAGGCGGCATTAAAGATGGTTTTGTACTTGTTAATGCCATGCATATAACGGCTTCTGTTTTTATAAACGATGATGAGTCCGGACTACACCACGACTATGATGTCTGGCTGGAGAAGCTTGCTCCTCATGCGCCTGTTTCACAGTACCGCCATAATGTCGGTGAGGATAATGCCGATGCCCATATGAAGCGACAGATTATGGGACGCGAAGCTGTAGCTGCGGTAACAAAGGGAAAACTCGATTTCGGCCCCTGGGAGCAGATTTTTTACGGCGAGTTCGACGGCAGACGCAAAAAAAGGGTGCTTGTGAAAATCATCGGAGAATAAGACAGGAAATATACTTACTTCTGCCTCCTTATTAATATTATAACCCCTGAAAACAGAATCAAAGCCCCTCCGAGTAATGCTTTTGCATGAGGAATCTCATGTAAAAAAATCAGTGCTAATATTATTGCCCCAGCAGGTTCAAAATACCCGAGAATCGCTGCCTCATTCGCCTTCACGCTTCTAAAGCCCTGAACATAGAGCAAAGGTGCAATAGTAGAATGGACTATTCCCATGGTAATAAGATAAGGCAGAGATTGTAATGTAAGCGGGATGTTTAACATAAAAGGTAAAAGCATAAGGCAAAGGATAGCGTTCTGCACAAATACGATGAAGAGCACTGGATACTTTGATGCTATGCTTCTTACAATCATGATTAAAAATGCATATGTTAAGCCTGAAAAAACTCCGGCAACAATGCCGTTCCATTCACTACTGCCAATAGATATGCCTCCGAGCATAAGCCATAGCCCGAGAGACGACAGCACAATGGCAAGCCACGCTACTATAAGTATTCTTTCTTTTAAAAAAACCGGTGCCATTAACGCAACAAATATCGGGGCGGTGTAATGTGCAAGCACGGCATTGGCTATTGTTGTGTGTGTAAAAGCAAAGAAAAAAAGAAACGTGTTTGCCATGAAACAAATCGGGAGAAGCAAAAGGAGGAAGACACTATTAGCACTGCTGTCAGCTCTTCTGGCATTTCTAAACTGTCCTGTTACTGATAGCAGTAATAACTGGAGTGTCCCTGCAATTACCGCTGGATAAAAAATAATAGCTGTAATGGGCAGGCCAATTCCCTCAAGTTTTCTTACAAATATTCCAAGAGAACTCCAGATAAGAATAGCTGTAATGATTTTCAGATAACCCATTATTAAGTTAATAATTACTATCTATTGAGCCTCTTGCAAAAGTCTGGAAAATAGTCTTGTTTGTCATTCCCACGAAAGTGGGAATCCAGTATTTTCAATGGGTTACGTAACTCTCTGGATTCCCGTTTTCACGGGAATGACGACTTTTGCAAGAGCCTCCATTAATTATTTTTAATCCCCTTTGGATTGTTTCATGGCTTTTAAGACTTCACATGTAACAGGGTTAGGTTATTCGGCTTTTTTACTTAACCGTCCCGAAGTGTCGGGACAGGAATGAACGAAAGGAGAATATCTTGTGCAAATAGCTTCACCTTTTTTTGAACTTTTCCTTCAGTGCCCTTTCAACCACATCGGGCACCAATCCTTTAACCGACCCGCCAAAAGATGCCACTTCCTTGATCATGGTAGAGGTAAGAAAAGTATATTCTTCACTCGGCATCATAAAAACTGTCTCGACATTTGCATTAAGACGTCTGTTCATAAGAGCCATCTGAAGCTCATACTCAAAATCAGAGACTGCCCTGAGGCCGCGCACAAGTGCTATACTCTTTTTGCTTTTTGCATAATCAACCACAAGATTATTAAATGCCTCCGTGCTTGCTCCTTTTAAGCCTTCCATAGACTGTTCTATTAATTTCAGCCTCTCCTGAACTGTAAAAAGCGGCTGTTTTTTCGGACCTGGTGCTACAGCAATTACAACCTCGTCAAATATCTTTAGGGTTCTTTGAACAAGGTCTATGTGACCGTTTGTAATGGGGTCAAATGTTCCCGGATATATTGCAATTCTATTCACTATTTACCTCCTGCCCCGATGAATCGGGACTGATTACCCCGATTATTAAAGACGATTACGCAGATTATTTTCATTAATATAAACTTGTCTTTATCTTTTATCTGTGTCATCAGGCATCTTTAGATGCCTGATAAAGACTTAGCACAGTATCACCATATATGTAATCTTTTACCTTTTGTAAACTGCCAAATTTTTCCGGCAATTGTCTTTTCTTGAAATGCTCTGCAATAACAATCCCTTTTTGCTTAAAGAGTTGTGGCTTGCTCATTGAGGATAAGACATTTATTATTGCATTAGTATGATAAGGTGGATCCAAAAATATTATATCCAAGGTTGATATTTCTGTCTCCAGCCATTTAATAAATGACAGAGCGTTTTTTGTTATTACGCACGCCCTTTCGGCAAAACCCTGTTTTTTAATGAGTTCGTTTATTTTTTTCGTATAAACCCTGCTTACCTCAACAAATATTATCTCAGAAGCTCCCTTCTTAAGTGCCTCAAGCCCTACAGCGCCTGTGCCTGCATATAAATCGAGAACCCGTGCATTATCAATCTTCTCTCGCAAAATGTTAAAAAAAGCTTCTCTTGCCTTACCCGTGGTAGGCCTTAAAGTCTTATGTTGAGAGATGTTATCTTTCATAATCCTGCTACCAGATTTTATTTTATTCGCAGCACATTAAAACAAAACATTATCATACTATATATTAAATATAACAGCTAAACGGTCAATTATTAAATAACAAACGTACACCTTAACAGACTGATTTATATTGCAAATCTGTCACTAACAATTTATTTCAATAGTAGTTATTAGTTAGCAGCTATTGTTCTGCGATTATTCTCAGGTACATTTAAGAACTCCCCTAATGTTAATTTTACAATTTGCAATGAAAAACGTGCTATACTTTTATTAAGAAAACGGAGGGGATGAAATTAAATATACGTATATTCCCGGTTACTGTATTAACAGTAATTTTTTTAATATTTGTTTTTTATTATCAGGCTTCTTTTAGCGCAGGCAGTAAAAAAGCCGCTGAAAATCGTCTTACTGATGAAGGAATGGCTCCCACATCAAATATAAACAAGACCGAAGTACAAAATAACCTAAAGAAAACCGTTAACGTCCTCGCAAACGAAATAGGCCCTCGCGGGTACCTTCAAATAGATGCGCTTAACAAGACCGCAGGTTATATAACATCGGAATTCAGCAATTATGGGTACACTGTTTCATTTCAGCCATTTGAGTTTGAGGAACGGACATATAAAAACATCATTGTAGAAATTAAAGGCAGAAAAACACCTGAAAAAATCCTGGTTATAGGCGCCCATTATGATACTGTTACAGGAACCCCTGGTGCAGATGACAATGCAAGCGCAATTGCGGGACTGCTTGAGCTTGCCAGGCTTTTACACAGCCAGTCTTTTGGCAAAACAGTGCGCTTTGTTGCATTTACTCTTGAAGAGCCTCCTTTTTTCCGGAGTAAACGTATGGGAAGTTATGTATATGCCCGAAGTATTAAGAAAAAAGATGCGGATTTAGAAGGTATGATATGTCTTGAGATGATAGGTTATTTCACAGACGAACCCGGAAGCCAGTTTTTTCCGCTGCCTTTTTTCAGGTGGATATACCCAAACAAAGGAAACTTCATAATGTTTGTAAGCAACCTCCGGTCAAAAAGTTTTTTAAACCGCGTAAAAGACGGGTTTAAAAAGGGCTCTGATTTGCCTGTTGAGTCTATCTCCACGTTTCCAATTATTCCAGGGATAGATTTTTCAGACCACAGGTCTTTCTGGGAATTCGGCTATGATGCCCTTATGGTAACTGACAGTGCCTTTTACAGAAACCCTAATTACCACGAAACCGGAGATGTCCCTGAAGCCCTTGATTACGAACGGATGACTGAGGTAGTCCTCGGGCTTAAATCAGCAATAGAAGAACTGGCAAGCGAGTAACGTTCACCCAAAAACAGACATAAAGTGACATGTAAGTACGAATGAACAGTTTTGGGGAATTCACATTAAGTCATCTCGAGTCAATGTTTTGACTTTGTTTGTACTTTTACTAATGTCTATTTTCTTACACCACCTGTAATTATACGGCAATCCCCAGACCCCCAGAGATTTCAAGGTCTCCAGCCCGTTTGTTTCCAGCCTGCGTTTCATCTGCAAAAACATCCTTGCCTCACAATCAGCATCAGCGCCTGCACGGTGAGGCCATTCATTAACAAGGCGATACTTTCCTAATAAATAATCAAGACGGTGGTATGGAAACTCAGGATTGAGCCGTCGTGACAGCTTTAACGTGCAGAGGGCATAATGTGACAAATCCGTTTCCAGACGCTGAAATTCATATCGCAAGAACCTCATGTCAAAAGGGGCATTATGGGCAATAAGCACAACTCCGCGGATAAACTTGGCTATTTGCCATGCAACATCCTTAAAAACAGGGGCATCTTCTACCATCCAATCCTCAATTCCGTGAAAAACAGTATTTGTTATGTTTACCCGGGGATTTATCAGCGTCTCAAATTTATCAACAATGCTGTTGTCAATTATTTTGGTCATGCCGATTTCACAAATGCGGTCAAATCTGCTAATCCCTGTTGTTTCAACGTCAATCACAACAAATGTATAATCACTAAATGGTCTGTTCATCCGTTTAAAGCCATTTTACCTCAGGTTGTCTTTTTTCAGGAGGTTCTGGAATAACCCTTGGATAGCCGACAACAATAGGCCCAAAGATTTTCTCATCCTCTTTTAATTCAAGTGCTTTTGTTATTTCTTCATTATCTGTTACCAAAGAACCAAACTGCACCCAGCAGGTTCCAAGCCCCAGGGAATAAGCAGCCAGCATCATATTTTCACACGCAAGAGGACAGGACAAATCACTGTACCTATCTTTTCCAATAACAAAGATAATTGCCGGAGCAGAATAATATATAGGGTCTTCAAGCTCTTCATAACGCTTCATTATCTGCTGATACCGATTGGGGTTTGATGTTTTAACCTGTTCAAGAATTCTCTTGGCATTGGGTACTGCTGTTTCAATCATTTTTTTATGAAGTGCCTCATCTTCTACCACAACAAAACGCCAAGGCTGGCTGTTCATGCCTGACGGCGCCTGATTGCCAGCTTCGATTATTGTGTTAATAATTTCTCTTGGTATTTTTTTTGATTCATAAGCTCTTACAGACCTTCTTGCTTTTATTGCTTTCAATACTTCGTTCATCAAAACCTCCTGTATAAATATTGTTATGCTAACAGTTTAACTATTGATAATAATATTCGTCAATGGAAGATTAATAGATTTGAAGGCTTTATGTGATATAATTTAATAACATACACCATCAGGAAATTTATTTTGCTATAATAGACAAACTTTTCTCTTGTACATTAGTTTTTTTAGTTTCTTTTAGACTGTTTAATTGCTTCTGAATATGAAACGGTTTATGAAAATCTGTCGTTATATTGTTTTAGCTGTTCTTGTCGTTTTTTTACTGCCCTGGGACACCCTGGGTGAAAACTCCAGGGTCCTGTTACCACTGGACTCGCACTTTAAGGAAAAATACACGGACGACCTGAATAGTCTTCTATCTAAACGTTACATCAGGGTACTGACCACATTCAATAAAACCAATTTATACCTGTCCGGCGGCAAACTGTATGGATTTGAATACTCCCTTTTAAAAGATTACGAGAAATTTCTCAACAAAAGGGTAAAAAAACGAGACTTAAAGGTTGTTCTGGAATTCATTCCAGTCTCGCGTGACCAACTTATTCCGGCACTTGTTAACGGATTTGGTGATATTGCAGCCGCCGGGCTTACCATCACTTCTGAACGTCTCGGGCACGTTGATTTTACTGACCCTTATTTAACTGATATTGATGAAGTAATTGTTGTAAATAAAAATGTCCGGGAAATTAAACGCCTTGAAGATTTGTCCGGCCGTAAAGTATTCGTGCGGCAAAGCAGCAGTTATTACGAAAGCCTTGTTTCCTTGAACATGAAACTTTCAGAAAAGAGGCTGCATCCTGTAAGGCTTGTTAAAGCAGACGAAAACCTGGAAACTGAGGATATTCTCGAACTGGTCAACTCCGGCGCTATCAGGATAACCGTGTCGGATAGTCACATAGCTAAAATATGGTCCCGTGTTTTCGAAAATCTGCAGGTTCTCGATTACCTGAAAGTGCGTGATGGAGGTAAGATTGCCTGGATGGTTCGGAAAAATAACCCTCAACTGAAAGACAGCCTGAACAAGTTTATAAAAACGCATCGGAAAGGGACACTCCTTGGAAACATCTATTTCAATCGCTACTACAAGAATACAAAGTGGATCAAAAATCCTCTTAGTGACAGCGAACAAAAGAAACTCCGACGTCATATAGAGTTTTTTGGAAAGTATTCAAAGCAATACGGATTCGACTGGATGCTGATTATGGCTCTGGCATATCAGGAGTCGGGGCTTGAGCACAAAAAGAAAAGCTCCGCTGGCGCCGTAGGTATCATGCAGGTTTTGCCTTTAACAGCATCTGATAAGAACGTCGGCATCAAAAATGTGCATGTTTTAGAAAACAATATTCATGCCGGGGTTAAGTATCTTGCGTTTTTAAGAGCCCGGTATTTCAGTGACACGGATATGCGCGAGCGAGACAGGGTGAGATTCACGTTGGCGGCTTACAATGCTGGTCCTGCCAAAATCCAAAAAACCAGAAAACTGGCTCAAAAAATGGGCATGGACCCGAATCGCTGGTTCAGGAACGTAGAGATTGCCGCCTTGAAAATTATAGGACAGGAAACTGTTCGATACGTCAGTAATATCAACAAATACTATGTGGTTTTCAGGCTTTTTTTTGAAAAAGAGGCATTACGTAGTTCAGAAAAAAAGGGAATAACCGGAGACTGACCAAGAGTTAATGTCGTCTTATTGATTAATTATCTCATCCACTACCCGAGCCCACACAGCATATCCCTCATTACTCAGATGCACACCGTCTTCAAGTAAATAGTCTTTTTTTGCCCTGCCGTCAGCATCAATAAAAAGCCCGTATATATCAAGATATTCTGCGCCGGCATCTTCAGCAAGTTCTTTAAGGGACTTATTGACATCTCTGATTGATTCATCAGATATAAAATCAGTGCAGGTCGGCAAAAGACTGTTGATAAATATTTGCGCCCGTGGATACGTAGTTGATAATCTTTCAATTATTTTTTTATAAGAACCCAAAAATTCAAAATCCTCCATTGCAATATTATTTATTCCTGACATAACAAAGATAAGCTGGGCTGTGGGATATTTTTTTGTTATCCTTTCAATTCTTGAAAGCAGTCCTTCCACTGATTCCCCTGCCACGCCGAGATTCGCAACCCTGTGTGCCGGAAACCTGTCCTGCCAGTCAAAAAACTCTATAAGAGAATGTCCTATAAAAAGTATATCCATGAGCGGTTTGTCGATTCGACCCTCTCCCGAAACGTCGGGATGAACATTCGGGACAGGAATGAGCGAAAGGAGAATATCCCATGTAAAAACCTCAATTATTTTATTTTGCTGTTTTTTCGAAATCCACTTTTCGATGTTCGCTGTGCGTAATCCCTCCGGATACTATAAAAGCCATAACATCGCCGCTGTCTGCGCTTACAGGACTGACCTGTTCTTTTGGAACAATAATAAGGTTTCCGGCAAAGTTATAGGACTGCGGAAGGTACACAGCTACATGTTCAGAAAGCCCTAAATTATCCAGGCTTTCCCGGGTTACAAAGCCAATTACCTGAATATTGCCTCCGGGCGCAAGTGTAACCAGCACTGGCTTGTTAAAACTCTTTTTATCTCCGACAAAGGCATTAATCAGGTCCTTTATCGATGTATATATCATCTTTACAAGAGGCAGCCGGGTAAAGACGTTGTCAACCCAACTTACCAGCCTGCGGGTCAGGAAATTCGAGGCAATCATACCCACCATTGTTATTGTCAAAATGATAGCTACGAACCCAAGCCCCGGTATGTCAAACGGCAAAATGCTGTCAATTTTTATAAAAACAAAATAAACAAAATAGATTGTTGCCACCAAGGGAACTAAAAACAAAAGACCTTTTAAAAAATATCTTACAAGCCTTTTCATATAAACCTCCTTTTAGAGTTATCTTCTGTATTTATACCTTTTATTTTTCTATAATTCAATCCCAGATTTTTTGGGGTTAAGTTGTAACCCTTTTATTTTTAAAGAAATCCCTGCTTAATACAGCTTTGATTTCCTTCCTGCTTTTTATGTGCAATCTGATTTTTTAAACCTTTTCTTTTTTTACGTATCTAAATAAGTAAACCCCTTTAGAAAGGACAGGGTTAAAGCCCAGTCTTTTCTGCAAGAAATTAAAATTTTATTTACCCCGTAAGGGATCGGAGGTCTTACGGAGTTTATAACATCCCCGCCATTTATGGATGGGCTTTCTAATGGGGTGAAAAAGGAGGCAAAAAATGAAAAAGATATTTTTATCAGTCATAGCTTTGATGTTTTTAGCTTTTTCATCACTTGCAGGGTGTACAACTCATGTTCATTCACCGCCGTCAAAAGTCATAATAAAACCGTCACCGCCGCCCAAGGCTATTTGGGTAAAGGGGCACTGGACGCACAAGCACGGCAAGTGGAAATGGGCATCGGGACACTGGAGAAAGGTCCCCCCTTATAAGAGGTATTAACAGTAAAATCTTAAGACATCTATAAATGCAGGGATAACTTTGTTAAACCACAGTAGTTGGTAGCTTGCACTTAAAAGCTTTTTTTAGCTACCAACTACTTATGAAATTTCTGCTTTTCCGGCGACAGCTTTATTCTTTTTTGCTCCATTCTCCACCTGGATTTTGTACCCACCAGCCTGCCCTGGCCTGTTTTATCCAGCTTTTAGCGAAAATCCCCTTGATATCTGACACCTTGTCCGGAGAAAAGTTATTTGCCTGGGCTATTTCAGCGTAAAGCGCATTTCTATCACTGTTTTCTGCTTTGACAAGGCGGGTAAGTTCTGCCTTTTCTTTTAAATTTAACCCCTCTTTGGAACGGATAACTAAAAGGCCTTCGTTTGATAATCCAACATTTCCATTGTCCATATAAGGCATGATAGATTCAGCCCTCTGCTTGATGGATTCCTTTAAGGCTCTTATAGTAGGGGTAGTTACATTGATATCAGTTTCCTGAGCAAAGGCTTCTCCCGGGCCGACAGCTGTAAGTGTAAAATTAATCCATTGATTAATAAGACTCTGCGGTTCTTCTTTACCCGTCTCTGGTTTTTCTGGTTGAATACCTTCTTTCTCCCCCCATACTTCTTCGACAATCTTGTCTGCAGCTTTTTCAACTGCAGCCGCAGGAAAATAGATGTTTATGGTTACACATGAATTTACTGCAAAAAGTATCAAAAGAATAAGGACTGTTCTTTTTGCTGATTTTTTCATGACCGTGCCTCCTTAATTAGTTGCTATATTAAAAGGTTTAAACTGACCAACCCGTAATATCGGGAGTAATGTTTTTATCTTTTGTTTTTTCTATAATAGGATTATCAAAAAAGAATATCAAGTGAAAGGTATAAGCAAGGGCAACATCATGTTTTTTTCTTCTCCGGTCACTTTATCCTCTTCAGCCTTTTAATCATCTCCTGGAAAGAAACTTCCCTGGTATAATTTATGACATCTACCTTTGGAGGAAAAAATCCCCCTTTTACAAGATATTCTTTGTTTCCTTCAGACTCAACACCTAAAAGGATAAATTTATCGTTCTTCAGAAAACCTTTAAATCCTATTTTTTTGTACCTGTACTCCTTAAAAAACTGATATATTCCGCTACTTAATACAGATGCTGATCCTGTACCAAGAATAGATATCTTCTTAAGGGCATCAACGTTTATCTTCTGACTAACACCATCTCTCTGAACAGTCTCAATAAGTGCCTCGAAACTCTCTGCCTGACCATCGGTTATAACCAGGTCCCTTACATATCCCTTTATTATCCCTGAAATATGACCGAATTCAAAGGTCTCTGTCAGCATGCCGAGGTCTATATCCTGAATCTCAACCGAGACTTCAATGGAAGGAACCGGACCAAAAACATTATTTACTGAGAGATTTTTCACTATAATATCCCCTCCGAATAGTTCCATGACAATCTCACCCTCTGTACGAAGACTGCTTCCAGCTATGCTTGCCTCTGGAATAACCCCTGAAAGGTTTCCGCTGAACTTTGGTATTTTGAGGGACGTACTTACCTGTTCACGGTTAATATCATCTATAGATATTGACAGGGTCAGCTTTCTCTCCGGACTGAACAGGTCTTTGTAGTTGATACTTTTAAGCCTGACATTCCCTCCAAAAACCGGTATGGAAATATCTTCTTTAAAAACAAGAGCATTCTGCCATATGGCAGGAAAGGCTTGAAACTCTTCGCAACGCAGATCTTCACACAATATACTCTGAATCTTTAAAGAGCCGAAATGCCCTGTCTCTTTTGAAAAAGAAACCTCTGGATAGGAGATGTCAATGGGCAGAGAGAGGCTTACCCCGCTTATAGACAGCTGCGGACTTTTGCCAAGTATATCCATATCAACAACATTAATTTCACCGTGAGCATTTATCCTGTCCAGAGTTCCTTCCAACGATAATATCATGGATGTAGTGCCGCTTATTTCCAGTTGACTGAGAATAGGAAGACTGTCCTGAAAAGTCTCCTTTAAGAAAAAATCATAAGCTCGTTTGTTAATGAGTTCCCTGAGATGAATCTCTGTATTAAAGTGCGGCGATTCAGTAAGGTTTGATATTTCTCCTGAAACAAGGACGGTTCCAATGTCACGGAGGCTCAGCTCTGATCTGGATACTTTAATTGAGTTGTTAGTCTTAGCATACTTCCCTTCAAGAGAAAAACTTACATTACTGTCTGTAAAATCACCGTAAAAGCTTCCGATAAGGAGTTCAAAGTCAGCAGCTTGAGCATTGATAGTAAATTCTGCTGTGTTGAGAGGTAAAGAGAATTTAAAGGTGCTCGACACATTCATGTCTATCCCTTCCCCGGCCATAGTACCATCAGAAGAAGAAAAACCCCCGTGATCAATCCCTATATTGATCCTGCCGATAATCTGATATGGCACCTCGGTTTCTGCGGGGACCAGATGTGGTTTTAGATTGCCTGAAATGGAAAGAACCACCTTGCCATAACCTTTTATATCTGCCTTTTCTATTAATTCAGCTGCTGAGCCAGGGAGGACCTTTTTGATTTTATGTATGGGAATAGCTTTCCCCTGTACATTAAGGGTAAAATCAGGATTTTTTGATGGAAAGTTTTTCAGACTTCCATCAATATCCAGGGAACTGAAAATGGATGATGATAAGGAGGCATTTTCAATCTTCAGTTCATGTGCTTTAACATCGTATGTTCCATTTAAAACAACCTTATGGCTGTCTTCTTTGCCCCATAAAGGATTATTGAGAACACCGCTTGCCTTAATTGTTGTTTTTTTATTGTCTGTTTCTGTTAGTGAAAGGTTTATGGCGCTCACACGAAAGGGTTTATCCGCCTTGGCGGACTTGCCCGCTTCAGCTGGTTTATCCACTTCGGTCTGAATTATGATAACTTCACCGTCCTCTATGGAAATTTTATCAAAAGAAAATGGCAGTGATGGTTTGCTCTCTTTTTTTTCAGGCCCTCTATCTTTTCCAAGGGCTAAAAAGACTTTAGGCTTTTTTATGGCTATTCTGTCTATTTTCTTATTCAGAAATTTGGACAGGCTGAACTTAATCTCTACACTGGGTAAAACAATAAAAAGCTCTTTGCTGTCAGGGTCTCTGACAATCACATCTTTTATAACAATCACCTGTCCATCTACTAAAGATATGGAACCTATTTCTACGGGCATTTCCAAACGGTTGCTTATGAACTCTCCGGCACGTTTTGGAAAAGAAGAGCTCTTTAAAAAGAAGTATGTACTGATAAGGAAAAAAAACGATAGGATAATGACGGCGTAGATTACTATACGAAAAGCCCTTTTCAAACCTGATCTGCCTGCTTTTTTCGTATTCATTTATAAAACAGAACAACCGGTTAACCACGTCAGAAAAGTCGGGGCTTTCTAACGGGGTAAATTTCAGATAATAGTGTAGCATTTTTTTTAAAGAACTAAATTTGATGAACTCGTAAAAAGTCATGGGATGGCTAAGCTTTTAAAATAATATGCCCGCTTTGTCCTGCAAATAGACACAGCGGGCTTTAATTTGTATGGCGTCCCCAAGGGGATTTGAACCCCTGTTACCGCCGTGAAAGGGCGGTGTCCTGGGCCAGACTAGACGATGGGGACATTCAAAACAGTTAACAGTTATCAGTAACCAGTTGTCAGCGTAAAATATTTTTTTGACTTATACTGTAAACTGACAACCGATAACTGGCAACTGTTATTATGGTGAGCCGCCCGGGGCTCGAACCCGGCACCACCGCCTTAAAAGGGCGATGCTCTACCAACTGAGCTAGCGGCCCAAATTCAAAAAACAATCTCCACTATCAATAAACAGTGAAATAGTGTAACAAAAAAGTTAAACAAAAGGAAATTTCCAGCTTGAAAACAGCTGTCATTTGCCAATAGCGGGTTTGCTTATTTTCGCCTGTAATCGCTTATCGGATTCCTCAAGACAACAACTTCGCTTCTTTTAGCTCCGGTAGAGATTACATCTATTTTTACATTAAGCAGGTCTTCAATGTAATCAATATAAGCCCTTGCCTGTTTTGGAAGGTCCTTTAATCTCTTTATTCCCTGCGTGCTTTTTCTCCAGCCATCAAGCTCCTTATAAACCGGCTTGCACCCTTCCAGGATTCTGTTATTATGGGGGATATCTATAAATTTACAGCTAACACCTTTTTTACTGCAGCTACATTCTTTATATGGGTCATCGTATTTATATTTAACAGCAATTTTTATCTTTTCCACTTCATCAAGCACATCCAGTTTTGTAAGGGCAATTCCGCTGAAACCATTTATCCTTATTGCGTGTCTTAAACCAACAGCATCAAGCCAGCCGCATCTTCTGGGCCTTCCAGTGGTAGCGCCGTATTCACCGCCTTTTAACCGCAGGGTTTCACCAAGCTTGCTTTTTATCTCTGTTGGAAACGGCCCGCCCCCAACCCGCGTTGTATAAGCCTTCATAACTCCCAGGACTCCATCTATCTTTGTAGGAGCTACTCCAAGACCTGTGCATACACCACCTACAGAAGCGCTTGATGATGTTACAAAAGGGTAAGTTCCGTGGTCAACATCAAGTAACGCCCCCTGTGCGCCCTCAAAAAGTATGTTTTTGCCTTTTTCAATCAATTTATTTATAAGCACTGTTGTATCTGCAATAAACGGTGCAAGGTATTCGGCATATCTCCTGTATTCTGAATAGACCTTATTAAAACTGATTTTCCTGGTCTGATATCTCTTTTCAAGAAGATAGTTTGCACATGAAAGATTTACCTTTAATTTCGCCTTAAATACCATGCTATCCATTAAATCCCCTACCCTTATTCCCGCTCTTGACATCTTGTCAACATATGCCGGACCAATACCTCTGCCAGTTGTACCTATTTTTTTTAGTCCCATAGCCTTCTCGCTCTTATTATCAATGGCAACATGGTAGGGCATAATAACATGGGCGCTATCGCTGATAAAAAGATTCCTGCCTACATTGATTCCCTTGCGTTTCAGTCCTTTGATTTCCGCAATAAGTGCCGCCGGGTCTATTACCACACCGTTGCCTATAATGCAGGTTTTGCCCTTATGCAGTATTCCAGAGGGGATAAGATGAAGAATGTACTTTTTATTGTCTATCACCACCGTATGGCCGGCATTGTGTCCGCCTTGATATCGTGCAATGACATCGGCTTTCCCGGTCAACAGGTCAACTATCTTGCCCTTACCCTCATCACCCCACTGAGCGCCAACAACCACAATATTAGCCATTATGCGCTCCTTTTAATAATAAAGTAGGAAGTAGGAAGTAAGAAATAGGAACTAATAAATATACAACGGAAATACTTTTCACTTCTTAGTTCTCACTTCTCAGTTCACCCTGGCAGATGTATCTGCTTTACAGAAAGCACATTAGGAAGTTTTCTTATTACAGCCAGGTCTTCTTTTGAAACCGCTGTATCAATACTTACAATTGATATTGCCTTGCCCCCTGGTTTTTCTCTTCCAAACTGCATTCCTGCAATATTGATTTTATTTTTCCCAAGCATCGTACCTATACTGCCGATTACGCCCGGTTTATCCTTATTTGAAATAACAAGCATCTCACCTGCAGGAACAACCTCTACAGCAAACCCGTTTATACTTATTATACGCGGCTCTTTTTTGCCATGTAAGATTCCGGAGACCATGCTTTCCCTGGTTCCGGCTTTAATCTTAATAACCAGCATGCTGTGATAGTCCCCTGCGTCAGCTGTGGTAACTTCTTTAACCTCTATGCCCCTTTCCTTTGCAATTAACGGAGCATTAATGAAATTCACTGTTTCTGCAAGAATCGGTGTCAGGATACCTTTTAACACGGCAACTGTTATTGGTTCCAGCGAAAGTTCAGTGACCCCACCCCTGTATTCCACGACAACTTCACTAATGCCCCCCTCAAATTTTTGTGAAATAAAACTGCCAAGCCTCTCAGCAAGATTTATGTAAGGCTCAATCTGCGGGAGAACATCTGCAGAAACAGAGGGGAAATTAACGGCATTTCTTATAGTACCTGTTTTAAGATAGTCAGCCACCTGTTCGGCAATGGCAATTGCCACATTCTCCTGCGCCTCAGCAGTTGCCGCACCAAGGTGAGGGGTAGCAATTACATTGTCAAGCTCAAGAAGCCGATTCCCCACAGGCGGTTCTTTTTCAAAGACATCAAGGGCAGCAGCAGCGACCTTACCTGATTTAAGTGCCTCATAAAGCGCCTCTTCATCCACAATGCCGCCTCTTGCCGAGTTTACTATCCTGACGCCTTTTTTCATCGTCTCAATTCGCTTTGCGTTTATCAACCCTTTTGTTTCCTTGGTCAGCGGGGTATGAATTGTAATAAAATCTGACTTTTTCATCAGGTCTTCAAGTCCTGTGATTTTTACACCTAATATCTTTGTTTTTTCTTCACTTAAATAGGGGTCATAGGTGATAATGCTCATACCCATGCCCTGTGCCATTTTTGCAACCTGCGCCCCGATAGCGCCAAGCCCTATAATTCCAAGAGTTTTATTGTAAATCTCAACCCCCATAAATTTCCCTTTTTCCCACTTCCCCTGTTTCATCGAGGCTGTTGCCCGCGGTATTTGCCTTGCCATGGAAAGAATAAGCGACATTGTGTGCTCTGCGGTTGTTACTGTATTTCCACCGGGGGTGTTCATAACCACTATACCCCGCTTTGTTGCTGCAGTTTTATCAATGTTGTCAAGACCCGAACCTGCCCTGCCGATTACTCTCAGCTTTTTGGCAGAATTAATAACATCAGCTGTCACTTTTGTAGCACTTCTTATAATAATGGCATCATACCCGACTATCTCTTGTTTAAGTTCTTCAGGATTAAGCCCTGTTTTTAAGTTTACCTGCAGGCCTGCTTTTTCAAGGATATTTAAGCCCCTGGGAGATATGGTATCGCTAACTAGAACTTTCATAATAAAATTAATTTAGGGATTATGGGATTAATTCCCTAATTCTTAAATCTTTCACTATCTTATATTGCAATTGAAGGCTCTTGCAAAAGTCCTGAAAGTGTCACCCTGAACAGAGTGAAGGGTCTCGTAACTTATTGACAATATGAGATTCTTCGCTTCGCTCAGAATGACAGAACTGGTTGTTTTCATACTTTTGCAAGAGCCTTTGGTTTATGTTTATTTTTTCTTCTATTTTACGCTAATTATGGCGCGACTTTTCTATATTTTAAGACAACAGCAGTTTTTCTATTGTTGCAACGCCTCTTCCTAATTTTACAGGATAACCCATATTCGTTAATACCATTTCTATG
>SDBV01004924.1_pt1 | contig 18985 bp, 14 predicted proteins | sample 2277081 | NCBI WGS metagenome assembly SDBV01 (sample SAMN10402039, study PRJNA504765) | marine sediment metagenome | isolation source: marine sediment core GS10_PC15, 223 cmbsf | place: Arctic Ocean: Southern Knipovich Ridge | collected 2010
GCCTCAATACTTTCTGCTCTCATCACGGGGCGCCGCGGACTCCTGAACAGAGCCTCAAGGGAGTCCATAACCTCCGGACGCGAGCCCTCCGGTATGTACTCGGCCAGGTCCCCGTACCACCGTCGATAGTGCTCACGATCAAAGAGCACAGGACGCGAACCGCACACGAGACCCTCCGCTGCGGGAAGCTCAAAACCCTCGATGCGCCTGGTATCGATTGAAACGATGGGTTGGAAAACGAGCTTAAACTGCCCCAGCGGGAGGGCTTTCTTCAGGTCTGTTTCCAGGTGCAGTTGGTTGATCGCTTTCTTGTGCATTGCGGCATCGAAAATCTCGTAAGTCCCTCTGCCGCGGTTTTTGGCCTGGTACATGGCGATATCGGCATCGCGCAAGATCTCTTCCGGCTGTGTGTACCTGAGACCTCCGATGGCAATTCCGATACTGGCGGACACGAACAACTCCTGGGCGTCGACTAAAAAGGACTTCTGGAGCGCTGTCAGGATACGTTCGGCAACCCTGACGGCGTCTCTGGTATCTTTGAGCTCCTCCAGAAGCACGATGAACTCGTCACCACCCAGCCTGGCGACTGTATTGTCTCTGTTGTAGCGCGCGACGAAATCTGTTTTTCGCGAGCAGTCGGCGATTCGTTTGGCCACACCCATCAACAGCCGGTCTCCGGCAAGATGACCCAGGCTGTCGTTTACCACCTTAAACCTGTCCAGGTCGAGAAACAGCACCGCAAATAGAGTGTTGGCCTGCCGCCTGATGTGTTCCAGGGCGCTCTTCAGCCTGTCAACAAAATGGGCCCGATTGCTCAGGCCGGTAAGGGAGTCGTGCAGCGCGTCATGCAGGAGCTTCTTCTCCGCCAGCTTCCTGCCGGTGATGTCGGTAATCGAACCGGCTATGCGGTAGGGCTTGCCGTCGGGGTCGCAGGCTGCCATGCCGCGGCAAAGCACGTAGATGTGTTTGCCGTTTCTGTGGAGCAGGCGATGTTCATTCAGAAAGGTAGCCTGCCGACCTTTCAGATGACCGCTGAAGTCGAATTTGAAGTGGCCGATGTCTTCGGGGGGAATCCAGCTGTACCACTCTTCGGGACTATCCCCGATCTCTTTATTTTCGTATCCCAGGATGACCTTCCACCGCTCAGAAAAGAAAATCCTGTCGTCTGCCAAATTCCAGTCCCAGATACCGTCCGCGGTACCTCTCGCGGCCAGGGCATAACGCTCCTCGCTGATCTTCAGCTCGCGCTCGACGATCCATTTCTCGCTCAACGAAACTGCCAGATGCCGGATCTCCTCTGGGTGCAATGGTTTGCGCAGATACAGGAGCTTGTCGACCGGTGGCACTTTTTCAGCAATGACTTTGGGGTCAAAATCGGAAAAACCGGTCACGATAGCGATATTGACGTGGGGGTCGATCTTTCGAATCCGCTCTACCGCCTCCGGCCCCTGGGAACAAGACTCATATTCAAAGCTGACACCGGGATCAGAGGCGGCTTCGGCTTCGAACAGCTTGGCTTCCAGATCGCGCGACTCGGGATTGTCCGAGCGGGCCGTCTCCAGGGAGGAAAAAAACTCGCTGTAGAAGCCGAGGGTTTCCGGTTCGTCGTCAACGGCCAAAATGGACAGGCTGGCGAAGAGGAGTGCGTTACGGCCATGAGCGCTGATGTCTTTGGGTATGCCGGCTCTGATCAAAAGCACCGGTTCACCCTGAATCCCCGGGTAAATCGCATAGGCGTGGACAGTATCGGGGCTTGCGTCAGCTATGTAGAAAGGCTCCAGGTCGGTAATGCCGGCGCGGGCTGTCCGGGCAGCTTTCGGCAGCGACCCATCCGTGAGCTGCCACTCGGTAAGGTCGACCCGGGTCTACTCGGAAAGCGATCTCACGTACCCCTCGGTGAGCAGCTTTCCAATCAGGAACGATCCTTTGATGGGGCCCGTTAAGTCACTGGTAACAATGGGGCGTGAAGCGATCAGCATCGGCCCTCGCTGCGTGTTCAGGATGCCCGCCACGGAGCTCTGCACGTCTTTATGCTGAATGAGTGGGTTGTTCGCGAGAAATCCCTTCACCGGAAGCTGCTCGATCTGTATCGGTTCTTCGGTTTCCAGGTCATATATTTTGGCCCAAACGGCGGCGCCGGACGGGTCCAGGAAAAAAACCAGATTCAACTCGCTGTCCCTGAACGTAAAGAAAAGCAGGTTGGAGTTGATGTACTTCTCATCTAGAGAGGTTACGAAATCGTAGGTGTCATCCCAGGCGGCCCAGTCGAAGGCCAGCGAGTCCAGGTGGTTTATCTCGCTCCTGAGAGCTTCAATCCCCCCGCGACGATGAAAATATACTTCAACTGGATCGACATATCGCTCTACAGTATAATGCGACCTGTCAAAAAGCTCAAATTCCCACGAATCGCGCCAACAGTTATAATTGTCGTCGCCGGCTAGTCCTGCCCCAGTCCGGCTATCGCGAAGCGCGGGTTGCCTGCACGACACGCTGGCCCAACCCCGGTGACCTGGTATACTATTGTGATTCGATTCGAGAAGCGTGACCAACGCCGCCTCGCTACTGGGAAAGAAAAGCCGTGTCCGTGACGGTCACCGTCAGATTCTACGAGGAGCTCAACTTCTTCCTGCCTGCCGATAAGCGAAAGCGGGACATGGCCGTCGGCGTCTCGCAGGGCACGACCGCCAAGAAACTGATCGAGGACCTGGGCGTTCCCCACACAGAGGTAGACCTGGTGCTGGCAGACGGCCGTTCCGTGTCGTTCTCCTACCGGGTGCGGGAAGGCGACCGCATCAGCGTCTATCCCGTGTTCGAAACCTTCGACGTTCAGGCCGTTTCCCGCGTCCGGCCGGAACCCCTTCGCCAATCGCGTTTCATTCTGGACGTCCACCTGGGCCGCCTGGCCGTGGCCCTGCGCATGCTCGGTTTCGACACGCTCTACTCCAACAGCTGCGAAGACGAGGAGCTGGCCCGCATCGCCGAATCAGAGCATCGCATATTGCTGACCAGGGACAGAGAGCTTCTCAAGCGCAAAGCCGTCTCTCACGGCTGCTACGTACGTTCGAGGAAAACGTTTGAGCAACTGGGCGAGGTGGTCAGGCGCTTTCAACTCGAGGGCAGCGTGCATCCCTTCAACCGCTGTCTCAAATGCAACACCGCAGTCGAAACGGTCTCCAGAGATCTGGTCCAAAACAAGGTCCCGCCTGTGGTTTATGAAACGTACCGACAGTTCCGGCGGTGCCCGGCCTGCGAACGGGTTTACTGGCGCGGCTCTCACTGGCGCCACATGCAGGAGCGCATGAACGCGCTATTTAAACCCGCCTGACCTGCGCGCCTCTGCGCTTCGCGGCCCGCAGCTCGACGGCCCGCCGATATTGAGGCGCATACTCGACCTCGACGGCGCGCAAAGCGTCCCTGGCACGCAGCAATCGTCAGGTTCGTTATAGAGGCGGGAGCTGCAATCAATGCCAGGACAAAAGGCGCTGCAAAGATATGTAAATACCTGTATACTTGCGGATGCGAGGATGCGGCCTTGCTCGTTCGGCGATATGTGGGCCCCCCCCTTCATTGGTGGGGATTCCAGGGTTCTTCTGTCTGTCACCGGGTGTCAGCCTGGTTCTCATCGCATCGTTCAAGAAAACCTGATGAGGAGATACAGATGACCCAAAACCTCTTCAAAGCGATCGGCATGGGCGCCGCACTCATCGTCCTATGCTCCCTGCCCATTCATGCGGACATCCGGGAAATCCTCACCCGGGCCGACGAAATGCACGAGCGGAGCGACTACGAGGCCGAAAAGGCTCTGCTGACCTCCTCCTTGAGCAAGGCATCAACGTCCTACCAACTTTCGGAGCTGTACTGGCGCATCTCCCGGGTGACCCTCGACATCGGCGACGACAAAAAACGGGCCGGGGCCAAACCGGCGGAAGTGCTGCCCATATTCGAAGAGGGTGAAACTTACGCCGATCGGTCGATCGCCAACAACCCCCGAAATCCCGAAGGTTACTTCTGGAAGTCCGCCAACATCGGGCTCTGGGCCCAGGCCCGGGGTATCTTCGAGTCTCTAGCCAAGGCCGAGCCCATGCGCAAGCTGCTCCACCAGGCCCTGCTAAACGACCCCGACCACGCCGACTCCTTTTACATTCTCGGGCAGCTCTACGAGCAGCTTCCAGGCTGGCCGTTTTCATTCGGGAACCCCGACTACGCCGTTTCTTTGGGCCGAAAGTCGCTCGACCTGCACGAGCAGGACATACGAACCGGCAGGAAAAAAATCAAATACGACTACTACACGGAAATGGCCAGGCACCTCTGGGCCCGGAACTGGCCGGCTGTCAGACGGACTAACGAACAGAAGAAAAAAGGGCAGACCTACCGTGGGAAGAGCGACCCCCTGGAAAAGCACTTGTATTATGAAGGCGCCCTGTCGCTGTCGAACCAGTCGGACCGTGACGAGGCCAGGCAGCTCCTGCGCCGGGTGGCGCGCAGGCTGGAAGCTATCTCGAACAGGTCCGTGACTCAGAAAAAAGACCTGCTCGAAATTCGCGACCTGGCAAAGACCTGGTTCCTGAAGCTTTGACACTCTTTGGCATTAAAGGCAGCAACACAGCGAACGAGAAGAGCGGGATGAATTACAGGGCTCCGGGCAAGGCGGCACTATCCTACATGTCGTTCAACCGTCTCCAGGCCTCCCGTTTCGTGAGCCCCGCTGCAGCAGTCAATGCGCCGAGCGTGCGAAGGTGCGGGTTGAGCCTGCCCTTCTTGTGCTCCCAGTTGCTGATCGTCGGGACGCTTACCCCGAGCAGGCGTGCGAACTGACCCTGGGTCATATCGAGCTTCGAGCGCAACGCTGCCAACCTTCGTGCGGTAAAGGGCCTGAGGGTTTGCGCGCCGCCCGGCACCGCCTTCGCACCCGCCTTACCGGGGGATATTACCGACGACTGCCCGGTCTCAGCCCCGCCTTTCGCAGCTCTCTTGCGGGACTTGCCTCTGCTTCCTGCGGGCGAGGCCCTTCGTCCGCTCGCCGCTGTCTTCCTGCGGCGGCGGGAAGGTTTTGCAGCCGGCGAAGGCGGCGGAACCTGCTCTTCCGTCATTTCGATGCCGAAGACCTCTGCCAGGTCGCCCTGCGCGATACGCCGACGCCCGCCGCCTTTTCGAGCGGTCGCGTCCATCACTACGCCGGGTTCAGCGCTGATCAGCTCTTCATGATCGACCCCCCGCAAAAGGAAAAGCAGCTCCGGGCTGTCATCGAGTCGCGCTCCCACCCCGTAGAGCACCGCCGCCACGTGCTTGCACATGACCGCCCAATCGGGACAGTCGCAGCTGAAGCTGATTTCCTTGGGAAGGGGAAAAAGACCCCTGTCACGGTCTGTCACAACCGCCATGACGCTCTTTGAGAACCTGCCCTCGAGCAGCTCCAGCAGAGAACCGATCTGCCCCGCACAGCGATTCTTGACCTCACGCCACTTCTTTGCCGGCAGCTTCTTGACCGCCACGCTCACGTTGTACAGCATGGTGCCGCTGACCATCGCCTTGACCTCACCCTCGCCAATCTCGAGGTGGCACACCGAGCCGTTGCGCACATAGGTTCGCCCGCGCGGCAGGCGGTTTGCGAAGTCGCTGAACTTCTCCAGATGATCGCACCACGCCTCGCCCCAGAAGGTTCGTGCGATTTTCCGGCCCTCGATCTGAACGGGCTGGATATCAATCCCCTTTTTCCGCAGCCCTTTCATCTTTTTCAGGGCGCGCGCGCGGCGCACGGACACGGGAACGTAGGGGCTCCATCCGTACCTACTCATCATCAGTCTCCTATATGCCGGCCCTGTCGATATCGAGGGCCACTGCGTTGAGCAACTGCTCGTCGCTCATCTCCGTAAGCATGGATTCCCCTCCGGCCTCCAATATATCGCCGGCGAGTTGTGTCTTCTCTTCGATCAGGTCATCGATTTTCTCTTCGACCGTGCCCCTGCAGATGAATTTGTGCACCAGCACGTTTCGATGCTGGCCGATGCGGTATACGCGGTCCGTGGCCTGGTTCTCCACTGCCGGGTTCCACCAGCGGTCGAAGTGAATCACGTGCGAAGCGGAGGTGAGGTTGAGCCCGATGCCGCCTGCCTTGAGGGAGAGCACGAAAAACGGCGGGCCTTCTTCACGCTGGAAGGAGTCGATCAGGGATCTGCGCTTCTTCACGGCCGTACCCCCGTGCAGAATCAGTCCCTCGCGGCCGAATACCTCGGCGAGATAGGTGGCAAGCGGTTCAGTCATCTCTCGGAACTGGCTGAACACGAGCACCTTTTCCTGGCGTGAAGCAATCTCCTCACAAATCCCGCGCAGGCGCTCGAACTTGCCGCTGGCCGCCGGGTCATACACCCCGTCGCCGAGCAGCTGGCTTGGGTGGTTGCATATCTGCTTGAACCGGAGAAGGTACGACAGCACGAGCCCGCGCCTCTTCATCCCGTCCGCGCCGCCGAGGGCCTGTGACAGTTCCTTTACCGATCGGGCATACAGCGCGGCCTGCTTCTTCGAGAGGCCGCAGAAGGCCTTGACCTCCGTCTTGTCGGGAAGATCCTCGATAATGGTCTTGTCCGTCTTGAGCCGCCGCAGGATGTAGGGCCCAACCAGATTGCGGAGCGGCGCATAGCGGTCATGAGCGCGCTGCTCCAGGGCCTTGATGAACCTCTTGAACCTGGCGGCGGACCCGAGCAGCCCGGGACAGAGAAAATCGAACAGCGACCACAGGTCGAAGAGGCGGTTTTCCACCGGTGTGCCGGTGAGCGCGACTCTTGCATCCGCTTTGAGCTGTTTGACAGCCCTTGCCTGGCGCGCCGACGGGTTCTTGATGGCCTGGGCCTCGTCCAGGATCACGAGCCGCCACTGCACATCGCGCATCCACTCTTGGCGCAGCAGCATTCCGTAAGTGGTCAGGACCACGTCGCTCCCTGAGACGGTTTCGAGGGGGTCCCGGGCCATGGCTGAGAGCTCTTCTCTGCTCGACTCCGAGGGGTGCACGAAGCGAGCTGCGAGCGCCGGTGTGAAGCGCTTCATTTCGGCTTTCCAGTTCGCCAGCAACGAGGCCGGTAGTACCAGAAGCGACGGCTTGCCGCGTACGTTCCCCGTCTCCTTGAGCGCCATCAGAAGCGACAGCACCTGGATGGTTTTGCCCAGGCCCATGTCGTCGGCAAGGCAGGCGCCGAGCCCCAGGTTCGTGAGGAACCAGAGCCAATTGTGCCCTATCTCCTGATAGGGCCGAAGAGTACCCCGAAAGCCTCTGTGCCTCGCGCCGGCTTCGAGCCGCTGCGGGTCGCGCAGGCGCGAGAGGATCTCGGAAAGCCAACTTCCGGCATTTACAAAGGCCCACTCGCGGGTTTCGTCCCTCGAGGCCTCTTCCGCGCCGAGGTCTGCGGGCGCTCCGGCAAGCAGCCGCATGCCCTCGATGAAAGAGATTCCCTGCTCCCGCGTTCCAAGCTCTACCTGTTTCCAATGCTCCAGGGCCTCCGAAAGCATTCGCTGGTCAACCTCGACCCACTGTCCCCTCAGAAAAACGAGTCCCTCCTCGGAGTCCATGAGCTCGCGCCATTCTGTCTCGGTCAGCGTCTTGTCGCCCAGAGCCAGATCGACCTTGAAGTCGAGCATCACGTCGGCGCCGAAGCGGCTCTGTTTTCTCTCGCCGACGGTCACAGCCACGCGCGGCCGTGGCCGTCTGCGCCACCAGTCGGGAAGCCGCACCAGAAGACCGCTTTCCTCCAGAAGCGGGACCTGCTTGAGAAAACGATATGCCTCCCCCGGTGTCCAGGCAAGCGGGTGAAAGACATCGCCTGAGTCAACCAGTTCTCTGATGAAGTCGCTCTTCTCCGATGCCAGATGCACCGGCGTCAGCAGCTTGATCAACGCTTTCTTGTTGCGCTCTCCGGCGTATTCCTGCAGGGCCCTGCCGAGGGGCTGGTACTGCACCCTCCCGCCTCTGGAAAGACGCGGGGTGTAGGTGGCCAGAAAGGCGAAGGGGACCTCGGGGTCCCGCTTGTTCTCCGCCAGATGAAAACAGACCCGCCCGACCTGATGCCAGACCGCGGCGCGCTTCTTCAGCCATCCGGAGAGGCCGATGCCGGACGCAGCGATCTCCCCTCGCACCCACTCGTCCAGATCGATCCACAGGCCCCGAAGCACGCCGGCACCCAGGTACTCGCCGCCCTGCATGGGCGGAGCACCGAGTAAAACGGTCTCCAGCTCAGCCTGCACGGGTGGGTCGATCGGCTCGAGATGGTCCGGGGTAGATTCGGGCATGCGGCAGAGTTGGGTCAGGTAACGGCAGGAAAAATCCAGCCAAAAGGCCAGAGAGGCAGGCGCAGGCGCGTCGGGTCTTGTAGCGGCAAGCGCAAAGAGGCCTGCCGCCTGGCAGGACTCGAAAGCGGTTGCCACCCCGTTCATCCAGGCATCAGGTCTGCCCGCTTGCTCGGTTTCGCCTTTCCCTTCGCATTCGCGTTCCCACAGCGCAAGATGGCCGGCTGGAGTCAGGCTGAGTTCAAAGCTCATGCGGCTGCACTACCCGGAGCAGCAGCAAAGGCCAAAGCGACCGCGGCAGGCCTCGTACACCCGACCCCCGGTTTTGCATTATCCTGTATGATATTTAGAAGTCTCTGATCCAAGCCTGTCATTGGTTTTTTCAGCTATCAGCCTTTTTCGGCCCCAGCCATCAGGCCGGCGATCTGGAATCTCTGGAAAATGAAATAGATGATGATGAGTGGCAAAACCGATGTCGTCGTTCCGGCCATGATAACCGGCCAGGGCGTCGATAGTCCCTCGGTAACGGGAAGAATGGAAATGGCAACCATTAGGGTAAACATTTCTCTTGTCCGCATGAACAACAGAGGCCACAGCAACTCATTCCAGCGGGCAATAAGAGCGATAGAGCCCCAGGCGCCCAGGGCTGGGGTTATGGAAGGGATAACTATTCTCCAGTAAATCTTGAACTCACCACAGCCGTCGATACGAGCCTGCTCCATGATAGAAGACGGAAATGTCGTGATATACTGCCGCATGTAAAAAATACCAATGGCCGTCGCAATTTTCGGGACGATAAGAGACAGCAAGTTATTGATCAACCCGAGCTTTCTCATGATGAGGAATACGGGAATGATGTGCGTAACGGGAGGGATCATCATCGTGGCAATCATCAGGATGAAAAGCGGCTCTTTGCCGGGGAAATCATACTTAGCGAATGCGAAGCCCGCCAGGGAACAGAAGAAAACCGTGGTAATCATTCCGGAAAAAGAAACGATAACACTGTTCAGTATATTTCTCCAGAGGGGGATCAATTCACCGACACGTTGAAAATTTTTGAACGTAGGGATTTTTGGCAGCAAGGTCCCCATCGTGCCAAAGCTCTCTGTCGTCGGCTTGAACGCCATGGAAATCATCCAGAATATGGGAAACACTGCGATAACCAGCACCAAGGCAAGAATAAAGTAGAGTATAATGCGGTTCGGCTTCAACCTCATTCTCATTACGCACCTCCCGTCTTGGCCCTGTTCAACATGAGCTTCAGTTGCGCGGTCGAGACAACCAGAAGGACAACAGTCAGTGCATAGCCAATAGTGGAGGCATAGCCAAGCTTGAAGATCTTGAATCCGGTGTTATAGAGATACTGCACCATTGAGACAGACGATGTAGCCGGTCCGCCGCCTGTCAGGATGTAAGGCTCGGCGAACATCCTGAACGAAGCGATGGAAAGATTTATAAGGCAGAAAAAAAGAAGGGGAGCAATGGAGGGAATCGTGATGTAAATCAGCTTCTGGTGCGCTTTTGCCCCATCCAGAACAGCGGCCTCGAACAGGTCCGGATCGATGCTTTTGAGTCCCGAGTAGATGATCAGCATGTACCACGGGGTCAGACGCCAGATGCTCAGAAGCATGACAGGCACTTTTGACAACCGTGTACTCGTTAGCCAGGGCAGGCCCGGTATGCCAATAGTCTCCAGGATACTGTTTATCAATCCGCTGTTCGCATCGAATATCATGTAAAAAACCAAGCCTACAGCAACGGTTGCCGTAACATAAGGAAGAAAAATCGCTGTCTGGAGCTCATCCCGACCCTTGAGCCAGGGCACATTCAGAAAAGACGCCAACAGGAGTGCCAGTGGAATAATGACCAGTATATTTGCTGCCCAGTAGAGGAAAGTGTTCAGGAGGGCATCCACGAACATCTGATCCCGGAAGAGGTAGAGGTAATGGTCAAGCCCGATGAAGCGCATGGCTGCCAGGCCGTTCCACTCATAAAAGCTCAACACAAAGGACCAAATCAGCGGGAAGAGCTGAAAAACGACAAACAGAAAAAAGAAGGGGCAAATAAACAAATAGACGACGCGCATCTTCCAGATTCGCGCCAGTAAACCTGAGGTTTGCAATCTCATAGCTTTTGACAAAAACGGGGGAAGGAGATACACGCATCTCCCTTCCCCATTTGGCCTTTGTTATTCTTTTGCAGGAGCCTTTCCAATTCTGTCCCGCAGCACCTGGCCCATGTTGCTGATAGCCTTGTCCATAGTTTGATCGCCGGCAAGATACTTCTCCAACTCAGCAGAAATTATCTGGTCGGCTTCGGCATCTTTTATAGTCACGCGAAGGTTTTGAGACGGATTCTCGAGACCTGTCGCTTCCATCTCCCTGAATGACTGCCCGCCGTAGTACTTGCTCGGCTCTTTCCAGTAGGGGTCGGCGAGTAGTTCCTTAGTAATCGGATTTGGATAGGGGGCATTCTGCTCGACCATGGCATCCGTCCATTTCTTTCGGGCTTCGCCGTTAAAATGGAAATCCAACCAGTATTTCTTCCAGAGCTCTGCATAGACCATTTTGGGCTTCTTGATCAGGGATTTGGGACCGACCACAGGCGCTCCGCGCAAAGCAATATCCTTGAACATGGGAGCAGGCATTACTCTCCACTTACCTTCCATATCCGGAAGATTCTGACGCAGGAATTCACTCCAGAACGCTCCGATATAGTAGGTTGCTACTTTGCCCTCGCGTGTGGCTTCGTAGAGTGGTGGCTTGAAAATAGCGGACTTGAAAAGCAGCCCCTCCTGGTACATCTGGTCCAGCGTACCAAAAGCCAGCTTTGTGCCAGGGTCTTTGTCGATAACAATGTTCCCGTCGTCATCCCAGATCCTTGCATTCGCCTGGGGCATCAAGCCGCGGCGTCCATAGTACCGCCAGGCTCTGGAGCCTGGATCGACATAGGAGAGATAAACCTCGCCTTTGCCGGCCGTTTTCAGTTTTCGGCCAACCTCGATCCAACCCTCAATGGTATCCATCTCCTTGGGGTCTATGCCGTACTTTTCAAATATTTCAATGTTGTAGAAGAGAAGTTGGGGTCGCAATGACTGGGGGAATCCATAATACCGACCTCTGAAAAGGAGCTGATCGAACGCGCCGTCTACGAATTTGTCCTTTACAGACATCACAAAATCGGTGATGTCCAACAGAACTCCTGCATCCGCCATGGCCTGCATACTGACAGGGGCGGTCGATACGCAAGTTGGAAGCTCATCAAAGGCTCCCGCGGTATAGGACATCATGATTTTTTGCCGAGCATCCGCCTCTCCCTCGGTCTGAACGATCTCGACTGACACGCCGGCAGCGATATCCTTGTTTCTCTCGAAGAAACCCTCAAAGTACTGCATATGGTATTGAGGATTCCCATAGGCATAGTAGACCATTTTCCCCGGAGGGAATTCCCCTTCGCTGACCGCTGCTTCCTTCTGTCCCCTGGCAAATACCGGTGCCGGCATCAGGACAATCAGGAACAAAACTGATGCGACAACCTTTCCTTTATCCATTCCATACCTCCTAAGAATTTTGGATGCTAACATACCCTGGCCGCTGCAATAGCAGCTCGAATATGGCCTATTGGAATATCTGTCGGCAACGTGCAATCACACCCAAGCACAAAGCCTGTTTTCCCGAATTCACCCACTAGTTTTTCCACTGCCCGAGTTATTTCCCTTTCCGGACCTTCCACCATGACGCCGCTTCGGTCGTCCAGCCCTCCCAGAATCGTGCGGTTAAACAGTCTCCTGCCATCTTCGAGGGAGTAGGTACAGTCGTGAACAGCCCAATTTACGGCGTTCGCCGGATAGTCGGCGTAAACCGGAAGTCTGAGCTTGTCCTTGCAGATATGAAGTACAAGAGCATCGCATTCTTTCTGAACAGGCGCCAAAACCTGCAGATCGAACGGCTTTACATACTCGAGAAACTCTTGCTCGCTGAACCTGTAGTCTTCCCCGCCAAGGGCGGCATAGTAGATTCCGTCAGCCCCCGCCTGAATGCAGGCTAATGAGAGCTCGGTAAGGGTATCGGCGATTGCAGCAAACCCTGACAGCACAGATCCGGGGTCCTCCCGCAAATGGCTCATGACGATGTTACTTCCGGCGATGGTTTCCCCCGGACTCCGGCTGCCGTGAAACGCCGAGGCAAACACGCCGTGGATTGTCGCTAAAATGGGCACTTCTCCGGCCAGGCTGCCGGCTACTTTTTTGATGATGTCCAACTGACCCTGGAAATAGGAGCCTTTTATTCTAAGCGCTTTAATGCGGCGCCAGTCAGAGGGCGTACTGATCTTAAGACCGGACCGATACATGTGCTCGTTCATGACCTTGAGTATGCCCACATCCGTTTTTTTGTAGAAGTCCAGATGAGCCTCGACGGCCTCGCTGCCATAGAACTGCGCTTCCGGAAAATGATACCAAAATCCGGATGGTACGTAATCGACTTCCTGTCCCGCCAGGGCTCTGTTGAAGCGTTCTCTTTTATCCATAAAACCAGGCTGTAAAAATCTGATTGACAATGACTTTGGTCAATAAGTGCAATAATTTCATTACATTATCCTGTTCACTCAAGTTTATACAACATTTTGTGTTTTTGAAGAAGGAGACTGCTCCGCACTCAGTACAGGCACAATCCGCCTTTATTGGATTTTTCAGCACGGGCCATTGTATAGATTTCTATTCTACGTCCCTCAAATGCCACGTATTGTTGTTGTTTGATCCTAACGGACAGCCCATTAGTTTTATTGTGATCGAGGTATTGTGTCAACGGGTGGGCTACGATTTCACGATGCGCAGGATTGGAGATGCAAGGAAACAGCCCGCCCAAGAGCAGGCTCTCTTGCTCTATGCGCGCCGCGCCTTGAGGAACCACTCGGGCCCTGGCTATAATGGCACCATGTCAAGCTACGAGATTTTCGCACTGAAATACGCCGGGCCCAGCACCAGCTCCGGCGCCTTTATCATGTGGATGAAGGACTGGGAACGTATCGTTGAACGCTGCTTTTTTCTCTGGTGCATCAAAGGCCAGGGAAGGACCGTGGTCGTGGATGCCGGGGTCGGGCCGCAGCTGGCAGCGCAGCGAGAGCTGCCCGGATACGTGAGCCCCGCGGCAATGCTCGAGAGACTGGGCGCTGCCCCTGAGCAGGTCAAGCATGTTATCCTGACTCATATGCACTGGGACCACATGAGCGGCATCGAGCTCTTCCCCTCCGCCACCTTCTACGTCCAGGAGCAGGAGTTCCGCTTCTGGACGCAGGACCCTATCGCCAAGCGGGCCCCTTTCCGCCACGTGAGTGATGATGTTTCCATCCGCAACCTGGCTTCGCTGGAAGGTACGGAGAAACTGCGTCTGCTGCACGGCGACACAGAAATCCTGCCGGGAATCGAATGCCTGCTGTCACCGGGGCACACCGTGGCACTGCAGACTGTAGCCGTGAACACGGCCAAGGGCAAAGCGATAATCGCCTCAGATTGCGGTCACTCGTTTCGCAATATCAAGGAGGGCTGGCCCAGCGTTCTGATAACCGATCTCGTGGCATGGATGAAGTCGTTCGACAGGATCAAAGCCGGCGCCTCTTCTGTAGAGCTCATCTTTCCCGGGCACGACACCGGGCTGGCCGACGATTATCCTGAAATCGAAGAAGGCATCACTCGGCCGGCATAATGCAAAAAAACGGTGCATGAGCCGGCACCGTCAACAGGGAAATGGAGGGTCCCATGGCAAGGCAAGGCCGCTCGAAGCGGACGCCTTCAGATCGCGGCACCGTCAACAGGGGACGGAGACCCGACATCATAGAAAGCAAAAAACTCCGCCTCAAGGATCGGGCGCCGCAGAGAGACCGCAAGAGGCGCCGGCTTATTATTGTCGGCGCTCTAATCCTGGCCGGCCTCCTGGCCTATCCCGCCGCCAGAGGCGCGGGGTACCTGCTCAGAAAAGCGCTCATCGAAAGAGACCGGCCCCTCATGCAGGCCGTCGAACGGAACCTGACCGAAATTGTCAAGCTGCTGGTCAAAGGCGGGGCAAACGTCAACGCCCGCAACGAGAACGGCGACACGGCCCTGATCCAGGCCATCAGAAACGGAAACAGGGATATTATCCAATACCTCTTGGAACAAGACGCCAACGTCAACGCCCGTGGCGCCTTCGGCAATACACCGCTCATTGTTGCCGCAGCGGCGGATAGGGTCGAAACAGCCCGGAGTCTCGTTGCCCGGAAGGCGAAACTCAACCTCAGAAACGGCCACAAGGACACGGCTCTGTTCCAGGCGGTACGTTCCGAGGCCACCCGCACGGCCAGGCTGCTAATCGAGAGCGAGGCCGACCTCACGCGGCGAAACGGGATGGGAAACACGGTTTTGATCTGCGCCGTGGAGAGTGAAAACTTCGAATTGATGAGGCATCTCGTCGACAAGGGCGCAGAGGTCAACATCAAGAACGCCCGGGGCCAATCGCCGCTTCTGGCGACTATCGAGAGGATACCTCCCGGATTCCTGCCGCCGGAGGCGTCCTCTCGCTATATCGGCAACGTGACCTTTCTCGTGGAGAGAGGCGCTCGTCTAGACGAGGTGGACGAGCGCGTTACACTGGACATGATTCTGCGCCTTTATTGGAACGCGAATCTCATGAAGATCCTGCTGCTGAAGGACAGCGACGTGGATAAAAAAGACGGCGAAGGCATAAGCGCTCTCATGCTGGCGGCCAGACTGGGGGAAACCGAAATCACCGATATCCTTCTCGATCTAGGCGCCGATGTAAACGCGAAGAGCAACGAGGGCAAAACCGCGCTCAACTACGGGCGGGATGTCGGTTTCAGCGAAATCGTGAACCTGCTGCGGCAGGCCGGCTCAAGAGAGGCCCTCACAGAGGCCAATTTTATAGAGAGAGCCGCGGCGGATGACGCGAAGGCCGTAACCTACCTGCTCGACGAAGGAATGCCGGTCAACAGCCGCGACATTCGTGGTATGACGGCCCTCATGCACGCAGCGTCCAACGGCCATGCCCGCATGGTAGGGTTCCTGCTGCAAAGAGAGGCCGACGTGGACATCACCAGCGGCGACGGGAGCACGGCTCTGATCTACGCCGCCAAATGGGGCCACACGCAGATCGTCCGACTCCTCCTCAAAAACGGCTGTCAAATCGACGCTCGAGATCTGGAAGGGTGGACCGCTCTTGCCGCAGCGGCCGGATTCGGTTACGACGATACGGTGGAGCTTTTGCTGGAAAAAGGGGCATTGCTCGACACGCTCGACACGAACGGCGACACCCCCCTGATTCTCGCCGTAAAAAACGCCCAGACCGGGACCGCTCACGCCCATATCGTCAAAGCGCTGGCGGAAAAGGGGGCGAATCTCGGGATCAAAAACAGCGAGGGCAAGACAGCCCTGATCCTGGCCCGCGAGAAAAATCTGCCCGAGATCGCGGGAGTGCTGCGCTCGGCAGGCACTGCAGATTGAGTGCATGTGCAATAACGTGTATAATTATTCTAATCTGACTCAGGAGAAGACTCATGGAGAAAAGGAAATTTGGAAAGTACGATGACATGCTTTCGATGGTAGGCTTCGGCGGCATCCTCGTATCAAAGGAGGAGCCGGATGAGGCCTCCCGCCTTGTGGCAAAAGCCATTGACAGGGGTATCAACTACTTCGATGTTGCGCCCACATACGGAAATGCGGAAGAACGGCTCGGTCCCGCCCTCGAATCCTACAGAAACAAAGTTTTTCTGGCTTGCAAGACAACCCAGCGCAGCGCGGAAGACTCTGAGGCTGAGTTGCACAACTCCTTGAAGTTGCTGCGTACCGACCACTTCGATCTCTATCAACTCCACTCTGTCACGACATCGGATGACGTGGAGCAGATATTCGGCCTCGGAGGCGCCCTGGAAACCTTCGTCAAGGCTCGGGAAAAAGGCTTAGTCAGGTATCTGGGTTTCTCCGCTCATTCGGAAGAGGCGGCATTGGCGCTGATGGACCGATTCGCGTTCGATTCCATTTTGTTTCCCCTCAATTGGGTAAACTGGAACCAGGGAAAGTTCGGGCCCGAAGTGGTCAAAGCGGCACAGAGCAAAGGCCTGGCAATTCTGGCGCTCAAGACTATGGCCAAACGAAAATGGAGGGAAGACGAGCAGAGACAGTGGTCGAAAACCTGGTACCGGCCCGTTGAATCTTACGAGGAGGCCAAGACCGCCGTCCGATTCACCTTCTCACTCCCGATAACAGCCGGGACGACCCCGGGACACGAGCAGCTCTTCGACTGGATGTGTGACGCAGCAGATGAGTTTACGCCGCTTTCGGATGACGAGCAGAAACTAGTGGCCGAAAAGAGTGAGAGCCTTGACCCGATCTTTTCCCGCTTCGAGTCTCGCTGGGAGCAGCCCGTCGCAACCTGACCGCCCAGTAGGCCGGAACCATGCCGGTTTTGATTCGAAGTACAAGCTACCTCAGAAAATACCGGTTGTCATGGCGCATCTTTTCGGCGCACAGCCCCAGGAATGGCCCGGCATCGAGGCAGAGAGTCCTCGCATTGCCCACTCGCCCGATCTCGAGATAGCCAAGCGCCTGTAACTCGGGATTTAAGACGTTGAAATCCGGGTGATTGCCCCAAACGTGCAGCCGGGAGGTTACCACGCGCTCGCGGCCATCGATGATCACGATTCCCTCAATCGCGTCCCTGGACAACTGGTAGGAATCCTCGAGTTGCTCCTCGGCGCAGTGGTAGGTAGTGTTGCACCTCTGGTCCACCCCGATCAACAGAATCCGGCCTCCCGCGAGCGCGTTCTTATGCCATGGAGTCCCGGGTCCGCAGGGCAAGCCCGCATGCTCGTGATCTTTAAGGATATCAGCCGCCTTGTCGCCCATGCCCATCATCGAGTGGGTGGGGTGGATACTGAAATGGGCTGCATGGCTGCACTTGAAAAGCTCTGGGATAATTCCGAGCGCGTTCTTGATGCAACCGCCTTTCAGATCGAATCGGGGGGGATCCGCCGTCGTGAATTCCCGCGTGATGTTCAGGTTAGGCATGAGCAGCGCGCCATCAGGGAGCAGTAGGTCAGCCAAAGCTTCGATCAGTGCAGTCGGGCCACCGTCCGTGCGCCCGATTCTGCGGAACGCCGAGTGTACGATCACACTGTCTCCGCAGTGGAGTCCCAGGGCTTTGAGATCTTCGATAATCTGCTCTTTGGTAAACATCTTCCCTGCTATTCCAATCCGACCGCTATATTTGAGGCAGGTATGCCAGGCTATTGTCACCTCTCTTCCGGCAAGGCCCGCGCTCCCGCCAAGAGCCCCTGCAGTTCATACAGCCTTCAGGCCCGTCTCCACTTCAAGACCACGGCAGAGAGAACCGAGTGCTTGCGGGACCGCCGGGTAAAGGCCGCATTGCCGCAGAAAAGACAAATACCTTCAGATCTTCGTTTGCTGCATCCGCTTTTCAACAAACTTACCATTTCTATCAGCCGGCCGCATACCCTGTCCGGTACCAGCAGTTCTCAATATGACCGTAGTGGGCAGTCAGGTGCTTCATTTTCTAGCGATTCGCAGGCCAATATTGGGCGAATCGCCCCGAAAATGCGGGATTTTATCAATGTTAGGCGGCAGTTCTCAATTTGGCGGAGCCAAATTGAGAACTGCTCGTCCGGTACCACCTCACATTGACGCCTGTGCTTATTTCAGAACTTGGGTCCTCGCTTCAACGGCACAGGATGTGTCAACTTGCATTTCCTCGCTAAATAGCAGATGGTTCTACGATTTGCTGCAAACAGGGTAAGCAGGTTTCGAGAAACGTAAGAATGACTAAAGATGCAGTTATGGTGAACAGCCTAAACTATCCCGTCGAGATTCACCTCGAGCGGAGGAGAAACTCGAGAGTGTCGATCGGCAAAAGGGCAATCCACATCAGGCTCCCGATTGCTTTGAATCGTGCTGAAAGGCTGAAAGAAATCAGAAATCTCAAAACTTGGGCAAGGAATACAATCAAACAGAATCTCGAACTCTTTGAGCCGCAGTTTGCGAAGTAGCATAAAGATGGTGATATTCTTCCAGTTGGCAGCAAGCGATACGTGCTGCGAATAATCTATAAAGACAAGAAATCCAGTTCGGCAAGACTCATCGACAATGAAATACATCTTTGCATTTCATCTAATCTCACGCGGGAACAACTCGCCAATCACATATCCACGCTGTTGAGTCGGTGTATTGCCGGAGAGCGTCTGCCTGGTCTGAAGAAGCGGATAGAAGACTTTAATCGAAGGTATTTCAAGCAGGCGATTACCGGCATCTATTTCAAGTACAATAAATCGAATTGGGGGAGTTGCTCGGCAAAGAGAAACATCAATATTTCTACACGTCTGCTTTTTGCCCCGGACAAAGTATTAGATTACGTTTGTATCCATGAATTGGCTCACCTTGTCGAAAGAAACCATTCCAGAAGGTTCTGGGCAGTGGTAGAAAAGGTGATGCCTCATTATCAAGAACAACAGAATTGGCTCAAGGAAAATGAGAGCCGCTGTTGGTTTTGAAATGACTGAGCTCTTTTCAACCCTCACCCACGCGGTAGAGCAGTTCTCAATTTGGCTCCGCCAAATTGAGAACTGCCGCCTAACATTGATAAAACCCCGCATTTTCGGGCGTCCGCAGTGGCGTACCATCGACGCTTCGCCGATTCGCCCAATATTGGCC
>SDBV01004925.1_pt1 | contig 18982 bp, 14 predicted proteins | sample 2277081 | NCBI WGS metagenome assembly SDBV01 (sample SAMN10402039, study PRJNA504765) | marine sediment metagenome | isolation source: marine sediment core GS10_PC15, 223 cmbsf | place: Arctic Ocean: Southern Knipovich Ridge | collected 2010
TTTTTGCGTTATGGATCTTTTTTTCATAAGAAAAAATAATCGTAATAAAAACGTCATCCTCCATGAAAGCAGAAGGCCCAGACTCACCCGTCATTGTGGCGAAAGCCGGAATCCAGGCGCGTTTTGCGCACCAACGCACGTAGTGCGTTATGGATCCCGCGGTCAAGCCGCGGGATGACGAGGTAAGGTGCGGGATGACGAGCTGTGAGTAGTGATGTCTTTTTTTAAGTCACGTTCGTTTGATTCAGAATTTAATGCCCTCGATTACGATAATCTTGGTAATTTGGAATAATGGGATGGTAGGGTTCATCCATCAGTGGGGAATTAATCATAAAATCCGCCGAGGCTGTGTTGCAAGCGACAGGAATATTCCAAACAGCGCAAATTCTTAATAAGGCTTTGACATCTGGGTCGTGCGGTTGCGATTCTAGGGGATCCCAAAAGAAGATGAGTAAATCGATTTTGCCTTGCGAAATCAAAGCCCCTAATTGCAAGTCACCGCCCAGCGGGCCGCTTTCTAATTTACTGATTGAAAGCGCCAGTTCTTGCTCTAGCAATAATCCTGTGGTGCCGGTGGCATATAAAATATGTTGAGATAATTGAGTTTTGTAATCGCGGCTCCATTGGAGTAAATCCGATTTTTTCTTATCGTGAGCGACTAGGGCGATGCGTTTTTGCTTTTCCATGGTTCCCCCAGCGATATTATAAAAATAATGGCAGTGCCAGAAACAGCCTGCCGGCACAACTCAACTCAACTCAACTATTACTACCCACATCGTGTAAAGAGTCTAGGAACATTTTGCGGAATGTCACCATTTTTGCCCAATAGATAATCCAAATAATAAATGCGGGTATTGCTGCAAGAAAACCAAGATAAGGGATTAGCCCACATATCAGGAGAATGGCAATTGTTAGGCCCAAAGCAAACAGTGAGTTTGCTTCCTTTAATGCTTTTTCATTGTTAGGTAAGTATCGTTTCAGCGCCTTTGGAAGACCGTAAGGGAGCAGCATCCATTCGAAGATGAGATTGATTAGTGGTAGTACCATAAACCATACAAACCAACGAGGAAATAAAAAATGTTCCTTGGGCACCTGCTTTAGTGTCTTATTCATAGAGAGCGCAAAGAAAAAATGAACAATCATACTAATAAGAATAAACACTGTTAAAACAATTAAAAAAATCTGGGCATTACTCATACTAACCTCAATTTACTATTATTTTCGGTAAATTGTATCAAGATTACACAGAAAGTCAACTCATGGTTTCGAGAGCCTCCCAAGCATTTTCAATACCACCTATTATGGTTTCGTTATAGCGATATCCCGCTTTCGTGTTTCAATTGATTCCACCACGAGTATAAAGCAATTGTGAATGTTGTTTAAATAAGAGTTTTCTTCATAAAGAGGCGAACTATTACATGGGATTGTGGGTTCTGGGATTTAGCGGGGGGATTTGGACGTTACAGTGGTTTAAAGTGTTACCGCCTTGGTGGGGTTGTTTAATTGTTGCGTTATTGGTTTTTTTATTGTGGTATTATGCGCCGCCTAACCTAAAAAAACTCTATTTTTTATTATTCTCTATGATTATTGGCCTAAGTTGGGCAGTGGTTTGCGAGATGCCAATACTGTCTTTTAAATTACCGTTGCAATGGTTAGGGAAAAATGTATTAATACGCGGAAAGATTGTTTCCATTCCTAAAGCAACACCTCTTGCCGATACGTTTTATTTTCGACTTTCCGAATTTAATCATAAACCAGAAAGCAGTTTGATTCGCCTAGCTTGGTATCGTCCGCACCCTCGAATAATGGTGGATGACCGCTGGCAATTAACGGTGCGTTTAAAACCGCCGCATGGTTTGCACAATCCTGGTGGGTTTGATTATCAGCGTTGGTTATTTTTAAAAGGGGTTCGTGCTAGTGGTTATGTGGTTAATCATCGTAATGTGCGATTATTAAAACGTTCAAATTCCATCACTTCAATGGCACGATTACGTGAACAAGTGCAGATGATGATTACTCATGCGGTGCATAAACAAGCTATTGCAGCCATATTAGCAGCCTTAACGGTAGGTTCAAGAGCGTTAATGAGTCACAGTGAATGGCAAGTTTTTCAAGCCACAGGCACGAGCCATTTAATGGCCATCTCAGGACTGCATATTGGCTTAGTTGCAGCAGCGGCTTACTTTTTAATCAGTGCGCTATGGCGATTATCAACATTTTTATGTTTGCGAATTCCAGCCATGCAAGCGAGTGCTGTGGGTGCTATTGTGTTTGCGATGGCCTATGGATTATTGGCTGGTTTTTCGCTACCGACGCAACGAGCGGTGATTATGATTACCGTATTGATGATTTCCCAACTCTTTTATCAATCAATACCAATATGGCGCCGATTATTATTAGCATTTGCAGTGATTATTATGTTGCAACCGCTCGCGCTTTATTCGGTAAGTTTTTGGTTAAGTTTTGTTGCAGTGGGTTCGATTGCTTATGGTATGGCAGGTCGAGCAAAATCACAACATCGTGTGCGTCAATGGGGACGCTTGCAATGGGTATTGTTGATCGGTTTGGCGCCTTTAACATTATTATTTTTTAAAAAAATATCTTTGGTGATGTTGATTGCTAATTTAGTTGCGGTTCCTTGGGTGGGTTTTATCATCGTGCCACTGTGCTTGATCGCTTGTTTGTCGTCATTAATTTCAAATCATTTGGCAACAACTTTATTTTTTTTAACAGGCAAAGTGATGTGGCCGCTGTGGTGGTGGTTACAATGGTTAGCTAAATTACCGAATGTCAGTTGGCATCATGCTATTGTAAATGAGTGGGTTTTTTTAAGCAGTGTTATTGCGGCATTATTATTGTTAGCTCCGAAGGGTTTTCCTGCGCGTTGGTTAGGACTCATTTGGGCGTTACCCTTATTTTTCTATTCGGTTTCAAAGCCGCCACTTCGTGCTATCAAATTAACTTTGTTGGATGTGGGGCAGGGGCTTTCTGTTATCGTGCAAACGGCGCATCATCTTCTGCTTTATGATACCGGTCCAAAAAGTAGGGGAGGGTTTGATGCGGGGCAATCGGTCATTATTCCTTATCTGCGTTTTCTTAATATCAAATCGATTGATCAGTTAGTCGTAAGTCATGGTGATAATGATCATATCGGTGGTGCAAAAGCAGTGTTGGCTATGTTCCCAGTTCAAAACATTATAACCAGTGTGCCTTCTCAATTTGTTTATTATAATGCAAAGCGTTGTTACGATGGAGAACACTGGCAATGGGATGGCGTGAAATTTTCAATGCTTTACCCACCTAAAAATCAGTCTTATCAAGTGAATAATAGTTCCTGTGTTCTGCGAATTGATAATGGCAAGCGGGTGATTTTATTAACAGGTGATATTGAAGCTGATGCAGAAAAAACGTTATTAACTCATCATAAAGATCAGTTATCAGCAGATCTACTCATCGCACCTCATCATGGCAGTGCTACTTCTTCAACGCCAGCTTTTATTGATGTAGTGGATCCTAAATACGTTTTGTTTCCTGTGGGAGAATACAATCGATATCACTTTCCAGCAAAATCGGTGTTGCAACGTTATCATCATTTAGGTTCAAAAATTTATACGACAGCGAAATCGGGAGCAATTCTAGTTGATGTAGCTTCAAATGGAAACATAAGGATCAGGCCCACTAAGAAACTGCGTTACTATTGGCAAAAATAAAGAGGCGTCATTCCCGCGAAGGCGGGAATCCAGTGTGGGAGGGCTGGAATATCGCCCATCGAATCATTAAGACTTAACCCCTTTTTCTCTGTATAATACCCCCTTCGATAAACAATTCAGAAGGCGTGAGTGGAGATGATCAAGATCGGCGAGGGGCTACGGACTTACAGGCGGCTATTACGCTTTAGCCAGAAATACTGGGGCATCTTTTTGCTGGGCGTTATCGGCACCATACTGCTCTCTTTGATCGATGCTGGATTCACCTGGCTAATCAAACCAATTATCAACGAAGGCTTCATTAATCGAAATGAGCTCTTTATTCGCTGGCTCCCGTTATTAATTGTTTTGATCTTTTTGCTCAGAGGTGTGGCTGGATTTGTGTCTAATTATTTTATAGGACGGGTGGCGCGCCACGTGGTGATGGATTTCAGGCGTAGGATTTTCGAAAAATTATTACGGTTGCCTGCAAAATTTTATGATCATCACAGTTCAGGGCATCTGTTATCAACTATTATCTATAACGTTTCACAGGTTGCACAAGCTAGTTCAGATGCACTATTAATTATGTTGCGGGAAAGTTCATTAATGATTGGGCTTCTTGTGGTGATGTTTACAGTCGATTGGCGGTTATCCTTGTTGTTTTTAGTGACTGTCCCGTTTATTGGCGGGGTCGTGAAATGGAGTAGCAAGCGCTTACGCCGTTTAAGCAGCAATGTGCAAGAATCTGTGGGTGATGTCACTCGTATTGCTGATGAGGGCATTGAAGGCTATAAAGTGATTCGACTTTACGATGGGCAAGGCTATGAAACTCAAAAATTTCATAAAGTCACGAAACAAAACCTGCAGCGCGAGCTTAAAATCATCATTACCAATAGTGTGGGCACCTCGACAGTTCAATTGCTTGTCGCCATTCCAATCGCCGTTACGCTGTTGTTTGCTACTATGCCATCTTTGCATGTAACAGCGGGTAGTTTTGCTGCGGTTGTCGCTGCGATGCTAGCACTATTGCGTCCAGTTAGGCGTTTGACTAACGTCAATTCAGAAATCCAAAAGGGCGTAGCGGGTGCGGCCAGCATTTTTGAAATTTTAGATGAAGCTTCTGAAAAAGATCACGGGACTCAAACCGTTGTGAATTCGAAAGGCGATATTGCATTTAAAGAGGTTTATTTTCAATATACTTCAGAAGCTCCAGTGCTGCAAAACATTAATTTTACTATAAAGCCTGGTCAGATACTCGCCATAGTGGGGCGTTCGGGCAGTGGTAAAACAACTTTAGTCAATTTACTGCCACGGTTCTATGATCCACAAGAAGGTGTGATTACGATGGATGGGATTGATATTAAAAATTATCGGCTAGCGGATTTGCGATCCCAAATTGCTTTCGTATCGCAAGATACGATGTTATTTGATGATACAGTCGCTAATAATATTGCTTATGCCAAACAAGGTGATGTGACAGAGGATGAGATTATAGAAGCTGCAAAAGCCGCTCACGCCATGGAATTTATCCGTCAATTGCCAAAAGGATTGCAAACCATGGTGGGTGAAGATGGTGTGTTACTTTCAGGAGGGCAGCGCCAACGCATTGCCATCGCTCGGGCGTTATTAAAAAATGCGCCGATATTAATTTTGGATGAAGCCACCTCATCGTTAGATTCTCATTCTGAGCGCCATATTCAACAAGCCTTAGAAAAATTAATGCAAAGCCGCAGTACTTTGGTGATTGCTCATCGCTTGTCGACGATTGAGGGTGCAAATTGGATTATTGTGGTTGATAAAGGGCATATTATTGAGCAAGGCACGCATCATGAGCTGCTACAAAAACAAGGGGCTTATGCTGATTTGCATCGTCTACAGTTTAAAGAAGCGGCTTCGGTTGAGACGGTTTAAACGATGATTATGGATCGAATTTGGTATCAAAAACATCGCTTGAGGTATGCGCTTCTCCCTTTGGCTTGGTCGTATCGCAGTATAGTTGCAGGTCGCCGTGCATTATTTCGAGTAGGATTAAAAAAAACAACGCAGTTTTCAGTGCCTGTCATTGTGGTGGGTAATATTACGGTAGGCGGAACAGGTAAAACACCGTTTGTGATTTGGTTGGTCGATTGGTTGAAAACAAAAGGCTATCGGCCGGGCGTTGTCAGTCGAGGTTATGGCGGACATGCCAAACATTATCCGCAAGCGGTTGTTGCGGATAGTGATCCGAGAGAAGTTGGCGATGAGGCGGTGATTATTGCTCGCAAAACAAATTGTCCGATGTATATTGGACCAAAACGTGTCGCTGCAGTCTCTGAATTATTAGCTCATCATAACTGTAATATAGTGATTAGCGATGATGGTTTGCAACATTATGCTCTGGGTCGTGATATAGAAATTGCACTGATTGATCATAATCGACAATTAGGTAATCGCCTATGTTTACCGGCTGGGCCCTTGCGAGAACCGCCGAGTCGATTAAATCAGGTGGATTTTATTCTTTATCATGGTGGTGAATCGGATCATGAATTTTCTATGCGCTTGGTGGTAGATAACATTTATAATTTATCAGATCCAAACATTAAATTGGATTTAGAAAATGCAAGACAAAAAACCTTTCATGCCGTAGCGGGCATTGGTCATCCAGAACGATTTTTTAACGAACTTCGAGAACTCAATTTTAATATTATCCCTCATCCTTTTCCGGATCATCATCGTTATACGCCAGAGGATTTAAATTTTAAAACACAAGCGCCCATTATTATGACTGAAAAAGATGCGGTGAAATGCCAGGCATTTGCAAAACCCGATTATTGGTCGGTGAGCGTAGCGGCCGAGGTGAGTGATTCGCTTAAGGTGGAGTTGTGTGATCGGCTGCATACACACCTTTATTCAGGTAATGGGAAATGTGAAGCTAAATAGAGCGCTATATCATGCATTCTATATCGGCAGGATGGGACATTTTGTGCAATCACTTTTTGAACATATTTGACATTTTGTAGTGGCACTTTTTGTCTAATAATGACATTTTATCCCACCACTTTCTGTCAATAGTGGGATAAGGCAGAAGGCTAGCAACGCCGTGGGTCAATCCAACACTATCGCATTAATCACTTCTGTATCTGATTGACCTAACTCAATCAACCAGTTATACTGATAACCTCATGTTTTATAAGGAGAGTTGTGATGGTGGCTCTGATTTGGATCGTATTGCTGCTAGCCGGCATGATGGTGTTGGCTTATCAGCGGGCCTCACTGACGGTTTGGGTGATTGGTGTGGGTGTATTGCTGCTCTTCTTATCCTTTTTACTCAAAGCATCTCCTGTGTGGCTTGTGATTATTTGGCTGATTTATTTACTGATCTTTCTGCCTTTAACAGTCTACCCTCTGCGACGAGCACTGATTTCGCGTCGCGTATTAGCCCTGTTTCGTAAAGTTATGCCCACCATGTCCACGACAGAGCAAGAAGCATTAGCGGCTGGAGATGTTGGTTGGGAAGGTGAATTGTTCAGCGGTATGCCGGATTGGAAAAAATTGCAAGCCATGCCAGCACCTTCGCTATCCGATGAAGAGCAAGCTTTTCTTGATGGTCCAGTCGAACAACTGTGTGAAATGATTGATAGCTGGAAAATTAGTCGAAGTATGAAGGTTCCAACATCGATTTGGAATTTTCTAAAAAAACAGGGTTTTTTTGGTTTAATTATTCCAAAGCATTATGGAGGTTTAGAATTTTCGGAGATGGCTCATGCTGAAGTGATTGCTAAAATTTCAGGGATTAGCATTGCCGTTGCAACGGTTGTGAGCGTGCCTAATTCATTAGGCCCGGCAGAATTATTATTGCGCTATGGCACGAGTGAGCAAAAAGATTATTATTTGCCGCGATTGGCCAGTGGTGATGAAATTCCTTGTTTTGCGTTAACGAGCCCAGTAGCCGGTTCAGATGCCGGTTCAATTATCGATTACGGTATTGTGTGTCGGGAAAAATTAAATGGTGAAGAGCAGCTTGCCATTCGTTTAACTTGGGATAAACGGTATATTACTTTAGCACCCGTGGCGACGTTATTAGGTTTAGCCTTTAAATTATATGATCCTGAGCATTTATTAGGTGATCAAGAAGAGTTAGGCATTACTTGCGCGTTAATTCCAACGAATACTTCTGGGATCACGATTGGTCGAAGGCATTATCCACTCGATGCGGCATTTCCTAATGGGCCTACTCAGGGTGACAATGTATTAATCCCCGTCGATTCCATTATTGGTGGACGTGATATGACAGGTAAAGGTTGGCGGATGTTAATGGAATGTTTAGCGGCAGGGCGTAGTATCTCACTCCCTTCGATGGCCATAGGTGGTGTGCGACGAGCGGTATTGACTAGTGGTGCTTATGCGCGTATTCGTTGGCAATTTAATACGTTTATTGGTGATTTTGGTGGTGTCGAAGAGGCTTTAGTGAAATTGGCGGGGCAAGGTTATGCGGCAGAGGCGCTTCGAACATTTACCATTGCAATGCTCGATCAAGGTTGTAAGGCAGCAGTAGCTTCTGCGATTAGTAAATGCCACACGACTGAATTTGCACGTACCATTACCAATCACGCGATGGATATTCATGGGGGTAAGGGCATTTGTATGGGGCCGAATAATTATTTAGCACAAGGTTATATTGAAGCGCCGATTAGCATTACTGTCGAAGGAGCTAATATTTTAACCCGTTCGATGATTATTTTTGGCCAAGGTGCGATTCGTTGCCATCCTTATATTTTAACGTTAATTAATGCCGCAGAAGAAAAAGATAAACAAAAAGGGTTGCGAGATTTTGATCGAGCGCTGTTTGGTCATTTAGGATTTATCATCAGCAATAAAGTGCGCGCATTTATTTTAGGGTTGACTAGAGGACGATTCGCGAAGGCTCCAGCAGGGCCATTAAAGCGTTATTATCAGCAGTTCTCACGATTTTCAGCAGCACTGGCTTTCACCGCGGACATGTGTATGTTAAGTCTGGGTGCTGAGTTAAAGCGTCGTGAAAAGCTTTCGGGTCGTTTGGGTGATTTATTGAGTTTTTTGTATATGGGTTCTTCTGCACTTAAATATTATGAATATGAAAACAATTCTGATGAGCTACCTTTGGTTAAATGGGTGTGTCAAGATTTACTATTTAAATTACAAACGCAATTGGAAGGATTATTATTTAATTTGCCTAATCGTTTTGTGGCTTGGTCGATTGGGGCGGTAGTTTGTCCGTTAGGTCGCCGCATTAAACCGCCGAGTGATAAGCTGGGCCGCCAGGTTGCAGAATTGTTATTGGCGCCAAGCACTTTTCGCGAACGTCTTTTAAAGACGGTCTATCACACGCCTGCTCCGAATAATCTTATTATAGAAATAGAGGAAACGCTTAAGCAAGTCATCGCTGCGGAACCCCTTCAAAAGAAAATTTTAAAAGCAAGGCGCAGTGGCAAGATATCGGGTAGAAATTTTGTGGAGCTTATTAATGCAGCTAAGGAGCAGGGCATTATTGATCAAGCCGAAGCAGATCAAATGTTGGCGGCCAGTCGAGCACGCATGAAGGTGATTAATGTCGATGATTTTGCGGATTCTGAAATGTAGTGTCACACATAAAATGCATTATCGAGGTATTTGAACATGGAAAAAATATGGCTGAAAAGTTACCCGCCACAAGTACCTGAGACGATTAATCCTGATGCGTATCGTTCTTTAGCGGAATTATTTGAAAAAACCACGGCGAAATTTAAAGATGAGGTGGCTTTTAGTAATTTTGGAGCCCGGTTGACTTATGGGGATTTAGAAGCGCTAAGTCGACACTTTGCAAGTTATTTGCAACAACTGAATTTAAAGCGAGGTGATCGTATAGCGGTCATGTTGCCAAATTGTTTGCAATATCCAGTCGTCATTTTTGCCATTTTGCGTGCGGGATTTACGGTGGTGAATTTAAATCCATTGTATACAGCACCAGAACTTATCGAGCGTTTATCGGATTCTGGAGCCACTGCTATTGTAGTCATGGAAAATTTTGCTCATACGCTGCAGAATGCATTATCTGAAACTCAAATTCAACAGGTCATTGTCACTGCGATGGGTGACTTAATGGGAGCTGTTAGAGGTTGTGTTGTTAATTTAGTGGTTCGTTATTTAAAAAAATTAGTTCCTCGCTGGCAAATTAAAAAGGCGATTCGTTTTAAAGAGGCACTTTATAAAGGTCAGCAAACTGAGTTTGTCACAGTAGATATTAACAATTCGGATATCGCATTTTTGCAATATACCGGAGGTACAACGGGCGCTCCCAAAGCAGCGATGTTAACGCATCGCAATATGGTGGCCAATATATTGCAATGTGTGGCTTGGATGAAGATGAGCACTTCTGAACGGGAAGATATCGTATTGGGAGCGCTGCCACTTTATCATATCTTTTCATTAACGGTGTGTTGTCTGACTTTTATGATGATGGGAGCGGAATGTTTATTAATTACTGATCCCCGTGATTTAAAGTCGCTTATAAAAGTATTGGCAAAAAGGCCCGTGACCATTTTTATTGGAATAAATACTTTATTTAATGGATTGTTGAACCATCCGGATATTAAAAAAGCTCGATTTGATCGATTACGGCTAATCGTTGGTGGTGGTATGGCGATGCAAAAATCAGTCGCAGAAAGATGGCGTAAGGTGACTGGTGTTCCGATATTGGAAGGTTATGGGTTAACCGAAGCCTCTCCTGCCGTTTCATTTAATCCGGCTAACATGGATCATTTTACGGGAAGTATTGGGCTGCCGTTTCCAGGCACTGATGTGGTTATTCGTGATGATCAGCGGCGTGATTTGCCAATTGGAGAAGCGGGTGAGTTGTGGGTGCATGGTCCACAGGTCATGAAAGGTTATTGGCGCTCTCCTGAAGAAACTCGTGAAGTGATTGATGAAAATGGGTGGTTGCGAACGGGTGATGTTGTGCGAATGGATGAGCGTGGGTTTATATACTTGGTTGATCGTATAAAAGACGTCATTGTCGTTTCAGGATTTAATGTCTATCCAACGCAAATTGAGCAAGTGATTGCTTCGCATCCTGGTGTACAAGATGTTTCGGTGATTGGCATTCCGAGTGAAAAAACAGGTGAGGCGGTTAAAGCCTGCATTGTGAAAAAAGACCCAGCGTTATCCAAAGCGGATATTGTGACTTTCTGTAGAAAAAGTATGACCGGTTATAAAATACCTAAAATTATAGAGTTTTATGATGACCTTCCTAAATCTCATGTTGGGAAAGTGCTGCGGCGATCGCTAAGGGATGATCACCAAAATTCAGTTGGATAGGAACCATTCGCTATGAGCATACACCCGTCATCCCCGCGAACGCGGGGATCCAGTCATATCTCGCATTCATGGGGATAACGGTAAGAGCAGGGTACGCCGGGATCAGTTTGCATTTTCATGGCTGAACAGATTATTTGATTACTGTTTAAACAGAGGATAAGATATCTCAGCTGCGGAGTGGTTTCTCAAAACCGTTTTGCCGCAGAACTCTAAACCAGGGGGCCATCTGCTCTGCAATGGCTCGTCGGACTCCGTCCTCCTGTGCTTGAGTTACTGACGCAGATGGCCCCCTGGTTTAGAGTTCTGCGGCAAAACGGTTTTGAGAAACTACGTGTTTAATGTGGATTTATAATGAAAAAAAGACGGAAAAGTATTCCTGTGCAGGTTGGACATCTCACCATCGGTGGTGATGCGCCTATTGTCGTGCAATCGATGACGGACACAGATACCGCCAATGTTGAGGCGACGGTTGCTCAAGTTAAGGCGCTTGCCGAGGCAGGCTCTGAACTTGTGCGCATCACGGTGAATACTGAAGAGGCTGCAAAACAAGTGGCTGATATTCGTGAGCGATTAGATCAACTGGAATGTTACGTACCTTTAATTGGAGATTTTCATTACAACGGTCATCGTCTGCTGACTCAATATCCCGATTGTGCTAGGGCGTTAGCCAAATATCGAATTAATCCCGGGAATGTAGGTTTTGGACATAAAAAAGATGGGCAATTTAACACAATGATTGCTGTTGCGATTGTTAATGATAAACCCGTGCGCATTGGCGTGAATTGGGGAAGTCTTGATAAAGCATTAGTGACTAAAATGATGGATGATAATGCTAAGCTGACTCATCCGAAAAGCGCACAAGAAGTTTTGCGTGAAGCATTAGTCACCTCTGCATTAAACAGTGCAAAAGCAGCAGAGCAGCAAGGATTAGGGGCTGATAAAATTGTTATTTCTTGCAAGGTGTCTTCCGTTCAAGATTTGATAGCGGTTTATACTGAATTGGCGAACTGTTGTGATTATGCGCTGCATCTTGGTTTAACGGAAGCTGGAATGGGGAGTAAAGGAATCGTTGCTTCTAGCACAGCGATGGGTATTTTATTGCAGCAGGGTATTGGTGATACTCTTCGAACGTCACTTACACCAAAGCCCGGGGCATCTCGCACAGAAGAAGTAATCGTTTCACAGCAAATTTTGCAAACCCTAGGGCTTCGATCGTTTTCTCCGATGGTGACGGCTTGTCCGGGTTGTGGGCGTACTACCAGTGATTATTTTCGTAAATTAACGAGTGAAGTTGAGCAGTATATTCGCGAACAAATGCCTAAATGGCGCAAGCAATATCCGGGTGTTGAAACTATGACGATGGCCGTAATGGGTTGTGTGGTTAACGGGCCTGGAGAGAGTAAACATGCGAATATAGGCATCAGTTTGCCGGGCACGGGAGAGGCGCCTGTGGCACCTGTCTTTATGGACGGTAAAAAGGTTGCGACTTTGCGCGGTGATGATATTACTGAGCAATATAAGGCGTTGATTGAAGAATATGTAGAGAGTCATTATCAGTAAGTTTTTATGGATGCTTTTGCTTTGGTGAGTAATTTTACCTGAAAAGTAACTGCTCACACCTCGTCATCCCACGGCCTGAGTGCGGGATTCATAATGCACTGCGTGCGTTTATTTTTCTAATTCATTAAGATCCTTAAAATAATCCAATGTTTCTGGGTTAGCTAGAGCCGAGATATTTTTCACAGGCTTTCCATGAATAATATTTTTCACAGCAAGTTCAACCGTTTTGCCACTAATGGTTCGCGGTAAATCAGGGACAGCAATTATTTTTGCTGGAACGTGATGAGGTGAGATATGGTTTCGAATATTTGTTTTTATGCTTTTAATGAGTTCATTATTTAATGATTCATTTTCTTTCATCACGACAAATAAAATAATCCTTTCACTACCTTGCCAACGTTGCGCGGTGGCTAAACAGTCAATAATTTGTGGGAAATGTTCGACTTCGCGATAGATTTCTGCGGTTCCGATGCGAATTCCACCAGGGTTTAAAGTGGCATCGGAGCGCCCAAAAATGATGACGCCATCATGATGGGTTAACAGTGCATAATCACCGTGTGCCCAGACATTACTAAATCGTTTAAAATAGGCGTTAAAATATTTTTCCCCATTTGGATCATTCCAAAAATAAAGTGGCATGGATGGGAAGGGTAGTGTACAAACCAACTCACCTTTCTCATCGATAACCGACTCACCATGATCATTATAAACCTGTACGTCCATCCCGAGTCCGCGAGACTGAATTTCACCGCGATATACTGGAAGGATGGGGTTGCCTAATACAAAACACGACACAATATCGCTGCCACCAGAGATCGAGGACAAGCGAACTGAAGATTTTACTTTTTGATACACGTAATCAAAACTTTGCGGTAATAGTGGTGAGCCTGTTGTTAAAATACAGCGTAGTGATTTGAGGGAATGAGTTTTCATGGGAACTAGAGCATAATTTTCAGCGGTTTCTAATAATTTAGCGCCGACCCCAAAAATAGTAATGCCGACCTCATCGATTAAATCAAATAGTGTGTTACTGTTTGGATAAACGGGTGAACCTTCGTATAAAACAACCGTAGCACCAACGGCTAGACTACTCACTAACCAATTCCACATCATCCATCCGCAGGTCGTGTAGAAAAATATTTTATCATTGGGGTGTAAATCAGTGTGTAACATAAGCTCTTTTAAATGCTGAATTAAAACATTGCCAGCACCGTGAACCATGCATTTGGGAATTCCTGTTGTTCCAGAAGAGTAGAGGATAAATGCCGGATGGTTGAATGGAAAGTGCTCTGGCTCAGCTATTGTGGTTGTAGAATCTGGAATGTCTTCAAAGAAAATTGCGTTTTTTAAAGCGCTTATATCGGCTTTCTCAATATGAGAGATCACAATGGTTTGTTTGAGTGAAGGGAGTTTTTCTTGGAGTGATTTTATTTTCGATAAATGATGATGTGTTTTGCCATTGTAGGAATGGGCGGTTGTGGCCAATAATATTGCCGGTTCAATTTGAGCGAAGCGATCCAACAAGCCTTGCAATCCGAAATCAGGCGAGCAAGAAGACCAAATGGCGCCGAGATAAGTCGTGGCTAACATAGCAATAATGGTTTCAGGGCGATTCGGTAAGAATCCAGCAATACGATCGCCAGGTTGAATGCCCAGCTGCTTTAAATGTGCCACGAGGTTTATGACTTTTTGATACAGTGTTTGATAGCTTAACGTAGCACGTTCACCATTTTCACAAGCATAAATAATAGCAGGGTGATTGTCGCGACGACTCAATAAGTTCAGAGCAAAATTAAGTTTAGCGCCGCTAAACCAAGTGGCATCGCGCATGGTTTTCCCTGCAATAAAAGCCTGTTTTGCCGGTTGTTCAGCTATGATTTTGCAGTAATGCCAAACAGCCTCCCAAAATACATTAGGCTCAGTGATAGACCATTTATAAAGACTCTGATAGTCCGATAGGGATAAATGCTGTTGCTGATTAACAAAATTAATAAATTGAGCCATATGGCTCTGTTTGAGATCAGTATTTGTTGGTTTCCATAGTGGAGTATCCATCTTAATTCCTTATTCTCGCGTAAGCGGGAGCTTACCCTCACCCCCGAGAAAGTGAAATCATCGTCATTCTCTCGAAAGTGATACGTCATTCCCGCGAACGCGGGAATCCAGTTACCAGTTATTTGTGCCCAATCATTGACCTAACAATAACAATTTTTTAATTCTAACACGATTGCCATAATTTTATGCACCCCTTTTATTTAGATGCCATCCCTGGCGATGACGAGTCACTATCGACTTAATAAGTCTATAACCCTATGGACCATTGATTAAGCGAAGGTGGCTGATTATTACTTTCACAGTCATTCTTTTCGTCTGGAGGGATTATAACCCAATCCTTAAGATCAAGGTTATTAATTGATCGCCTGCTGTTATTACTTGGCGGGCTTCCGATATCTGACGATGCATTTAGATTTAGATTTTTCTTTTCTTCATTAAGGTTCTTAAAAAATTGTAATGATTGCAATTCACTTTTATAACTTTCTTTCAAAGTTTCAATATTATATAAAATATTACTAATTACTTCATCGCTTTTCTCAATTGTAAAAAGAGGTGTTCTTACATTTTTATGAATAAAATAGCTATATTGTTCGATTCGGGTTTTAATATTTTCAGGATTGAGTTTTAAAAGTTCATGTAATGTAGATAAAAATTCATGTTTTTCTTTTTGATTTAATTGATTAAAATAAATTATAATTGTTTTGTTAGCGTTACAAATAATATTTTGATTATTATCAGCTTCTTCAATTTTTCTTCCGGCAAATCCAGCATCGACGACCATTGTTTTCACATAGGCCTGTTGCTCTGAACCTATTATTTTAAAGCCTGTGTTGCGACCTGTGCTTCCTAACCAGTCCCAATCATTAATTACTTTTGCGACTGCTGCAGCTTTCATTAATCCCTTTATAGGGTATGACTTGTCTCCATGTACAATATGTTTAGGAACTTTACCGTCCCTAGCTATTATTTGGGTTATATTCTCACCCAAATCGTGATAACCATCGATCATTTCGGATAAAAAAACTAAGTAACGGTTAGTATTTTCAATTTGTGCTGATTTAATTCTGGGCTTGTAATCATTCTTAAGTGTTTTTAAAAAATCTGGATAACTTTCTTCATTGAGCAAGGGTACCTGCATGTGTGTTCTTGTCATTTTTTCTGCGAATTTCGCTTTAACCAATAGTTTTTCTGCGGATTTTTTACTGATTGTGCCAAGATATGTATTAGGCGTGTTAGCGTAGCATTGATAAAATTCACGGATAAAGAAACTTTCAATAGCTGAAGATTGATTAGGCGCGCCGATGCTTAATTTGCGTAGGTAGTTTCTACCATTAATAGTGACAATATCACCAGGTTCAGCACCACCTGGTTTTTCACCAGACCTCTTCTGTTGTCCATATATAAATAATTCCCTTTGATCTCCCTTGCTCTTAGATGAGGTCTGCTTTCCCCCGAAGAGGGAAAAACGACCATTTTGTTGCATTGGAAGCACTCTCCGCTGAATAACAGCATTTAAGATTCCTTCCTAGTTAACAAACCACTTTCTTTATACTTTTATAGTAACATTCTAACCTTAAAATAGTATTAAATAGTCTATTTTTTTAGTCTATAGGGGAGAGTAGAACAGTACTTAATTCAGGAACTTAGCAGACTTGATTGGCAAACAAACCTCGCTTGCGTAATATCGGGCAGAATGCTATCGTTTCATGCTCATACAATGTCCCCCCAAAGCCGGGCATTTGGTTTCATTATAACTTCCAGAGTAGGCGCGTAGCTCAGTGGTAGAGCACCATCTTGACATGGTGGGGGTCGTTGGTTCAATCCCAATCGTGCCTACCAATTTAATTCACTCTTTTGCGAACCTTGATCGCATGGAAGAAATCGACCAAGAATTAAGAGTTTTAGAGGCTGAAATAGCCGGACTACTAAAAGAGGTGCTTGTATGAGTACGGGCGAGATTATTTTATATCAGACGGAAGATGGGTTGACAAAGATCAATCTTAGAGCAATTGATGGAACTGTTTGGTTGACACAGTTGGAGATTGCGCAACTAAATGAAAGTTTAGGTTTAAGAGCAGTGAAATTTGTTAAACTTGAAGATGCGATAAATAAATTACTTTCACCAGGGGATATTTTTTTTCTCGTTCAGGAATGCTTGGCCGAATCGTCCAGCCCATCACAGGCAACAGTTAAATAATTTTTTTTCTTGCATCATTTGACTCTTAGTGGTTAGATAGTCAGATACTATAATAGTAATAGTCGCCACAATAATTAAGTGTCTAATATTGAAATGTCAACCAGACTATTGGACAAATTATACCCTTGGACTGCATGGCTGCTGGCGGCTTTATTGTATTTTTTTCTATCTGGCATCTTGATTTTTCCATCAATCATTAGCTCGCAGCTTCAGCAATCGTTTGTGATAGATAAAGTGGGCGTTGGTATTTTTGCGTCCGCGTTTTTGTATACTCATGTGCTTATGCAAATCCCTGCAGGATTATTATTTGATAAATACAGTGTGCGTCATTTAATGTTATTTGCTGGTTTGTTATTAGTGGGTGGTTGTGTCCTGCTGGTTAATACCAATGAAATAGTTGTAGGAATTATTAGTCGAATGGTGATGGGGTTTGGCGGCAGTTTTATTTTTTTGGGGACTTTATACATAGGGCGTTGTTGGTTTGCTCTTGCCTTGTTTCCATTGATTGTGGGATTGACAGAAGCGATGAGTGGGTTAGGTGGAATTGGATTGGGTGCATTTTTCGCTTATTTATTGAAGTATCAACAATGGCAAACTATTTTATCAGAAGTGACCGTATTAATATTTATTGTAACGATATCACTTTATATGCTGTTGAGAAAAAGAAAGGTTTCAATCACAATTAAAACGCACTTTAATTTACGCCATTCTTTATCTTGGGTATTTTTCAATCCAACTATGTGGTTATTAGGCATATATGTCATGTTTGCCTTTATGCATTTTATGGTGATGGCGAATTTATGGGGGGTATCGATGCTGCAAACTCGGTATCATGTAAGTTTGCTCATAGCGGTGATTGTGAATAGTATGGATATCTTAGGGTTTATCGTTGGATCTATTACGATCGGTTATTTAACAAAATATTTCAACGAAAAAAAAATGATGCTGACTTTCGCAATCATAGAAACGATGCTTCTTATTACTATGGCTTTTCGATTTACAATTGTCATCGACGCGATCTATTTATTTTGCTTAGGATTTGTATCTGGAGCCGTGATCTTAAGTTTTACTGTAGCAAGAAAACTGGCTCCGATGGAAATGCATGGAGTGACAACGGGTTTTATTAATATGTTTTTTGGATTAGTTGGGGTGCTGATGATGCCGCTATTAGGCTATTTGCTTGGTACAGGGAAAGATAATTTTTTATTAGCCGCACTTGTTGCAGCAATTTTTGGAGTGTCGGCCATCGTTGTTTGTATTATTCTGTTATTTAAAAAGGATGAACATAGGCAACTGTAACTGTTTAGGTCATTAAAAAATTAATTAAAAATGTTTACCAAAATACCAATAGTTTTTTTATCCGGATTGCTATCCGATCAATCGATGTGGAATTTTCAGATTAAATATTTTAATCAGCTTATAAACTGTATTAATTTGGAATGTGGTTATACTGAAAATCTGGTTGATGAGGCGACCTTGCTTTTAAAACAAATTCCTAAGCAATGTCATCTTGTCGGCTTTTCATTGGGTGGCAATTTAGCTTTGGAAATGTGCCAACAACAACCCACTAATATCGAGACACTGACTTTGTTATCGACAGGGTCTTTACCAATGCATAATGATGAAGCGCAAAACCTTTTCAGTGCAGCATTAGATAAAATGCAGATTTCTAGCAAGGCATATGATGAATTTGTTATCGAATGTTCACAGCGTTTTTTTAATATAACCAATGAGCAGAGACTCATGCGGTTATTTCGAACAATGGCTCATCGAGTGGGTCAGAGACGTTGTATGAATCAAGTGCGAATGTTATTGGGTGGCAGTACTGAAAAAATTAAAATTAATGTGCCAAGTTTAATGATTTACGGTAAAGATGACGATTGTCTACCTATTCAACGAAGGCAGGTATTATCTAAAAGCTTATATCGACCCCGCACTGTAGAAATTGAAGGTGCAAAGCACTTTGTGAGTTTAGAAAAACCGGATGAATTGAATCAGGCGATAGAACATTGGTTGAGCCTTTAACACGAATGGCACTGACTTAGAAGGCACCGTCAACTTATTGAGCCAAGTTTGATATAATACTGACCAAATCAAATATGGACAAGCTATCATGGAAACTATTATAACAAATAACGAAAGGCTGAAAGGCTATCGATTCCCCAAAGAA
>SDBV01004926.1_pt1 | contig 18981 bp, 17 predicted proteins | sample 2277081 | NCBI WGS metagenome assembly SDBV01 (sample SAMN10402039, study PRJNA504765) | marine sediment metagenome | isolation source: marine sediment core GS10_PC15, 223 cmbsf | place: Arctic Ocean: Southern Knipovich Ridge | collected 2010
CGACGCGACGTCGAGCGTTTTCTTTCTGTGCTTTCGCGAGCAATTCCATCACGAGTTCACTGACTTCCTCGGGGCTCAACCGCGGCTCCCGCTCGCTGAGCGCATCGAGCAACCCGTCGACCAACGCTTCACGATCGAGGCTCACTTCAAACTGCTTCACGCTGTTCCCGATGTCCATCCCGAGGGCGTAGCTGCCTCTCTCCTCTAAGGACTCGTCCCCTCCGGAACACGCGACAAAAGGCAACACGGCGCCTGCCGAAAACACCATTCCCCAAGCCAATCTCATCCGATAACTCCTCTCCGAGACGTAACCGGACCAAATTATTTCCTCTAATGTAAGGGCGCCGCAGGCCACAATCTACTCAGGTTTCCCGGTGAGCGGGCGCGTGCCCCGTTCCCAGGAAGAGCACGTTGGGATTGTCCGGGTGTTCTATGATGACATTCGCCGAACCGGTGGAAAGGTTGTTCGTGATGTTCTCCCAGTTCTCGCCGAAGTCGGTAGTGCGGAAGACATGAGGATTGAAGTCTCCGTCCCAGTGGGCGTCCAATGTTAGATACGCGACGCCCTCTCCCCGAAGTGAGCCGAGAACGCGACTCGAGTATGTTCCCCGAAGATTGCGAGGCAGGCTCCTGGAAACTTCGGTCCAACTCTGCACCTGGTCCCGCGAGACTTGAATGTTTCCGTCATCGATCCCCACCCACCCTCTAATCCGCGGATCGTTCGCGAGTTGGTGGTCTTCGCAGGCGCCGGCGTTTCCATGGGGCCTCCCGCCAACCTGCCCAGCTTTATGGACCTGGCAAGCGAAATCGGAGAAGCCGCACGACCATTGACCTCAGCGCATGAACAAGTGCTTGACCGCTATCTGGGGCGTCTTGAAAGGGCAGGTGTTCTCGTACAAGCGCGCGCGCGCACCAAGCTGCTTGACCGAAACGGCAGCCACAACCCTCTTCATGAGCATCTGTTGGGAATCTTCGGCGAACCCACCCGAATCCGCCTTATCACCACCAACTTTGACACGCACTTCACCGCGGCGGCGAAAGCAGGAGTCCCACCGGTTCACTTGCTAAGGCGGTACATGGCGATGCGCTCGACGTCCTCTAGATCGTGAGAAACGCCAAGAACATAATCGGTGCCAATCGCGGTGGGGCGAAACCGATCCGGAAGAGCGACCTCGCCCAGGTACGTGCCCTCGGCATCGAACACGTGCGCGTATGGGTAGCTATGCTTCGGGCTGAAGCCGTCGAGGTCGAACGGAAGCTCGTTCTCCGCGCGATACGGCAACACCCAGAGGTTGTGATCGTCGTCGACCAGGAACGGCAAGCGGCTGAAGAACGGCATCGTCTTAGCTGCCGGCAGGCGTCTCAGCCATTCCAATTGACGGCGGGCAAATGCGTTCGCACCGCTCAGCATCGGCTCGACGCGCTCGATGAGGGCGTCCACATCTTCGGGGGTGACGGGGATCGGATCCGCGGCCAACCTGATTGAGCGGAGCCAGACGCCGTCGGTGTCGAACACATCAATTTGGAAGCGATCAGACGAACCGACAAATACCTCTCCGTCCGCGAACGCTCCGGCCACCGAGGGACCATAGTGGATTGCCAGGGGCACTCTCGCCGATCGGCCGCCCAGGATCTCACGGAACCTCACATCGAGGATGTGACCGGGCCTATAGAGTAACCGCGTCTCCGCTCCCGTAGAGTCGAAAAGCGCGGTAACGAGGCTGTCACGTGTCAGATCAACTTTGGTTTCGCCCGAATCCTCGCCAAGCCGAGAGCGAAGATAATACTGGATCACCAAGCCACCGTCCTCGGCCGCGCTCATCATGCGCGGAATGAGCACGACACCGGGAGCCGCCAGCGAGCGTGTCTGTCGTAACGTGCCGTCGACACCAAAGGCGCTCACCCGACTGCCGCGAAAATCGAACGCGATCATTCCGTCAGCCCCCCTTCCCATCCAGGCGAGTTGGCGGAACTCCCCCGGTCCGTCACCTGTTCCACCAACGGTATGCAGGTACGTCCCGGTCGCATCGAAGAATCGGATTTCGTTCGTGCCGGTGTTTGCCACAACGATCCGGCCGTCATCGAGGCGAATCGCCGTGCTAACGCGGAAGAACGAATAATCTGCGGAGGGCTCCCGATCGGCGATCTCGAGGACCGCGGAATCTGATATCGACCAGCCGGCTGACGGAGCCCACTGTGGGCGATGGTTTTCGATGATAGTTACACCCGCACTGTCCCATCGCTGTGCCGCCTCCTGTGGCGGATCAGACCGCTCTGATGACGCACAACCGACACACGCCGCGGTGGCCAGCGCTGCGAGCAATCTGGCGGTGTTCGGCGCAGATACGTTTACCATCGTTTTCCCTCCACACGTTGAGACAGAATCGTACGACGCGCCCCCAGACGGCCGGCGGCGGCGGCGGCCGTACCCTCGTAGCCTCGTTCGGCTCGACGAGCCAATTGTATCAGTTGAGCGGGCACTGTCAACGCCTGCGTGGAGTGCCGCACCACCAGATCACCGTGCTGGTATGTTGACGCCGCGCAGGCCGTCCAGCGGTGAGAGCGCCCGCCGGTATTTCGCTAAGACCGAAGGCGACCTGCGCGGGTGCGGAACCCGGCGACGCGTTGTCCGGGCTGTCCGATGCCGGTGGCCGCGGGTGCGCGTGTCATACGCAGGCCACCACAAACGGAGGATCGAATGCGGACCCAGAACCACCAACCGATGTCGTAATCGTCACAAATATTGCCGTGTCAAGTGGCTCCGGCCCTGCGAAAATAGTTTGTCATTGATTGTATGCCCCCGAACGAGACAGTCTCATGGCCACGACCGGTGCAGGGGCTGTGAGTCGCGAGAGGCTCGCGTCGGCCCATACCGGTGGGCGTCGCAACCGCCGCGGAGCATTGATGTGGATCGTCTGACCGAATCCGGGGATGTTCCTAAGGCGGCGGCAGCATCGGCATCTCCCCTCGACAGGACCTTCATTAGGCAGTCCTTCGCTTCGAGGCATGGTCGCTCTGGATTGGCCAGCCCCGGAAGGTGGGCAGGGTCGGGTGAAGAAAAGGAACGCCCACTGTGTCGATTCTCGACCTCTCCGTGTTAGACCTAGGCGACCCGCTGTCCACGCCGCTCCTAGCCACACGAGCGGAGGAACTCGGATTTTCCAGCTATTGGCTTGGCCAGCACTACGGTAGCCCTACACAGAGTGCGAGTCCGACAATTCTTGCCGCGATCGTAGCCGGCTTGACAACCACGCTCCAGGTTGGCTCGGCAGGAGTATTGCTGGGGTTCCAGGCCCCCTATCAGGTCGCGAGTGATTTTCAACTGTTGGAGCGCTTGTTCCCGGGACGCGTTCGACTCGGCGTCTGCAGGGGCAAGCCGACATCGCCCGAGATCATGGACGCTCTTTTGGATGGGCGAGACACCACCCGCACGGCATCGTTTCGCCAAAAAGTCGAGACCATCTGTCGGTGGTTTCGGGATTCGCGAGTCGGCGATGCTCCGACCTGTCCGGGACCCGACGCCGCAACCAGCCCGCCTCTTTGGGTCTTTGGAACGGGGTACGAGAGCGCGACCATTGCCGCAACGCTGGGCGTGAGTTACGGTTTCTCCTATTATCAGAATCCCAGTCCAGAAGCGCTAAAGATCGTCAGGACCTACGTTGATAATTTCGTACCGAGCGGCGGCATTTCGAGTCCCGAGTTCCTGATCGCCGTATCGGGTATCTGCGCATCATCCACGGGCGACGCGGACGAGCTGTTGTCGCGGCACTCTGTCCTTCCCCCGCGGGCGACCTTTGTCGGGGATCCGGACACCGTGCGACGGCACCTTGAGGTCGTGAGCGAGCGATTTGAGTGCCGCCACCTCGTTCTTTTCAACCCCACACTGAATGTCGAGGTTGGCCTGACCACGTTGCGGTATATCAGTGACGTGTTCGAGCTTCCGCGACGGCCGGTCGAGGGACACACCGTTGCGTTTGCCGATATGTAGCCCAACACGCGAGATGTTGGGTGACTCATCGGGAGACCGCCGCCTTCACATGGTCCGCAGCATCTTGCCCAATCGTCCAACATGTCACCACGATTCGGAGACATCGCGTGTCATTTGACTTCGGCATGGTGAACATGCCCTTCGCAGACTGCACGATGCCGTCGCTTCAGTGTGGCACCATTCACAGCACGGCTGCCGCGGCAGGGTTCGACGTAAAGAGCTATTACTTCAACGTCGAGCTTCTGATCTTCCTCGAAACCCGGATCGACCCCGACGCCATTCGGGATCTCCATGAGTTCTTTCTCCTACGACCCGACGCAGTAACCCCGGCACCTGAACGCTGCTTCGACAGCGCGCTGTACGAGCAGTCGGGAGGTACACCGGAAACGGCCGTATATGTCCCGTCGGCCGATCGACGTCAGTCGATCGTCGACTTTGTACGCGCCTCCATCCCGGAATTCCTGGAGCACTGTTTCGAGCTTCTCGTGGCCGACAGGCCACGGGTCGTCGGTTTCACGTGCACGTTTCAGAGGGTCCCACAACTTCTTCTCGCGAAGCTCTTGAAGGCACGGCGTCCCGACACGATTATCGTTTTCGGAGGATCCCAGATGGAGGGCAAGATGGGTCAAGCCTTCTGTCAAACCTTCCCAGTCGTAGATGTGGTCGTGAGGGGTGAGGGCGAAGAGGTCATCGCTGAACTCTTGACCGATCTGTGCTCCTCCGGGACTCCGACGCCGCAACCGGGCTTGGTGTTCCGAACGACACCTCAGAGCCCCGTCCTCGAGGTCTGTGACGAGGCGACTCCGAAGCACAGCATAGTCAGGGAACTCGACCCACCAAACTACGACGACTACTTTGAAAGAATACGGGGTACACAGATCGCAGATGAACGCGTGGTATTGCCGGTCGAAACATCCCGCGGATGTTGGTGGTTCAAGCACAAATGCAAGTTCTGCGGCAGATCGGAAGACAATCTCACGTTTCGCCTCAAGACGTTGGATCAGGCAACGGCCGAGTTCATTTACCTGGCGGAACGGCACGGCGTATCCGAGTTTTTTTGTGTGGACCCGTGCGTGGCAGAGAAGCTCATTGCCCGCCTCGGTGAGGAGACGGCGGCACGCGGCCATCAGTTCCACACGTGGTGTCAGGGCAGGGTCGGTCTCGATGAGGCCATCGTACGGCGACTGGAAGGATTCGTCCAGACGATGTTTTTGGGTATCGAGAGTCTCAGCACGCCCGTGCTGACCTTGATGCGGAAGGGGCAAACGGCGATTGACTGCATACGAGTGCTTCGATACGGCGCGGAATCCGGGATCAGGTTCACCTGGAACTTTCTGTTCGGGTTTCCGTTCGAGAAAGAGGAGCATTACCAACGGGTGATTGGGTTCGCGCCCGCCCTTAGGCACCTGTCCCCGCCGATGGGACTGAATCCACTTCAGATTGACCGTGCCTCGGTGTACTTCGACCAGCCCGACGAGCACGGCGTGGAGTTATTGGGCCCGGTTCCTGGGGTCATAGGAGACCTTGCGCGGTCACTTGGCGGCTCTGACCAACTGGTCGCGGACCTAGCCGAGACCTTCCGAGCCGATTTCCCACGGATTGACTCCGCGGTGATTACAGAGCTGCATAATGTCTTGGAGGACTGGCGCAGGCACTACCACGAGAACAAGCACCGTCTTTGGTGCGAGATCAGATCACCGTCACTCGTAGTCCTTTTCGATTACCGCCGGGGCAGGACCGATGCGTACGAGTTGAACGAATTCACCGCTGCCGTGTATCTCGCGTGCTCCGCCGGAGCGACCGCGATGGACATCGTTCGGATGCTGGACGAACGCATGAGCGTGTCTCACAGCCTCAAAGAGGTTGAGGAGTTTCTTCACGACGCAGTCGCAGCCCAGCTTATGTACGAAGAAGATGGCCGTTTCCTCGCGCTGGCGCTCTTACCGAAGAATCCAGAAGCACGGGCCGTATTCTGCGCTCCACCCCAGAAAGAGATCGAGCCGCCGGTGCTATGCGACAGCTGACCGTGCGGTGGCGAGTCTGTGGGATACGCACACCGGTCGTTTGTGACGACACCGCGAGGATTGCGAGCACATGGTCTGGCTGGCCCGCGCGGCCACGTTCGGCAAGCATCGGGAGCATCGATGTCAGCGGGCGGATGGGACCCGCGCCAGCCGTTATCGCCGGCGGCGTCAGCTCATCTGGACATCGTTTCCGTGTGGCTGTCGCGAATCATGCGGGTGATCGCACCGTCAACCGTGAGAGGATTGGCGAAATCCGCATTTGAAAGTACCGCGATCGTGAGGTCTAACGCGGGATCATAGGACAGACTCGACGCGAAACCGTGGATCCCACCTCGGTGAATGAACCTCGGAGATCCTTCGAAATCCTTCACCAGAAAGCCAAGGCAGTACGGTATCTCTGACCCGTCCCGCAAACGACCTGCCGCCCTCATCTCCCGCAGACTACTCGCGTCCAATATGGTACCGCTATTCAGCGCCGCTTGCCACGTCAGGAGGTCCTCGACTGTCGAGCACGAACCGCCGGAGGCGAGCGGCACCCAGCTGATCGCCCCCGCCTTTTTCCGTCTTCTATCAGCAACCGTGTACCCGGGCGCTTTCCCCTCCACGCTGGGTGGCGGCGCGGTGAAGTAGGTGCGGGTCACACCGGCACGCGTCAAAATGTGCTCGCCAACGTACTCGGGGTAGGGACGACCCGTCACCACCTCAATGACCAAACCGAGAAGGTCGTATCCGGAGTTACAGTACCGATGGTTTTCACCCGGTGCGAACTCGATGTGTCGGATGACGTTGAGCAGCCGCTCGCGCGGCAGATCCAGTCGCTCCGGCTCCTCGAAGGGCGGGACCGTCGGGTAATCTCCGAGGCCTGATGTGTGGGTCAGAAGGTGCCTTATCGAGATCTGCCGCGCCCGGATCGGCAGATCCGGAAGAAACGCCGTGACATGATCGTCAAGTCCCAAATACCCACGCTCGACAAGTTGCAGGATAGCGGCGGCCGTGAACTGTTTCGTGAGCGACGAAATGTGGTAGATCGTGTCGGCGCGTGCCGGGACGTTACGATCGACATCCGCAACCCCATACGCCTTGATGAACAGAAAATCGCGCCCGAATCGCAGTCCGACCGCTATGCTGGGAACAGATTCCTTTGCCAGCACTGCTTCGACGATTGAATCGATGGTTTCTGGCCACGGTGTTTGCCGCGATGTACCGATCGTGTGGCGGGGTAACGACTCAGAGAACATGGACGACCGAGACCCCCTTTTGGGGGGGGTTGGGTTGGGGTCCGTGGATTCCGTGGATTCCGTGGCCATTCACCCCGGGCGCGGCGTGTGTCGCGATGGCCTGCGACTTTTGCGATGGCGAGGCCTTCTTCCTGACGGGAACGTCCTTCCCCAGAAATGCCGGATGAACCTTTTTTTGTCGACACCACAATCCACGGCGGCCTGCCACCCAACACCCCTTGCCCACCACCGCCTCACGCGTCTTGACGACCCGTGATCATCGGCGGAGCGTTGCTCAGCATTCCCTGACCCCCGCCCATTGCTCGTGCATCTTGCTCAGCACAATGGTGCCGTCCGCAAGCATCTCGGCGACCTCAGCCTCAATCTCTTCTTGCGCCCAACCGGCGGCATCTCCAGTCGAGAGTCGGCTTTGGGCGCCGCCTACCGCCGCGATAAGGTTCGTTATCGAGATGGGCTTCGGTGCCGCCTCCAGAAGCGCCACACGAAGGTTCGAAATCCGCTCCAAGCGCGTGCCCTCCGCGGCGACCCTTGGCATCAGTAGGACGATCGGGGAATCCCCGGCGCCCGGCCAGCGCGACCTCACCAACTTCACATCGCTGCTCGCCTTGACAAGGCTTTCGAAACCGATGCCACCGGCGAGTGCGTCCACAGCTCCAAATTGAAGATGCTGGCGGTCGATGAACGTGAACAGATCACTAATCCGCGCGTCATCGAAATCAAGGCATCCCTCTTCGAGGTTGTAGAGATCTCCGAGTAGCTCCCGTGCCTCCGGACGCGTTACACGCTCGAGCAGCCCGTGATAAACGGACCGAAACTCCGATCGCATTGGCCGGTATACCAGACCGTCTTCCCTCATGCGATGTCCAGCGCCGGCGGTGGCCAGCCCCTTTTCCAGTTGCCCGGGCAACTCCCGTTCAAGGAGTTGGCTGGTTCGAGGCCAATGTTGCGACACCACTAAGCACTGCGCAACAGACGCACTCACGTCGATCTCACGCCGCGGCTGCGGCGCCTCGCTAGCGCGAGGTGCAAGAACACTGGGTGTCGTTGACGGACTCAGAGACTCAAGGAGGAAATACCCCATGCCGGCGACGCCGGTGAACAAGCTGTCGTCTTGACGTTCTCTGAGGGCCGCTCCACCAGCCTCCCCCTTCTTTTGGAGATCGGTGGCCACACTCGTGGCTGCCGCGAGCACGTGCTCGGTCCAGATCGGCGCACCGAGACTTCGCTGCGCTTCGATCAATACCGAGGCATTTCCCGCCAGACCGTGGCACAGGCACATTGGGCCGCGCGGCGCGGATACACTCCCTGTCGTCCGCTCCAATGCCACGTGCGCGGCCTCCAACATGCGTTGCTCGCCGAAATGCTCCCACGCCCGCAAGTACGCGATCGCCACGCCTGGCGCGCCATAACACCATCCGACCGAGTCTCGACCTTGAACAAAAAAATCGAGATCTCCGCGCTCATAGGCACGCGTGATGGCCTGCTCTTGGTTTTCGAAGAACTGGAGTCGCCGGAAGTCCGGCCAATTCCCAAGGTCGGCGCGGAACACGCTCTCCTCGTACGCCAGCGCCTGGAGTGACACCCACTCCGCTCCCTCACACCTTGGAATCGTTCTCGCCAGTTCCACCATCGCAAACGCGATCCCCGCGGACCCGTGGGACAGTCCACTGAGCCCGCCGATATTCCTGCACGAGCGATCCCACGTACAGCCTCGCCGATCGAGCCGTGCCGCCGCAATGATTGTTTCGACCGTGCGCTTCAACTCACGGTCGAGCCACCGCTCATCGCAATGGACTCGAAGAGCAATCAGCGCCAACAGCTTTCCCGCCTGGCCATTCAGCAGATCGGAGATCGCCGGTGTGCGCTCCTCAACCGGCATGCGAGCGATTTTGACTGATCGCGCGATCCACTCGGGCTCTCCGGTAACCTCCCCAAACCGCAGCAGGGTCCACGCAATGCCCATCTTGCCAGTGTAGAGACTATCGAGCAGCCAGCGGCTACGCTCGACGATGTCGACGACGTGACGCATTGTGCGAGTCGCCGTATCGCGGAATCGCGCGTTAGGCACCTGCAGTGACAGCTCCAACAGGAAGAGCGCTATTCCGGTGACCCCCGCGTACATCGTCAACGCTCGCTCGTCACCGGGGTGCGTGTCCAAGGACCACCCCATGCCGAGTTTGTGCTCGTCATAGTTCGCGACAAAATAGTTGCCAAGTTCCCGTAGCGTCTCCTCGATAGCGGCGCGCGCTACCGAGAACTCTCGGGAATCGTGCCCGGCCGTCATCTCACCGACGTGCTTCACGAGTTCCGCTCCACCGGGGATTCGGTTAACGGAAGCCGGTCGTTCCGAGCTGGCGCGCGGTGTCGATCAGTGACAGTCCCGCCGCCGACGCCAACGGCCGGATCGACGCGTAGGACGCTGCCGCCCGCCACTCGCACGCCCACGGCTAACGCTCCTCACTCCTAGAAAGGAGCGATTGGTAATGGCGAACAAGCCGGTCGTACACGACAAACTCGTTCTCGTTCGGCAAAGCTGCGAAGAGACGATTGAGATGCATGTGCAAGAGACTCTGAGCCAGCAACCGCGGATCCGCATGTCTCACGCCGCTCTCAGCGATCCGACGGAGCGCCGCAACGAATGGTCTAATTTGAACGGTCCGTTGTTGTATCGCGTGCCAGGCTTGTGTGCCCAATACCTCCACGTCTCGATTGAGATAGCCGGTCACCGTCGCCCGATCCCGGCGAATACGCGCGGCGAGGGCCTTTCGAAACTGTGGCCGGTCCGACCGAAAGCGGCGCCCATAGAACGCCGTGCAGGTCTTCACCAGTTCGAGCGCGTCCGGGATATCACAGCCCAAATCCTCCAAAAGTGTGATGGCGCTCGAAAACGCCAGCCAATGGCGGCGATCCTGGTTTTCTGCCATCGCCGCCGTCAGTAGCTGTATTACGAGTCGCGAATCGCCTTCGAAAATCTTTTCGACAATCTCGATGGCCTGATCGCTCCCATAGCGTTCGATCTCTCGCTCGTACGTCCCCAACTCGATCTTGCGCACACGGCCCACGTCGAGGTCGCCGAGCAGACTGGTCCTCACGTGCTCGACCAGGTGACCGAAATCCGTACGATTGCGTAGGCGGAACCGAACCCTCAGATGGTGATCGGGATCTCCGTACCGTATGAAGAACCACGTGCTGATGATCTCACTGCGTTCCGCCCAGTCCACGATACGTTGCAGCGTTCCGCAGACCACCTTATCAAGGGTCACCGGTCCCCCGTAGAGTTTGAAATACACCCATTCGGAGGCTGGTGCGAAGTTCCTCTGAATGGACGAGACGGCGGGACACTCGATCCGTCGTGCAGAGACAGCGCCATCTCGCCGGACGAGCGGTAAGACGCACTCGTGCGCATAGCAGCCCTCGTCGCCCGTACAGCCGCCCTGCAGAGGATTCGGGATGGTTTCCGCAACCGATACCCTATCACGCTTGCGAGCAGCGGTCGCCAGTATTTCTCGTGACAGGGGGTCCTGCAAATCCAGAGTGAGAAAGTTGTCGCCCTCTGTCAGATTCACGAAGCGCGGCAGCTCATCGAACGTCTGTTCCGCTTTGTCGCTTGAGGCAAAGTCCTCCTTCTCCAGCATCCACCGCGCTGCTGAGAGAATCGCTCGCCCGACCACGAGGCGCGGTAAAAAGGGTAGGGCCGTGAGCGGACCCCACGGTACCCCTCTAGGCGTGGGCCCACTGTCTCGCTGCACCTGATGCAGGAAGCGATAAATGGGTAACTGCCCCCGATTGGACGCGCCGTGCATGTTTGTGATGCGCGGGATGACGCGCGTTGCCATGCGCATGGAACACAACACGACTGCATCGTCTTGGACCGACACCAGCAGATCGTCGAGAGGAATCTCTCTAGCACCGTCGACGCCGTCGACCGTACCGTTGATGGGTATGACCCAGTCTCGGAACAGCGGGCGCGTGACGACGTTGCCGGCCCGCGCTGGCGGTGTGAAATCGACTTCAGCGACAATCGCATCGGGGTGTAGCGCTTCCTCCCGGCGCACGAGGTCTTGCACGACCTCACTCAGCGCGTCGTCCCCATGGCAGAAGCGACCGTGGGGACCGCTGCAACCCGGGACGACCCATTTGATGAACACCTCAGCACCCTCGACCGCCCGATCGCATATACTAAAGAGAACGCTCATGGAGTCGGGGAGGCGCAGCGGATCGAGCTTGGGAGGGTTCGGCAAATCGTCTGGAGAGAGCACGACCTCCCGCGTGCGGGAACGCTGCGCTTCCCAGGCTGCACGCATTAACATGCGCTGCGGAGCTTCAAACGCGGATTCGTCTCCGTTGACATTAGGGAATGGGATATCCCTGAGTAGCGGCGCGAATACCATCGGGCTTCCGTCGCTATCCGCGAACCCGATACCGATCTCGTCATCCAGGGCTTCGAGCAACGGTAACCACCGTCCGCCGTACCGCTCCTGGAACGCTTGTTTGAAGTCACGGAGCGGATCTGGTCTGGCCGACTCAAAACGCCAAAGGGCGTCCACTGCATCGAGCACTATCCCCACGATCCCCTTGCCGAGCTGTGGCGCCCGCCCACGGTTGCGAACCAGCCGGCCATTGACGACCGCTTTCCCGTCGAACGACGGGAGGATGGCGCGCAGATCTCGCTCGATGGCCTCCGTTACCTCGTGGGAATCACCCAGGGTGACCTGTGGGAGGGACTCCATGCGAGCAACCACTCGCCCAAGAGCAGTGGCCTCGGGCGAGGTTGGCTCGATCCGGTCGATAACCCGCTGCAACGCAGTGGCATAATGCCCGGACAACGCCGACACGTGGATGTCCCCAACGAGTAATCGCTCCCGGAGGAGCTCGAGGATGTATTCGTCAGCGTCCCGCCGGTCGAATCCCAGCCCGGCAACGCTCTCGGCAACGGTCGTGAAATCAACCGCGGTACGGCAACAATCAATGACGTGGTCCAGGTGTTCAGCGGCCTCCACTTCTGCCAGGTGAAACTGGCCATCCGTGTCGGCATCGACGGGCGTGTAGTAGCGCCACCTCTCACCGACGCGATAGATCGTCGGATTGACGCGAACGCGTTGGCCCCGACACCAAACAGGATTTGCCGCGAGCGCCTCTTGCAAACAGCTCAGGTATCCGCTGTCTAGGTCGAGCCAGAGCCGGGCGTCGGGAACGCCGGGAACGGTCAACCGGGTCTCGTCACCGATGGTGCCGACGAGCGGCCCGGCAAACGCTCCAAACGGGGTCGATCGGCTTGACATCCGAATTACGAACTTGGCAAACGTCAGAGTCTGCCGCATTCGTTTGCGCCTCTTGATATCCGAGCGTCGTGGCTTTACGTAGTTCGAAAAAAAAACAGGCGATGCGACCTTGATCGCCGCACTCACCTCGGGCCGGTCAAGAAATCCTGCGAGCCGACCCATGGCGCTCGGCAAATCGATGGGCTCGCTGGACGAGCGTCGTGCCGTCGAACCTGGGTGAGGATGAAGTGCCGCGTCACCAAGGATGCCGTCGGCCGGCAGCAACGGCGCGCGAAGAACAAATACCCCGGCGGATTCAAAATGGGATTTGAACGACACATCCATGTCTCGGTCTGTCCGATCGCGATGGGTGAGACCCTACCGGCGAGCGCCTGGGTCCACGTGGACGTGATCGATCGGCGCCTCTCAAGCGATGTCCCCCGTCAGGGAGCACAGGGGACGCCCATAGCTACGTCAGCAACCGGTCAGCCCTGCAACTCCCCGCATCTCATCGCGATCGCGCTGCGGGTTTCACACAACGTGGTTCACATAGAAATCCGGTCCCGACGGGTGCTCCAGTCGGGCCGGTATTCGCGATGCCGTCGAAAACGAAACCGACGTGATAACCTACTCTGATAACTCTTCTCGGCGGGCGGGGCGTGTCGGGCGACGAAGAAACGCGATGGTCGAGCTTCGAACTGCTCAACGAGCAGCGAGGCCGGCGTGTTACTCTATCTCTGATGCCGGAGTCACACACGTGCCATCGGGAGGAATACACAGATCCGAATTACTCAGGACACGTGCCATTCACACACGTGCCATCGGGGGGAATGCATAGATCCGATTGACATGCGCAGAAGGAGTAGCAGGGTGAAAGCTCAGTCGTCATTCCCGGAGAACGCCTTTCGCTCTGCAGATCTGGATGACTCAGAGGTTTCAGGATATACTTCTTGAGAGTCAGCTTTCGTTCGAGGGTATCGGTCGACATGAGATGTCCCTTGGATTGATTGAAGGATAGGCTAAACAGATGGCACATGCTATCAAACCCGCATGCTCCTAGCGCGACAACTCTTGAGCAAAATGCGCCACTCGTTGATGCCGCCCCCGGGCACTGGAGCGGTCTCAGCCGCACGGGTTCTCGGCGGCCGGGGCGTGTCGGGCGACGAAGAAACGCGATGGTCGAACTTCGAACTGCTCAACGAGCAGCGAGGCCGGGTGATCGAGGACCACAATGGGTATGACCTGGACGAGCCGAAAGCGGTGGTACATTTGCGCAGCGTACGTTTCCAACCGGGACGGGCCATTGGTGTGCAAGGCGGTCTCCAATCCGCCACACCACCGCGGCTCCGTCCATGTAGACCAACAGCGCCGAATCGTCCGTCAGCGCAGACACCGCGTACACCCCCTGCTCGAGCGGGTGCGTGACCCGACCCTCCAAGGTGGGAAGCTCGTAGGCCACGAGCTGCAAGGAGCATACGTCGGCCACGACGAGGCGATTTCCAACGATCGCAAGGGCAGAGGCCACGCATCGGGGGGCTGGTATTCGGCCAGATCGACACCTCGATCCAGATCGTGCAATGCAACCCTGCCTGACGGCGATACGATAATGTCGCCAACACGCCATGAGGGAAGGCGGTACCGATCGAGAGGAGCCGGTCACCGCCAGTTCCGCCCAGAGAACACTCTCGCTCGACTACGCCCCGCTCGGCGTCCCAAATCCGCAGCTGGGTGTCGCCGGACACGGTTGCGAATCGGGTACCAGAAAGGGGACTCAAGGCCAATACTGGCGCTGCGGACCCTGACAACACGGCAACGGGTCGGTGCGGCCCCGCGAACGCCCAGAGATGGATCCGACCGTCGAAGCCTGAGGACACGAAGCAGTCATCCCTAATGCATGCCAGACCTGTGACCAACGCGGGCTGACGCCACTGTCGGGCCGGGCCGTCGCCGAGTCTTCCACCAGCCTGTCGCTCGAACACCTTGAGCCGCGAGAACTCCTCGCCGGCCGCCTTGTTTCGCGTGCCCTCCACGACGCGATCTCGGCCCGGCGTCACCGCGATCCGGTACATGGATTGTCCCGGCGGTTCGCTCGTAACCTGCTCCAGCTCCGTACCATTCCAGTACAAGAGCACCGGTTGGTTCCCACCCGTCCCGACGTACGCACACGAGTCCGTAGATTGCCTCGAAGAAAACCCGGGCTCATCGAATGAACCCTCCGGAATGGGTCTCGTCGTTTCGGTGTCGCGTCGCAGGCCACCGGCCTATGCGCTGCGTCATAATCGACGATGAACCGCCGTGCTGATTCGTCCGTGTCTTCAAGGTACGACGGAGCTGCGATACTCAAGGGCGCCTTCCGCTGGATCAGTGGAGTCGGGTCGCCAACACTGGGCCCGAAACTCCCGCGGCGAGAGGCCAATCACCTGGCGAAAGGTCCGCTCGAGTGTGCGTACCGAGCCGAAGCCCACTCGAAACGCCACGCGAATGGTAAGCACGTTCTCATTCTTCAGGATGTTGCACGCCAAAGCCACCCGAAACGCCCTGAGAAAATGCGAGAAGGAGATCCCAACCCTCGCCCGGAATATACGAGACAAGTACGTCCGCTCAACAAATGCGGCACACGCGACCTCGCCCAGATCCACGACGCCATTCTTCGCAACTACGAACTCCAATGCGCGCCGGAGTCGTCGGTCTCGATCGAAAGCCGTCCAATCGATGGCATCAGGAAAGATGCTCACCGAGGTGAAGACGGTCGGTGACATATCGATGATCCACGAGTTGATGGGAGAAGACGGAGGTCGGGTAGGTACTCCACACAGAGGGCACACCCATTCATGGGATGTCCCCATCTTTGAGCTCGGCCTGCGTCCACGAGAGCCTCCCTGCTCGTCGTATTGGAGCATTTCAAAAAAATCGACCAACAAGATGTTGAGCCCAACGCCTCTGGCGGTTGGGGTAAACAACTGCGAGTGAATCCCGATTCGAGCATATGCCCGAGGCATCAAAACGCAAACTAGGGCCGTCGAATGCACTGAGGCTTCGGCGACCGTGGCCGTTGACGGTTGTCACAGGGTTTGTTGACAAGGCTTTCACTTTGATCTGTCTGTGCAAGTTACGTGACCACGGTAAATATTCTCGCTGAGGCAGACCTTCGCAAGTTCCCTTTAACAGACTGTTGAAGTATAGCTAATCGGTGGCGTGCGCTGGCGCCGAGTGCAGCAGCGTGGACCGGTGACCATCGGCACTCCTGGTGGCGGGCTGGCTCTGCAACCGGCAGCGTTCCCGGTGCAGGAGGATACAAATCGCGACGAATAGGCCAAGGAGAGCCCGCTCCGTGGCTGCCCAAGTCTGCTTCAGTGTCCCGATCCCCGACCGATGCCGCAGAAGGAGCGAGAGATTCGCACACGCCGCCTGAATGAGATATCGCTTGCGGATATTCTCCCAGCCCCGCAAGGTCGTCCGCCGCGCGCCTCCGTAATCGAGCACATGGACGAAACTGCGCTCACAGAACTCACCCCGCCGTTTCATCAGCGCCCGGCCACTCGTGCTCCGCATGGTACGCTTCGCCGTGCGCAGGGCCCGCCGCTCCGCCGCCGGCAGCTGCTCTACTCGGCGGTTCCGCACCGGGTCCGCGACCACCGTCCGGATCCCCACCGCCTGTAGCGTCGCGAGTTCGGTGGGATCGCAGTACCCCATGTCGCCGACGACCGTCTCCACTCGTGCAACATCCGCCGGCTCCCCCATGACCACGTTCACCCGCGCCTCCACCTCCAGCGCGCGATCCGCGAGCCCCTGGGCGTCGCGTTGATCGCCGAAATTGAGTTCCACATCCGCGATCGCCCCGGTATCCAGGTCGACCACGTGCTCCGGCTTGTAGAGCATCCGCGTGACCCCCTTCTTGTCCGGGCCCACCTTCGCATCCGGATCATGTGGGTTCTGCCACTCGGTGTTGCTCGTCTTGCGGCCCTTCCGCTTCCGATCAAACGTGCTCACCGCCCGCGGGTCGGTCGTGTCCACACCCGCCGCCGCGGCCAGCCGCTTCACATACTGCCGGTAGCGCTCACCTGTCAGCCGGTGCTCCAAGGAGCGGAGCGACGCATTGGCCTCCAGCACCGACGTGTCGATCGCCAGGCGTTTCCCCTTCAACAGCTTATGCGCCCGCAGCGCGCGGAGGATCAGGGCAAACACCGCGTCGTACACCTCCGACGTGAGTCGCTGCCGGATCACCGTGCAGCTCGAGTGGTGTGGCGTCCGTTCCGTGAGCCCGTAGTGCAGAAACTCTCGGATCGACAGCGAGTCGGCGCATCGCGCCGCGATCGCTCGCTCGCTCGCCAGGTTTTCGAAGAACCCCACCATGAGCATCTTGAAGTAAACTTCCGGGTCGATCCCCGGCTGGCCGCCCTTGCGGGTATCCATCTCGTAAAAGGGCGCCGGCAGCCGTCGGACCTCGTCGCCGAAGCCGCACTCCGTGAGCACCGTGTCGAGCTTCTGGTAGAATGCGTTGGCGGGCGTGGACACAAGATCGCTCGTCGCGATCCAGAACTCACGGGCTTCCTCGGGAGTTTTCTTCCGGAACACGCGGAGCCTTCTGTGAAGAGGAAATCATGACCGCTCAAATCACCGCGCTAATTTACATCACGGCTCGCTCTCGACCTATAGGTATTTCGACAGTCTGCTAAGCGAGATCCCAACGTCACTTCACTCCGCAGCGTCGGAAGTGGTTGCACACTACGGCGTTGAAGAAACTGATTGATCCTGTTGACGCGGTATTCGCGGGTTTTAAGGATACGCCAACCGAACTACGCGTGCTTCCGCCCGGTCCAAGGCGGTCCCGACGACTCCCAGCCTCGGCTCACTCAGCTCGCCGTGGACATCGAACCACATTTTGCGGGCGTCCGGGCTGAACTGCCGGCGGCCATCCGCAGCAACACTGCCGAGCCGTTGGCTATAGGGGTGGCTAGTTCCTCCTATTAGTTGCTCGTCCATTAGGCCGCCTAGGGGCAGCAACCTTGACCGGCGGACGCATACGACGGCTGCCACTGGGAGACGTTCTATTTTGGCGACTGGTGCCCTGCCCATCATCAACGTTGCGAGTACGTGGATAAGCAGGTCGAGCGTGAGGTGAGAGAAGCAATACAAGACCAGGACGTCGTAGCCTGCGGTCCTATGCCGTTGGGGGGGAGAAAGGTTCCAACAGCGACGAATCGGCCCCCGCCAAAGGTGACCGCCGAGAGCGAGGCGGGCACGCGGAGAAAGACATCCCGTCAGTTCCGACCGTCGTCCGAAATGAAGATGACCGCGGTGTCGGGTCCGGGCACAACGGCATCGTCCATGGCACCAAACGCCACCCCAACCGCGACGTAGCGGCCTGCGCGTAGGTGACCGCGATGAGCTCCCGAACGGCTCCGTCACGGTTGGGATCTAGCAACCCGCAATCCGCACTCAGTCCGGCTGCGAGAAGTCCCGCCACTCGAATGGGCAAACGCATTCCATCTTCCCCGAAAACTCTTCACGACTCTCTCTCTCGACGCAAGTGATGCCACTTCCGGCAACCCATCACGATTCTACCATTTGCCATCTCTCCCAGTAGAGAACGTGGCCAACGAAGAAGGTGTCCCGGACGCGAGGCTATGGCGCTTATTGGGCCACTACGCCCTGCGCAGCCAAGGCGATCTGCAGCATGCTGGGCACGAGCCAGAAGTGCGAGCCGAAGTGGGAGGAGCCATTTTGATTATAGAGCAAACCAATCTCATCCGATAACTCCTCTCTGAGGTGTAGCGGGACCAAGTTACTTTGCTCAAAGTAAGGGCGCCGCAGGCCACAATCTACTCAGGTTTCCCGTGAGTGGGCCCTCTGCGAAGGAGAGGGGAGAGGGCAGGAAGGTTCAGCGAATGCACGATCGAATCGACGCCATTCTCGCAACCGCACCGGTCTCACGCGACGACGGGGAGCAAATCGGCCAGTCCCGAGAGGGCCGCGCCATTAGGGCGTTCCGTCTCGGCAACGGCCTGAGGCGGGTGAGCCTCATAGGCGGCTGCCATGCCGACGAGCCGGTGGGACCCCGCTTCCTGAGGCACCTGGTCGGCTATCTTGCCCACCTGCCCGCCGCTGACCCGCTGCTGGAGCATTACCAGTGGTGGGTGGTGCCCCATGTCAATCCGGACGGTGAGAAGCGGAACAGCCTTTGGCATCGGGACGAGGATCGAGCTTACGACATTGCTGCATACCTCTCGAGCGTCGTTCGAGAGATGCCGGGCGATGACATCGAGTTCGGCTTCCCCCGCAGTGAGAGCGACACCGGGGCTCGACCCGAAAACCGGACGTTGTACGATTGGTGGCTGTCCGAAGAGGGATCCTTTGCGCTGCATGTGTCGATGCACGGAATGGGGTTCGCGGCCGGGCCGTGGTTCCTCATCGATGAATCCTGGAAAGATCGCTGCCATCGACTGAAGGAACGATGTAGCGCAAAGGCT
>SDBV01004927.1_pt1 | contig 18981 bp, 9 predicted proteins | sample 2277081 | NCBI WGS metagenome assembly SDBV01 (sample SAMN10402039, study PRJNA504765) | marine sediment metagenome | isolation source: marine sediment core GS10_PC15, 223 cmbsf | place: Arctic Ocean: Southern Knipovich Ridge | collected 2010
CCTTAAACAATCTTCCTCCTGTTTAAAACGTTGATTAAACTTTATTGAGTTTAATCCTCTAAATATATGCCTGTCAGCCATAATTTAAAAATAAGAAATTGCTACCTAAACGCCTATACCTATTGTTTTATTTAATCGAGATAAAATCCCATTACTTTAATAAATTTTCTTCTTTCCCAAGTGACTTAACAAAACTGGAATATGCCTCCTGCATCTCGTTTACTTTTTCCGGGTATTTTTTTGCCAGGTTTATCGTTTCACCCTGATCTTCTTTCAAGTTAAAAAGCAAGGGAAACTCATTGAAGTCCATGGGCTTCACACCCGGATAAACATTTGGATTATATTGTTCCATTGGGGCAATTATCGTTGTGCCATCAGGGCCTCTCTTATCCCATGAAATCTTATATGTACGATCGACACCTTTATAGTATCTGGGTTTTTTAAGGAATAGTTTCCAATCTCCACTACGAATGGTCATCACTTTATCCCGATGAAGCGTGAATATTGAGTTATGGTCAGTTTTGTTGCCCTTTAAAACATCATAAATATTCTCACCGTCCAGCGTTCTGTCAGTTGGCAATTCTATGTCCAACATGCTTAACAAGGTTGGAAAAATGTCTGGTGACCAGCACGGCGTCGTGGTCGTGAAATCTTTCGGTAAATCTTGACTTCGTATGATAAATGGCACACGCGTTCCACCTTCCCAATTAGTTGCCTTCTTTCCTTTCAATCCACCTGTACTGCCACCCCATGAAGGGCCATTATCCGACATAAAAATGACTATGGTGTTTTCAAGTATATTTAATGCCCTTAATTCAGCTATGATCTCTCCTACTGACCAATCCAACTCCCGAATCACATCATCATATAAATCCTCAGGTGTTTCCGGAGTATAAAAATCTTTTGAAGCTGCAAGTGGCTTATGCGGCATGGCATGGCACAGATGAAGAAAGAATGGCTCATCCTTTTTTCTGCGAATAAAATCAATGGCTTTTTGAGTATATTTTTTTGTCAGTAAACTTTGATCAACCGGGTATTCTACCGTATCCATATTTTCCACAATCTGAACAGGCCTCATATCATTTGAATATAGAATGCCGTAATATTCGTCAAATCCGTGCCTTGTAGGAAAGTATTCTGGAATATGGCCCATATGCCATTTTCCAACCAGTTTTGTAGCGTATCCTTCCCCCTGCAAAACTTCACCTAAGGTCAACTCATTAGGTGAAATGCCTATGCTGTCAATCCCCGCGTCCGGTGTTGGGTTTTTAATGAGTCCATGTCTTAAAGGAAAACGTCCTGTGAGCAAGGTTGCCCGCGAAGGAGCACAGTAGGGTACAGGCACATAAAAATCAGTGCATTTTACACCCTGTTTTGCAAGTTGGTCAATGTTCGGAGTGAGATGCTGCTTTTGTCCATAGGTAGAGATATCCCCATATCCCAAATCATCAGTAAAAATGATAACGACATTCTGCTTTTGTTCTGAGTTGTTAGAATTTACTTTGGGATTACATCCGTTCAGGATGAATGAATAAATAATGAATTGGCTGACGATATTAAAAAAACACTTCATTGCTAAATATAATATGATTGAAAAGTTAGAATTATTCTATCCGATTAAATGTTAATGACTTAATATTATTAATAAAAACGAGCAGGTTTAATAATCCCCGCAAGTTTGATTTTCTCTTTGTTCATTTAAAAAAAGGAGTGGAGAATGAAACATTCCCCATCCCAATTCTATGCAAACCTAAACTAATTTATTTTCTTCAAATTCTAATTTTATTCCCTACTGGCCTCTTCGAATATTTTTACGGTTTCACATTCTTTCGACATATTTCTATCTAACCGGCATTGTAAATCCATAATTGTCTTCTCCATGAAACCAATTAGCGCCTTGCCCGGTAAGCCATAGATAATAATCGGTTTCCAAGCCTTCTTCAATGCCTACGAATTTATATCCGGCATCTCCATTTAATGGCACTTCATTTTCCCTTTTCACTTTAAAAATAGCGGTGCCTTCGTCTACCTCATCAAACATAGCCACATACAAACTTTTTGCTCCTCCGGCCTTCGCTCCGGCGATTTGCTTCCATAAAAATTCTCCCTTTAATCTTGGTATATGATTATAGATACCTGGATCTTGTTTCAAATTTCCCCATGTAAAACCAGGAAACACAAGAGGTACATAATCAATCCCGTTATCATTGGTCCATTTTACATCTTGTGTCACATAATCTTGGGTATAACTATTGATATTATAGCGCCCCACTGCCCAGGGCATAATAATATCAACCTTTTTAATCAAGGTATGAAGTGCAGGATTATTTTCAGTATCCTTATCCAAAGTTCTCCAGTAATAAGGAACTCCCAGCATGATCGACACCTTATTGCTTGGCCCTTTTAACCTGGTCACCAAGCTATCTACGTCGGCAATACTATAGTCACGATCTTTAAACCCTACCCCCCAAATGGAAAGCATTGGTTTTCCATTATGTCGTAAAAAAGTAGGGTGTTCAACATTATCATATAAATTGAACAGACGTACCAATTCATTCCAATCTTCTTCCAAATAGGCGACCTTTTCGCTATCACTACCGCTCAGATCGTACATGATGCTAATAGCTCTACCGTATTTTTTTGCTGCTTTCAATGCATTTTCAAGCACCTTATTAAAATGTCTTTTTCCTTTTGGGTTGGTTGGTTTTATTTCAGATATAAATCGTTGCATATGCACTCCGTCAATACCATATTCTTTCATCCATTTAAAATGAAGATCAACTGATTCTTCATCATATGGACTATAGAGGTAGGCGCTTGATCCATCCTGATTTATGAAGGGGGAGATGTATTTTGTGGTATATTCTGACATATCCGGCCACATATCAATAGACGAACAACCTGGAATAAAACCACCACAACTATTGTTTTTGTAATGGTGCCAGCCTCTGTCGGACTCATCTCCTTCGGCAGCAAACCATCCCTGGTATCCGGCCATGACCAGATTATGATAGGAAGTATAAATACACCCTGTTTCATCGTATACGATTTCTTCAACTTCTTCAGGTTCTTCTGAATCTATCGGATCATCCATTTTTTCTTTCTGACAACAAGAACACAAAAAGACGGTAAATGAAAACAATATTATTTGAAAAAATCGAATTAAATTCATTGCAATTGATTTGAAATAAATATAAACAAGCGGACTAATTTGAAAATCCATAACCCACCAATGTTGGGCAGAAGTTGACTGTCCCAATGAAGCGGTGATAGTTACTCCATCCTGATCCTATGTGATCTTTACTTGAGATACTTTCCTTTAAATATAAAATTTAGCTTGTCAGATTTAAAAAAGAAGGGAGGGACACAAGGTATGCCCCTTCCAAATCTATGTTAAACCCTAGCGTATGTCTATAATATCAGTTTAAAATTGAAAAAAGTAAAATTGGTTTGTAATACCCACCCTTGCGTTCGCGAAGCAAGGTCTACTCCCTTCCAAGGCGCCTACGCTAAAACTTCAGCGACTGCGTGGAGGGGAATTGTGGAATTTACTTTTTTTCAATTTTGTACAACATTCGACTTTATGGACAGAAACTAATTAGCATGCGCATTATATAAGATGCTATAAAAAACAATAAACACAATAAGATAAAATCGGACAGAATCAATCAACTAAATTCGAAGGATCTTGCCCGGTTTAATGAACTAAACTGTAATTGTGCTATCATTTTTCTGCACTAAAATAGACAGGACCATGATCGACTGATCGACAGGTCCTGTCTCTTTGTGCAATAATTACATGCTATTACGGAACGACATCTATCTTAAAAGTTTCAAAAGTTATATCCGTATCCACAAACACCAAAGAGTCCTTGACTGCATAAGTGATTCCTCCATCATCGAAGGTGTAATCCAGGTAGATAGTCCGGTGCTTTTTGCCGTTATAACTTTCGGCCTCTGCATCATCCTTTGAATAATATTTACCCGTTCCGGAAACGACTACGGTGGTACCATCAGTTTGTGTTTGCGATACGCTTACGGTTTTATTCGCTTCATCAAAAGTCAATAGCATGCTGTACATTGCATCGCTACCTTCCAGAAACGCTCCCCCCAGGGTAGGCATGATACTCTCTGTCAACGATTTGGTGCTTAATTTTGTCATGTCATTGTCGTCGAGAAAACGAGTAGAATAAGCATAAACATCATCAGGATCTGCCGTGTTGACACGTTGTCCTCTCAGTAAATAAACACCATGCGTTACGTTGATGTACTTAATGCCAAACAAAACGTAATCCTTTGGTTGAACAGCCCAGTCATCGGATATACGCGGATCGGCCACATCAACGGTTTCCTTCTTCAGGCCACCGAGGATCGAGTCTCCAGGCGCATCAATCAGGCGTACAGGAATCACGTAATGCAAGCCTGTGGTCAAGGGATCCTGAAAAAAAGCATCGGTCAGATCAACCCTTACCTTACCAAAGAATTCACCTGCTGGGATAACAAGTTCATCGAATGTTGCACTATAATAGTTAGCAGGCAATATTTCGAGTGGATTTCCTGAGTCATCATCTATTAAATCGGTGCATAGCTCAGGTGCAAATTCAATGGACAGCGCCCGGTCTTTCGGATTGGCATACATACCGCCAATTGATGCCCCAATACTGAAAGCATGCTCTAAATCGATGGAGTTATCACCGAGAACTTCATCACCTAACATCACTGTTCTAAGCGGAGTTTGAAATGGAAAATACACTCCTTGAAATGCAAAATCTTCAAACGCTATATCCTGGTTTGTACAGCTCACTATCGCTGCTAACAAACATAGTATATAAAATATCTTTTTCATTTTGATAATTTTTATTATGTTAACTTTATTATTATTACCAACCCTCATTTTGCACCATGCTATACTTCAGGGTCTCACTATAAGGGATGGGGCCATAAATCTGATAATCGGCATAGTTTCTGTTTTCCACCTCAAGGTAGCTGTATGTGTTGCCATCGGCAGACACTTGCACACCATGCACGGCATCATTCATCTCTGCTGTCATTTCCCATCTGCGCAAATCCCAGAAACGTTGTTTTTCAAAACACATTTCCAATCTACGCTCATTGCGGATGAGGGTAGTCATCTGCGCCTGGCTCAAACCATTTACATAATCATTCGTAGTAATGCCGGCTCTGTCGCGAATCGCATTAATCACCTGTCGCGCGTTGTACCCGCCGATATCTCCGTCAGGACCGACAGCCTCGTTTGCGGTTTCTGCAAACATCAGGAGTGCATCGGTGTATCGTGCATGAGTATAATAACGTAATCCTTGTGAATTGACATTCGGATCGAGATTCACATTGCGCACGTTCATAAACTTTTTCAGGTAATAGCCTGTTTTTGTTGCAAAAAGATTCGTACTCCCCAAAGCATCAGTGCTTCCAGCTGTAGTGTTGATCGAGTCGTTATCGCTGCCGTTGTCAAACTGGGCTCCGTTATAAAAGATGAAGGTGCTCAACCTGGGGTCCCTGCCAGAATAGGGATCACTCGAATTAATTTTACTTGCGGAAGCAGGCGTTCCGTCCAGCATAGGAAAGGCATTCACCAAATCCTGCGTGGGATTTGTCAATCCTTCTCCATACTGTGATGGTGGATAATTCTCTTCCTCCCAACTATTTTCAGATTGCTGTCTGGCTGAATACCACAACACTTCGGAGTGCTCATTATCAGCATTGGGCACATCCGGATCGTTGTAAAATTTGACATCACTAGCAGACAAATCAGCTAATCCGTTATTAACATCCATCACCTTAGCAGCAGCCTGAGCGGCCATCTGGTAGGTATAGCTACCATTTGAATACGCAGGACTGGCTGCATACAATAGCGTTTTGGCTTTAATCATGCCGACCGCAAGCCCATTTATTCGATTGGTATTTCTTACGCCACTGGCAGTATTATAATCAGCATCGTCACCATCGATCCACCTGTCGGGCAAGCGTTCAAGAGCCATGTCACAATCTTCGAGGATAAAATCAACCAATCCCTTAAACGTCGATCGGGGAAGCTCATATTCAGCAGGATCGTTTGGCGATAATACCTTTTTCACCACGGGTACGCCAAGTAGTTCCCCGTTTGATCCCCTTCCGGCGTGGGCCTGAAGCAGCTGAAAATAGTTCCAGGCACGCAAGCCGTGTGCCTCACCCGTTAGCTTGGTAATGTAATGCTCGTTTGTTGCCGGAATACTCTCGTACCAATTAACCCCATCCATATTCTCCAAAAACGTATTGATGTACAAAATACTCTCATAGGTCGTATTCCATTGACTAAACGGATTCGAACTAGACGTCCACCCACCCGCAATGGCAGATTTTACGTTACTTGAGGGATCGTTGTTTACCGCATCGTCACACGCGTACGATAAGGTAAAGTCAGTGTGCGTCGTAGGAAGGTTTCGATAAGCATTCATCAAAAATCCTTCGATAAAAGCCGGTAAGGGCTGTATTTCGTCACTATCATAAAAGTTGTCCTTTTCCGGCTCTAACACATCCTCACATCCGACGGATAAACTCAGTAAAGCGAACAACGCTAATATCTGATATATAAATTTTTTCATTTTTCTGTTTTTTATGAATTAAAACGAGGTAACAAATCCAATTTGAAGGGATCTGGTAGTTGGATAACCACCCGGTACAACTTCCGTGTATTGCTTGTTTTTACCGAACACTACTAAATTGCCCCCTCTTGCATAAATCCGGGAATCTTTAAGGAAAGCAAATTTGCTGCCTCCCTCAAAGTGGTAGGTCAATTGCATGGTAGGAATCATAAACCTGTTGTTCTTGTACAACCAGTAATCGGAATTGCGATTGTTGTTGCTGGCATCGGTAGTGGACAAACGCGGATGTGTGGCATTTACATCCGGACTGTTCGGATTCCAAGCCTCATTGGTCATTTCAGAGTATTTCGCATTTCCGAATACGCGGTAATAACTCCCACTGCGGTAATTCGCATCTCCGGTAAACCCTGTGCCCAGTACATAAAACTCGAAGTTCTTGTACCTCAGGTCCAGATAAAGGCTATACTGTGTGCGTTGCCCATTCCCAACAATTCGCTGATCCAATTGATTGATCACGCCATCACTGTTCTGATCCAGGTATTTAATGTCTCCGGGTTTAACCTCACCATAGGTTGGTACAGGTAAGGCAGCTGTTAGTGTTCCATCAGCATTAAAGTCGCTATCGCTGTATAGCCCATCAGAAAGCAATGCCCACATGGCATCTGTGGCCGTACCTTCACGCAATAAGGCCGCATCTATACCTTCGTACCCGGGTTCTTCACGCTTTGTGATCTCGGGAGAGATGTGGGTCAAGGCAAGCCCTGCAGTCATGATCAAATCGCTGCTAAGGTTTTGCGTATAGTTCATTCCGAATTCAATCCCCTGGGTGACATCACTGTTGTAGTTGTGATAGACCAAATTTTCGTAACCCAGTAACTGAGGATACGTGCTTGTCATGGCTGTGATGTTATCCAACGAGGCGCTGTTAAAATAGCCCAACTCAACATTCATGGCCTTGTTCAGGAGGGTGGCATCTATACCAACCGAAATGTCCCTTCTTGTTTGCATCATGATGTCGTTTGAAAGGGTGTAATATGACGTTTCCCCATTTCGGTATGACCTGTTCCCATACTGGAAATTATTTCCCCGGTCAAATTTTAATGTATGCAGGTAATAGTTGTTCCAGTTATCATTTTTGGAAATCCCGTAGGATGAACGGAGCTTCAGGTAGTCGATCAATGAATTGTCCGACATAAATCCTTCTTCAGACAAGACCCATCCAAGCCCGAAGGCAGGAGCGGGTTCCATTCGCTTACCTTCTTCCAGCTTTCTGCTGCCAACCCCCATAACCGATACCTCGGCGATGTATTTATTCCCATACATATAGTTCGCTGAGACTCCGGTAGTAAGTGCTACTGAATTCTGTATTTCTGCATTCCAGGTAAACTGATTACCATTGATCAATGCCACGGCAGAAATGTCATGCGCTCCAAAGGAACGGTTGTAATTTAAAGTAGCGTAATAAGAAGTTTGTCTGTAAAAATCAGATTCATCGTTAATGGCATGATACTTATTGGCCGCTTCGTCCTTACCGTGAACCGTTACATCTGTAACCTCCCCTGTAATGTCATCAAATATGGGTTCGTAAATCGCGTAACTCGGTTCTTGCCGGGTATAGAGGGAGTTGTAAAATTGCATGCCTCCATAGCCTTTAGCGCTAAGCCCCTTGGTAATGAAACTTAAATCAAAGTCCAGCTTACCGGAAAATTGTAAGTTGCGTCGCATATATTTGACGTTCCCGTTTTGCGTCATGTCACCCATCATGTTATCCAGAAAGGAAGCATTCCCTCCCAGGAGCTGGCCGTCAACAAGATTGGCGCTTTCCAATATCGGGAGCCGCAGTTCATCGTTCACAATAAGGTTAGGATCCCACAATTCCGGGTAGTCATTCGGCTTAATCGTCGCAAATCGATTAAAATAATCACCGGCTTTAGGTACAATAATTTGATCAACTGATGCAAAAGCGTCAATCCCCATGCTCATGTACTTGTTGATAAAAAAATCCAGGTTGCCCCTGAACTTCAACACGTCAATCACTTCATTCTGTGGAGCATTTAGAAAGCCATTCGATCTATCCCATGAGGTATTCATGTAATAGCGTGCTTTTTCGCTTCCTCCTATCAAATCGGCAAACACTGAATAGTGGTTTGTATACGATTTTAAATAGTCCTGACTATAGAAGTCGTTATCCGGATATCGAGCCGGATTTTCCCCGCTACGTGTAGCGTCGATAGTTTGCTGGCTATACGCCAGGGATGCCGGATCGCCACCATCATTCAATTGAGCCTGGTTATACTTTTCCATATAATTGGCTGCGTCCAGGTAGTTTGGCAAGGCTCTTGGCGCCACTGTAGCAACCTGTCCAAACACCCTTAACTTATGTTCTCCGACCTCACCTCGCTTGGTGTTAATCAGGATAACTCCCTGGTCTCCAATGGCTCCATACATGGCTTTCGATAAGGCATCTTTGAGCACCACAAGCGATTCGATCTCCAATTCTGACACATAGTTTAGGAAGCTTCCCTCCCGCTGGATTCCATCCACGACGATTACTGCATTGCCCGTTCCCCAGGTATTGGTGTTCCCAAACATTCCGGGTGCTTTCAGCAAATAGCTGCCACTCATATCGCTTTTCAGTTCTTTTTCCACATCAAATACGCTGACCGAACCAGTCGTTTTCCTATTCGTCGTCGTATTGAAAATCAGGTTTACATCCTGATCCACGCTTTCTTGCCTGGGAATCGTATCTGATATCAAATTACTATCCTGTGCATGCAGTATGTTCGATAATGCCATCAGCACGATCAAACAACTGAACTTTATATTTATTATTTTCTTCATTGTATTATTCATTCAATGGGTTTTAAAAAATTACCATCCAGGATTTTGTTTCCAATCCTCAGTAAATTGTGTTATCTCGGTTTCGAATGGAAGCCAATAATGCGCATCGCTAAACACATAATTCACAACTGTTTTCCTTCTGACGGAATTTTCATCAATAGTTGTTTTTCCATCAAAAACCAGGGCCTCAATAGGCTTACCATGTTTAAGATGGGCTCGTTTCCAGCGCCTGATGTCAAACCAGTACACTCCTTCATAAGCCAGCTCAACGTTTCGTTCGTTCCTGTATAAGAGTCTGAAGGCCGGATCGGAGGCCAGCTCACAGCTGTTAGGCATTGGATTGTTCGCATAGAAAGGCAGCACGGTTGCCACGTCAGGTATACCAACACGGCTACGCACCACGTTTACGGCCTCCTCTGCGGTCATACTACCACCTGTAGGTACTGTGGTGTAACTTCCGGTGCTCTCAAACACTGCTTCGGCATAAGTCAGGTAAATATCAGCCAAACGAAGGAACGGAGTAGAATAAGTGGATTCCTGGTAATTTTTATAACTCACCCCGTCGGCCATATATTTCCTCATGGCATTACTGTTCATTGTTTTATCTTTGATCATTTTTGCTTCTGACAAATCAAGCGTGATACTTCCAACTTTATCGCCATGTGTGTAAAAGCAAAAGTCAAAACGCGGGTCGCGATCGTCCCATCGTCTGGCAGGGTCCTTATCATAGGCCAAATCATAGCGAGAACCGTCACTCATCTCAAATTTATCCATATAATTTTGAGAGGCATTGCCTGCTTTTTGGCTACCACTAATTTGTTTAATTTGAAAATTCCTTGCTTGAGAAGATTTAATTATACCATGGCCATAACGGTTAACTGGTCTGTGAAACAATACTTCTGGTGTACCAGGCTGTATTCCGCCGGTACTGGCAAAGGCCAGTCTCATATCAGCCCAATCAGTTAGCCCGTCTAAATTGGCTTCCGGCATACCTTCAGGCTGAGTCCCTACCAGGCTTTTTGCCAGGTCGATGGTTTGCTGGCATGCTACTGCACAACGGTCCAGCAATTCCTTGTCGTATTGCAAGGCTCCAGTTGACTGCTCGTTAAACAAGGGGCTTGCTGAATATTGTAGTGCTTTAGCTTTAAAGCCCAATGCAGCTAGTTTTGTAGGTCGCATCCAATTAATATTTGGTGCAGGCCAAACAGCAGGCAAAAGATCGGCTGCAGCCTGAAAATCTTCAGACATCTTTTCTAATACCGCCTGGGTATCGTGATATGTTTTCCCACCTTTCTCATACGACCAGTGGCGTTGCATGGGTTGATCAGCAGGGTCTAGCACAGATTCAACATAAGGTAAGGTACCAAAGGCCCGTACAAATTCCCAATAGAAAAATCCCCTGAAAAATAGCGCCTGACCTTTCAACCACTTGCGTTGATCATCGGTAGCTTCAACCAAAAGTCCCGATTCCAATTGTTCCAGGCACATGTTGGCCATTCGAATATTACCCCAGAAACTATCATACAATCCAAGTTGAAAATAATTGCCTTCCGCATTTGGATAAATACCCCGGTTTTGCACCACATACTTGTAGTCACCCCGGTTGCCTTTATATATAGTTTGACCACCAGGAGATACAGCTTCCCCGCCAATGGCATTTGTAGCCCTGGGACCGTGTCGGTTATAGTCTACCGTAAATCTCATAAGTTGATCCTGAAAGCCTTGAAAAGAGGTATAAGAACCAAATACCTCCGATTCAGATATTTCTGCTTCGAGCGGGATGTTCAGATAATCTTCACAGCTGGACATCAATAGTACAGCTGAAAGGAACACGCTGATTATATATATGTTTCGTTTCATTTTATGATGTTTTTTCATGATTATTAAAACTGGATATTCAAACCTAAATTAATTTGTCTCTTGGTCGGATAATTTTTACCTGTGGTGAATCCTACGCCATCGTTAGGCATTTGAGTCCACAAAAACAGGTTTCTTCCATTTACATAAACTTTCAGATTGTTTATATGGATTGGTTCTACCCATTTTTTAGGTAAGGAATACCCCAATTGAGCCGATTGCAATCTGAAGAAGGATGCATCCCAATAGGTATATGTTCCCGATGGGTGATATTTATTTCGCTCATACTTCATCGTCAGGGCCGGATAGGTCGGGTTAGCATTGTTGTATTCCGGCGACCAGGTATCCTCTAGCAAATACGTTGGGACAAACATGTTGTTATTATAGAAGATATCGTCTCCAATACGGCGTGTGACATTATAGGCCCCAAGAAAGCGTATTGAAATTTCAATTCCTTTATAATCCCCTCCGAAATTAATGCCATAATTATTTTGCGGATAGACGGGGTATGCGTATGGCGCATTATCTTCACTAGAATAGTATCTTCCGTCCGAGTTGAAATCCAGCATGGCCATATCGCCCGGCAGCATCCAGCTGGTTGTTGTATTATCAGAAGCGCCCGGGACACTATAAAAATCGTCCCAGCTCTCGATAAATCCAGTTGCTATTCCAGCCCTGGTAAAACCAATGGGCTTACCTTCCGGTCGTCGGTGTTCCGGCGTTAAATCAGGAGTTTCTTTGTAGATCACCTCACTTACAGCTGCCGCCCAGAATGTACCTACCCAATAGTTAAACTCCCTGATATTATTGCGGTAGTTGATTTCAATTTCGCCTCCATGTGATTTTGCTTCACCAATGTTGGCGGTTGTTGGTGGTTTCCCGGTTAGCGGAGGTAATTGCCTGTCCCCACCTGCTATCAACATATCTGACCGGTATTCCGTAAAGTAATCAGCGCTTATGCTGAGTGCATCATTCAACACCCCGATTTCAATACCCAGGTTTTGTTTAGTTGCTTTTTCCCAATGTAAGTCGGGATTGCCCGGATTACCTTCTTCGTACCTTGTTAATTCCTCATAGGGGAAAGGGTAGCCATAATAGGACTCCTCATAGGAACTTTTGTAGTTCCAGTTATTCCAAATGGTAGCATAGGGCCATTGACTTCCGGCGTCTACGTTGTCGTTGCCAACCAGACCATACGAATACCTTACTTTAAACATGTCGAGCCAACTTACATTATCCTTTATAAAAGACTCATTGGACAGCACCCAACCGGCGGCCAACGAAGGGAAAAAGTCGAAGCGGTAATCCGGACCGAATTTCTCCGAACCGTTATAGGCTCCGTTCATTTCGAAGAGATAGCGCAGATCATAATTGTAGGTGATACGTCCAACCCAGTCTTCGCGTTTGCGAGCGAAATTGCTACCCCTTTCATTCTGTTGCCTGCTAAACATAGCCAGGGCAGTAACATTGTGTGCGTCAAACGATCTGGCGTAATCCACCTTTGCCTCGTAATACAATGTGCGATCAGCTTTCTTTATGGTTTCGTTAGTGAGCTCTTCATCCCCATATGTAAGCGGTGGTTTCGTCCAGTCAAAACCATCATAGCCACCAGCATTATCATTCCAGTCGGTCCAGTCATCCATGTTGGCCGGAGCGCCCTCTAACATGTAGGTTTCGGTATCGTAGTCGTAATACCCACCATCGAGGTAAAAATTCTTATCGATGGTCTTCCTCCAATAGCCTGTCTCCCTGACTCTTCTACCTTCATTCCTGAATGTATTGTCATAGGCAAGTTTAGCTGAAAACTGTAAGCCTTTTGTAAGAAAGTCAAGTTTCTGAATTAAGGTATAATCCATGTTTAGCATGGTGCGGGGTTGGGTTTCCACGCCATTGAAGTTTAGTTTAGCATAAGCATTATAGGCAAAGTTTGTAGGATCATCTTCCCCGTACACGCCATCTTCATACACCAGGATGGGTGTGTCGCCGGATTGAAATAATGGCGCGCCAAACAAGCCTTCGCGAGTGGTGCTTGGAGGTGTTTTTCGTAAACCGTACATGGCGGCAAAATTAGCCCTGAACTGAGTCGTCTTGGTCAATTGAAAATCAAAATTCGACCGGATGTTCAGCCTGTCATAAGAGTATGAAGGAAGGTATCCCTGTCCAAGATCTTCAGATGCCATAATGTCACCAACATGGTTGTAGGACGCGGATGCAAAATACTTCACCCGTTTTGTTCCACCGCTTGCGGTCACATTTATACGATTCGACAAGACAAAATCCTTATATAAAATATCCGTCCATTTCATATTCTGATACGCATAGGGATACTGTCCTGTCCTGAAATAATTCACCTCATCGTCGGCGTAATATCGATCCCATATTCCCGGGCTTATACGACGCGTGCGCTCGATGGCATAATTTCTGGCGATGGCTGCATCGGCCATATCTACTGTTTCAATGTATTTTGAAGGTGTTTCGTAAGACATCTCGGCTTCGACGCTAAACCTTGCTTTTCCTTCTTTCCCTCGCTTTGTAGTAATAAGAATAACACCGTTACCACCTTTTACACCAAACACAGCGGTTGCCGATGCATCCTTCAGCACACTTACGCTTTCCACTTCGGCAATATCAATGTCATTCATTAATCGTTCAATACCATCCACCAAAACCAGGGGACTGGCATCGTTCCAGGTCGTTTTACCACGAATGAGGATCTCTGAAGGCGTATAGATCTTGGTGTTACTCTCAAAATCCCCTCCGGGCATCCCTGATACGGAAAGCACTGTCAAACCGGGGATAACACCGGTAAGGGCATCAGTCAGGTTGCTCACATTACCCTGTTGCTTAATGTCATCCGCTTTGGCGGTGGCAATAGCGCCAACGATACTCGCTTTCTTTTGAGTACCATAGCCAACCACAATAATCTCGTCGAGTTGGGTAATATCCTCCTCTAGTGTTACCTCTAAAAATTGGTCGGGACTTGTTATTCCAACAATTTGGGTTTTCATTCCGACAAATTGAATTAGTAATGATTGGCCTACTTCTGCCTCAATACTAAATAATCCATTGAAATCAGTTATGACACCTTGAGTAGTGCCATCAATTATAATGTTCACACCGGGAAGCGTGTTGCCATCCTGATCGCTAACCTTACCCTTTATCGGCGCCTGGCCAAAACTCAAGGAGTAGGTGAATACAAAAATGACAAACAGCGCAATTAATTTTTGCCAGTTTTTCATAATAATAGGGTTTTAAAATGATTAGTAGTTTTCGCTTTTAATAGATTTTTCTTCATAATTAAAATGGTTTTTATGTGTTAGAAAAGTGTTTTATATATACTATTTTAAAAAAGAGTGTTTAAAAAAATAGATTTTGTGATATTGAATTATGGCACAAAGTAGTTTGACCTATTAATTCGGAATTAATAATCTTAATTTTTAAAAGTAATATTATTGTTCAGTGCAATAGCTTATCTATCCGCCTTTACTTTAGTTAATTAATGATTATGAACTCCTTGGTTTCTGCAATTATGCCATTTTTTACTACATTCAAACCAGGGTGACCCCCGCCTGATTCATCAGTTACGAAGTCTGATATGCTATGCCCTGTGCAAAAAAGAAAGCACGCAGGTAGCGTAAACTGTTGAGTAAATTAGTCTTTTCATAATTTATAAGTTAAATAAACAAAATAACAATTAATGATTTTTCATGCCGTAACATAAACATACCTCAATGTTATCGTAGAACAATTAATTGAGCATTAACAAAGCATTAACGGTCTTAATAATGGATTAATAAAAGATTAACAAAATCAAGCAAGGATTAAAAAATTGTCGTTATTGCATAAAAAGGAAGGAATTATAGATTTTTATAATTAAAATGTTTTCTGAAAATTGACAATTTTGACTATAAACCGGTAATTTTATAGCATATTTATTTACATTTCTGTACCCATTTATTTTTTTGTATCTTTAATTCACATATTTTGACAGTTTTAAAGAAGGAAAGTTTTGCTAATCGCTTATTAATACTTTTAAATTGCAAGTAATTAACATGCCATTATTTAAATGGGGACTGATATCAGTTGTCATAATCCTTATATCAAGCAATCCTTTGTTTGCACAAAACTATGGCCTGGGTTTCTTCAGCCATGAAGCGCGGAAGGATAAGCGAACTGAGCTAAACCTCTCTGCTAACAAAGAATTCAAACTTGACCGTGGCTTTACCTTGTCCTTTGATATGAACCTTCAACCGATTCCCAGTCGAAGGTATGGTTATATCCTACGCATCATCCAAAACGACACAAATAGTATTGACATTGTTTATAATGAAAATCTCAAAGATGGACTTTGGTATTTCTACCTGATATCAGGTCAGCATACAGCCGAAATGCCTTTCACGATTGAAGACCAGTTTATTTTTCAGAATTGGGTGACCTTTCATCTTGATTTCAATCCCGATACAGCTATGGTGACCCTATCCGCATCCGATAGCCTGGCTACCAGCATATCGATGGCATTCCATGAGAAGGATTCATACAAGATATTTTTTGGCGCTTGCGACTATGGAAATTTCAAAACGAGGGACGTGCCTATTATGCACTTAAAGGAAATCAAGATCCATGAAGAAACTAAGCTCAGGCATCACTGGCACCTGAATGAGGAGTCCGGCACTGAGGCAAAGGACAATGTAGGCAGAACGACCGCTTCCGTCAGGAATCCGGACTGGCTGAAGCCTAAACATGAGGATTGGGTCGAAATATGGAGTGCCAAACAAAACGGAAGTGGACAAGTGGCTGTCAACCAAGCAGACGAAATTGTGTATTTAATTGGCAGGGACAAAATGATTGCCTTCTCAGTTAGCGATAATTCCTATGAACCAATTCCCTATACCAATTCCCCGGAATTTTTACCAGGTTGCCAGGCATTTTATAATCCCCTGGATAACAGTATTTACAGTTATATTGTAAATGATAAATCCTATTCCTCCTTCAGCCTGAAGACACGGAAGTGGGAGATCAATACACCGGATAACAAAAAAGAGACAATTTATTTACATCATAATAAGCACTTCTCACAAACAGATTCCAGTCTTTATATTTTCGGGGGCTATGGCCAACATGAATATAAAAACAACATACAAAGATTTTCTTTGGGCAAGGATAATTGGGGATTTTTAAAGTCCGGCGGTGATTTTTTTGCCCCCAGATACCTTGCTGCATGTGGAAATCTTGACGATACCGTTTATATTTTAGGAGGATATGGCAGTCCTAAAGGCAAGCAGATGCTAAGCCCAAAAACTTACAGCCATTTGATGGCCTATTCGCTAAGCACGCAACAGTTCGTTCAAAAGTTCGATGTAAAATTGCCACTACAGGATATTTGCTTTTCCAATTCTATGGTCTTCGATGCTCAATCTCGCGATTACTACACCCTGGCTTTTCCTTTGTTGTCAGATGACGGCTATCTCCAGTTGGCGAAAGGATCACTTGACGCATCATATATGGAGCTGATGGGAGAAAAAATACCTTACTTTTTTCACGATACAAAATCCTTTTCAGATCTTTTCTATTTCCCAAATAGCAACAAATTGGTAGCCTATACAAGTTTTCTTGATGATGAGCAAAGCACAAGCATGCAATTGTATTCATTGTTGTTTCCACCAAATGCCGCCTCTGAAATTCAAAAACCACATGATGCCAATAGTTACAGGAACCCCTTTTTGCTTATAGTCATCATTGTTTCCGGGATCGGTATTGTCCTTTTCATGATTTATTATTTCAGGAGAAAAAGGGGTACACATGCTATAGTCGCGGTTGAAAGTGATACCGGTATTCAAAGTGATGACCTCTACGCTGATGAAACGACAAATGAGGGACTTCAACTTAAAAGTACCATTTTGTTTTTTGGGGGATTTCAGGTTTATGATAAATTTGGAAATGATATCACCGGAAATTTCACCCCACTGCTTAAGGAGCTTTTTTTGCTCATCTGGCTCAATACACTTAAAAACGAAAAGGGTATCACATCAGAAAAATTGACAGAAATTCTCTGGTTTGACAAATCACCTTCAAGCGCCAGAAATAACAAGGCAGTGAATATTGCCAAACTCCGCTCCATTCTGAATGAGGTCGGCCAATGTGAGGTCACCCATAAAACCGGATACTGGAAAATAATTTGTGACGGCAAAGAGGTTTACAATGATTACCAGGATTTTTTAAGAATCACCAAATCAAAAACCAATTTGTCGAAACAAAACATCAAACGTTTAACAATAATCGGCGAACAGGGCGCTTTCCTTGTAAACCTGAATCATGACTGGCTAGATGGATTTAAAGCATCAGTATCCGAGACCATGATTGAAACCTTGTATTCATTTGCAAAGAATCTGGATATCAGGGAAGAATCCAGCCTGGTCATACATATAGCAGACTGCATATTCAGTTGTGACAGCATCAACGAGGAGGCCATGATCCTGAAATGCAAGGCCCATCATGAAATGGGCTCCCACAGTCTTTCAAAAAGTACTTACACAAAATTTTGTAAGGATTACCTGAAATTGTACGACCAGGAATATGAGAAGTCCTTCGCTGACATCACTAACAAACCCCTTGCTGAAATCATAAATTTATAGCGTCAAGCCAAGTATGGTTTATCACGTCCAAGCCTCGTTCTTTTTATCCCTGACGGCGTTAAAAATATTAACGTAGCTTGTCTCCGCTAAAGCTTCAGCGACACGCGGAAGGCTATGCTTCACGCAATGCAGGTCAGGCTATATTTTATGTCTGCCCTGTGTAATAATCACTTCGAATTATGCGAAACACCACACGTGACTCGACACTAATGTATTAAAGCAATTTAAGCTATTTCTTATTAAATGAAATCACATTATTATCCAATTGTAAAAGGTACAAACCGGGTTTTAACGTATTAATTCCAATTTATAAACGAGAATTACGAATAAGTGCATAATTTACAGTTTAGATATTCTCTTTTTTGTATAGATTACTTTTGACTTTCTTACTATTCGGCCATATCCTTCAACCACACACGTAGACTTTTTTCCATTTCAGCGGCAACTTCGGGATACGCTGACTTTTGATTTTTTACCTCCGATGGATCCCTTACAACATCATATAATTCAAATTCTTTATTCTTGTTGAGCACACCTTTCCATTTTCCTTTTAAGTTTGCGAAAGAACCATTTTGTGTCCAATAGACCGCGTTTTTTCGTTGCATCTCTTTTCCACGGAATGCAGATTTCAAGTCTATGCCATCAAATTGCGCATCCGGTAATTCAATATTGCATATCGAGGCTACAGTTGGTAACCAATCTACCCCATGAATAATGGATTTCTCATCCACTTTTCCTCTAGGCGTATTTTTAGGCCAGGACACTATAAATGGGACTCTGATACCTCCATCATGCAGGCTGATTTTTCGTTCTTTATATATTTTTGCTGATCCTACACTGTTAAGCAAATCAGGTCTTTCTTTATACCTTTTTACAACACTTTCACTCTGTACTTGTGGCGTCAGTGGTCCCGGACCGTTATCGCTGTATAGTACTACCCTTTGTTAAGACCACAAAACCCACTTTCTTAGTTGAAATTCAGAAAGTGTTTTATCTTTACCAGATCAGGAAAAACGGACAAGGGCTCTGCTGGAGAGCAACCTTTTAGG
>SDBV01004928.1_pt1 | contig 18980 bp, 14 predicted proteins | sample 2277081 | NCBI WGS metagenome assembly SDBV01 (sample SAMN10402039, study PRJNA504765) | marine sediment metagenome | isolation source: marine sediment core GS10_PC15, 223 cmbsf | place: Arctic Ocean: Southern Knipovich Ridge | collected 2010
CTTGACACCCGCCTCCGAGGACGGCCAGCATTGCGCGCTCGGCGCCCGTTTCTGCCGCGGCGGCCGGGTCATGGATCTTTGTGAGCAGGTCCAGCAGCTCGTCGTCATCGGCGCGGACCTGAATGCCGAGCGCGCCCTGACCCGGGGCGGGCAGCATGATGTCTGCCGGCAGTACCTGGGCGATTACGGCGGTCTGCCCGATGCGTTCGAGGCCTGCGCAGGCGAGGATCGCGGCGTCCATTTCTTTTTTGTCGAGGACCTTGGCGATGCGGGTATCGATGTTTCCGCGAATGTCGACTATTTCGAGTCCGGGCTTGCGTGAGAGGAGTTGCGCCTTGCGGCGGAGACTCGAGGTACCCACGCGCGCGCCGTCGGGTATGTCATCGAGGCTGGCCCATTTCGCGCAGACGAGGGCGTCGTTCGGCGTAGCCCGCTCGGGTACCGCGCCCAGGCACAGGGCATCGGGCTGCTCGGTCGGGAGGTCTTTTAGGCTGTGCACGGCCAGATCGATCGAGCCGTCCCGGAGCGCGCCCTCGAGCTCTTCGGTGAACAGGCCCTTGCCGCCGATCTCGGCGAGCGGCCGGTCGATCACGCGGTCGCCCTTTGTGGAGATGATGTCGATCTTGACTTCGATGCCGGGGGACGCGGCCCTGATCGTGCCGGCGACGTGCTCAGTCTGCGTTAGCGCGAGCTTGCTCCCGCGAGAGCCGATTGTAAGGGTGGGCCTCATGTCCCCTCCTTCAGGCCGAACAAGCGTCTCACCACTTGCAGTACGCCTGCCTCTTCCTCGTTGTGGACCTCCTGTTTGATGTTCTTTAGCGGCCGCTGAAGGATATTGTTTACGATACGTTTGCTGAGATATTCGACCTCTTCGCGGTCTTTCTCCGAAAGGTTCGGCAAACGGTCCAGCGTCTTTGCAAGCTCGCGTTCGCGCACTGCGTTGAGCTCTCGCGAGAGCGAAATGATCGTGGGCTCAGCGGCAAGGGTCCGCAGCCACTTGCAGAATTGATCCGTGCCGGCGTCCACCAGCTTGAGGCAATGCTCGATCTCGTCGCGCCGCGCCTCCATGTTCTTGTCGGCCACTTCTTGGAGGTCGTCAATGTTGTACAGATATACGTTGTCCATCTCATTTGCCGCCGCATCGATGTCGCGCGGCGCCGCGATGTCAATCAGGAACATTGGTTTCTGGGAACGCTGCCGAAGCGCCTTGTGGATCTGGTCCGCTTCGAGTACTACGCCCGGCGCACCCGTCGAGCTGATGACGATGTCCGCGCGTGGGAGTACGTCGTCCAGATGTTCGAGTGCTACGGCTTCGCCGTTGTAGGCGCTGGCGACCCTCTCTGCTTTGTCGAGGCTGCGGTTCGCGATGAGCACGTGGCCCACGCCCTTGTCCACCAGGTGTTTAAGGGTCAGCTGGCCCATTTCGCCGGAGCCGATGACGAGTACCGTCTCGCCGGACAGATCCATGAAGATGGACACGGCGAGGTCCACGGCCACCGAGCTGATGGACACTTTGCCTTCGCTGATTCGCGTCTGTGAGCGGACTTTTTTCGCGACGCTGAATGCCTTTTGGAACAGGGAGTTCATGACCTTGTCGGTCGCTTGCTCGCGGTGGGCGGTGATGTAGGCGTCGTGCACCTGCCCAAGGATCTGGTCTTCGCCCACGACCATGCTGTCGAGACTTGAGGCCACGCGGAACAAATGCCCGATCGCCTCCCGATCATGGTACTCGTAGAGCGCTCCGGCGAGTTCGGCTTCGGACACGCCATGCCAGTCGCGGATGAATTCGCGTATCTCGTGATGCAGATCCACGGTCTCGCCGGCATGGTTCACGTAGATCTCGAGACGGTTGCAGGTGCTTACGATGACTGCACCCGTGTCTGAGATCCGTTTGCGCAGGGTCGAGAGGGCCTCGGGAAGGGACTCCTCGGCAAACGCCAGGCGGTCGCGCAACTCCACGTCGCCGGTGCGATGGCTCACGCCCGAGACCACCAATTTCATGTGGTCCCCCCCAAGAAGGCATAGCCCTCGGGGCGCAGCACGCCGAGGACAAGATAGGTCACAAGCAGGAACGTGAAGCCGAGAAAGACCAGGTAAGCGAGCTTTGGGCCGCGCAATAGGCCGAAGCGCCGCATGTGGAAGCTGACGGCATATAGGGCGACCATCGCCAGCGAGAGCAGAATCTTGGGTTCAATGAACCAGTAGGTTTCGAGCCGATCGCTCTCGGCCCGGGCCCACATCAGACCGAGTGCGGCCGTCGCCAAGAAGGCCGGGTAGCCGACGCCGATCAGCCGGTAAAGTGTGTTGTCCAGCCGCTCCAGCGATGGCAGCTTCGTTGCCACGAAGCCCGTTGTTACGTGGCTCTTGAGCCGGCGCGCCTTGATCACGTAGCCGAGGCTCGTCAGGCTCGCAATGAAGAATAGCGCAAAGGCCAGGAAGACGAGTCCAACGTGAATCGTCAGCGGGATGCCGTCCAGCGCTGTCGGCGGTTCGCCCAGGTGCCGCGGCGCGACGGCGCCGTTCACGATCGCGATGATGGCCAACGCGGGAAGGTAGAAGGCCAACAGCGGCTTCATATTGTCTCTGCGCTGGACCACCATTATGATGCCGGTGCACAGGACCAAGAAGAGGTTAAGTGAATCCAGCATTCCCGTAAAGGGCACCAACCGGAACGACCACCAACGGTACAGGAACACGATCAGCAGTCCGACAATCGCCGTTGCCGCCAGCCGCTTCGCGATAACGAGCACGCGGTCGTCCGCGCCACGCACGTAGGCCAACGACAGCCCCGCCGCCACGACGTAGCACGCCATCGCAAGGTAGAACGGAATTGCCGCCGCTAAAGGCATCAGAAACTCCTGGATCCCGCAGTTGAAAAGGCCTGGCACCTAAACGGTGGGGCCGCCCTCAGGCTTGCTGTAGTCAACGCCGCCAAGTATAAACGACTTCGGCGTCTCGATGCATAAGGGACCTGTTCACATCGAGCGCCGCATTCGGGACTAGAGCGGCAGAATGCCGCCTAGGGCTTGAACGAATGGATCGTTTCAGCTAATTGTAGCACCTCGGGGCCGGGTTTTGCCACGGTGGCCAGCAAAACAGAGCGTTTGGCGCTGGTGGGGGGACAATCGTTTTTGCGGTCGGGCGGGATCGACGCGTCGGGGCGATTTCCGTTTCAATGGGCAGACCGGCCTCGCCCCTAGTGATGGTCATACCAGATCGGTGAGGTGTAGGCGCGTTCCTGAATGGTCTTGTGTAGATCCGAAGGGTGTGGGATTCCCAATTCCTTGGCGTCAAACATGCTCCAGCGGGGGGTCGGTATTTCCAGCACGCGCACGTAATAGAACGCATTCTTGTCGGCTTCGAAATCTGGGTCGGTCCACACGCCCTTCAGTTCCACGGCGCCGATGGTGTTTGTGTATTCCAGCGTCTTCAGATCAACCGTGTTCCCAACGGCGGGTACCTTGCCGGTCTGCGGATCTTTCAGCCGTTCGCCCGACCACGCAACGTCATAGACTTTCTCGTGGCTCTCGCCGTTCGTTGCCCAGCCTTTCACGATCTGTATGCGGTCCAAGTTCGCGCTTTCCGCGTCCTTCATCGCCCACACGGCAAAGGTCGGCGCGCCATCGGCATCGGCGGCCTTCAGTTCGCCCCCCATGGAGACGCCGCTCGCATACGCGGCTTCGACCCAGCCATCTTCCCCAGGCTTCACGCCGTCCATATCGAAGCCCCCAAAGAAACGTACTTTGATGCGCGGGCCGCTCGTTCCCCAGGTTTCCTTGCGCCGCATCGCCTCGTAGATGCTCTCGCGGGTGTTCTCTTTCGACCACACGCCCGCGAGTCCGGACGCGCTGAACTTGCGCAGATCCATGGTAACGGACTCCTTAAGCAAGCGAATTTCCGGGGAGCCGTCGCGAGCACCTACCTTGCCGGAGTAGTTGTTCTCCTCGACGGGGCTGATGCCGGTGTGGCTGTCGGACGAGGCAATGAGGCCAAATCGGTACGGGTTGAATCCTTCCTTGTCTTGAAACTCGAGGCCGGTGCGGTAGGCGTCGCGCACGTAGCTGCCCTTGAAGCTCGTGATCTGGATCTTCGATGCCACGCGCTGCTCGACCAGCTCGAAATCGGCGAACTCGTCGTTCGGACTGAGCACGGGGTGGGTTTCGGATGTCCCCTTCACCTGCGTTACTTCGACCAGCGGTTCGTTCCGGTTGCGTTGCGCGGCGTAGTCCGCGGTGAATGGCGTGTCCGCGGTCGTCTCGCGCTCGAACATCCTGCCATCGGACAAATTCGAGTTATGGGGAATCGCGAGCACCTCATGTCCGTCCGCACGGACCTTGTCCATCCATGCCCACAGGTCCTCCGGCGCGACCGAGTGCGTCCGCGAAAACGGCACAGGCGCGGTGTCGCCCTTGAAGATTACGTTGCGGTGCAGGTTCTGCCGGTCGGGCGTTGCGGTCCATTCGTACGCGATAAACGCCGTGAACGTGCCCGGATCGTTGTGCCGGTTCGCCGAGGCAATAATTTCGTCCCATGTGTCCTTCTGGACCTGCGGATCGGCCAGGGCCGCTATCTCGGGGAGGTTCTGCCCCCTGGCTGCGATGATGTCCGTAAAGACGGTGGCGGCCACAACCGGGTCCGAACTATTCGCGCGTTCGGCGTAGGGGTGTTTGGAGAGCGGGTGCGTCTTATCGCCCATCGCCGAGAAGGTGCCCATGTACTGTGCGTGGTCCGTAACGGCCATGAAGTCTAGGGGACGAGATATCTGATAGGTCTGGCCAAGGGGGTGCTTGAGCGGCTTCCCCTTCGCAAACTCATACGCTTCATCCGGCGTGGCCCGGGTCGTGAAAACATAGGCGTCGAAGGAATAGCGGGTGTGCATATGCAGTTCGCCGAACAACGGCTTCCTGTCAGCGCCGCCTCCCTGCGCCATGGCCGATACGCTCGCGGCCATCGTCAGCGTCACTATCCAGATCTTCCCAAAAGTAGTCATGTCAATTCTCCCAGAAGGTGTGAACCACCCCGTCTACACTATTGGACAACGGCGACTAATTCAAGGCCAATCTCTACAGACCAACGAAGAAACCCGTAACCCGTTGTACAAGCCAGAAAGACCCGCAAACTCCGATGAAGGCCGTTGCCGCGTACTGGACTCGCGGCACGAGGCGCGCGTCGACTCGCCGCGCCACCCAGCCCAGAAGCAGGAGTGCGCCGATGAATATCAACTGCCCGGCTTCCACGCCGAGATTGAAAGCCAACAATGAGATGAGTCGAGCATGTGCGGGAAGGCCGTATTCGCTGAGCGCCCCGGCAAAGCCCAGACCGTGAATGAGACCGATGGCCATGGACACGGCCCACGGCGCGCGGATGGCCAGCGTTTCGTCGCCGGTCCGCCGGTATCGAATCGCCTCGACGGCCAGGAAGACGATGCTGAGAGCAATCACCGCTTCCACGGGGGGGCCGGGGACACGCACGAAATCGAGCGTGGCAAGGGCGAGCGTGACGCTGTGAGCGGCCGTAAACCCCGTGACCGCCCAGAGAAGGCGCCGATAGTCCGTCACCAGCAGCACCATGCCAAGGACAAAGAGCAGGTGGTCCCAGCCCAATAGAATGTGTTCGACGCCCAGCGCCAGGTAGCTGCCAAAGACCGATGCTTCACTGTCGCGCGTGGGTACGTGAAAAACCGGAGCGCCCGGCCGTACAAGTCCGGTGTAGTAACGGCCGTCTAGAAAGCTGACCTGAACGAGGACATCGATCATGGTGGAGGGCAGATTGGCAAAACCGATTTCGGTGCCGGCAAGACCCTCGGTGCAAGCGATACGCCAGGACCGTACCGACGCGCCCGAGGCGAAACCGTCCACACGCTCGCCACTCTCGACGCACGCCGCCCCAAATATCGGGTCAATGGCCAGCCGCTGGTTCCCCATGGCGGGCACCTTCCAACGGACCAGGAACTGGCCGTCGGCCAGTTCCGATACCTTTAGCAGGGCAGGCCGCACTTCGTGCGCCGCCGCGGGGCCGGTCAGGGCCAAGAGAGTGCAAGTAAACAACAACAGCAGACGCTTCATGGCTGATCCACCGTACGATCGGGCGCGTAGTCGAACTGGACGATTGCCGCTTCGTCTATTACGACGTCATAGCCCGCCTTGAGCCGCGCCACCATTTCCGCCAGGATCCGCTCACTCTCCGCATCGCGCCAACGCTGGAGCACCGAATCCCGAACGTCAGCGAAAGGGCGCGATTCGCGCGGGGACTTCTGCGTTACGCGGACCACATGATGGCCCAGTCCTGACTCAAGAGGGCCGGACCATTCATCAATCGGCGCTTCGAAGACGCTCCGGGTAAACTCTGGGCCCATGACGTTACGTACTTCCGCGCGGGTGGCCGAGTCAAACGCGACATCGAAGGGGAAAAGATCGCCGCGTGCCTCCTCGCCCGCGCGAAGGGCTTTACGCGCCACCTCCGCATCTGCAGAAACGGCGCTTCCCCTGCTGTCCGGACTGAACCACAGGTGAGTGAAGCTGACCGTGGCCGGCAGGGCGAACTCGTCGGAATTGGCCGCGTACCAGTCCTGCAAGACGCCGTCTTCGGGCACCATGTCTGCGGCCGCGCTACCGAAGAGGAAATCGAACTTCTGCATCATGCGGCGCCGGACAATGGTGTCTCGTTCATCCAGTCCCATTGCGAGCGCTTCACGATATTTCACTTCGTGCTCGATATGGGCCTGGATCAGAGAACCCATTTCCAACCGGCTGGGCCGCCGCCGGAACTGTTTCTCGAAATTGCTGTAAAGCCAATCCTGCGTCGCACCGTCAATCGCGATCCGCCGGTCGGCTTCGAAATCCTGAGCGGAATTGGAGAACTCATAGGCGGCAAAGACGAGTCCGCCAGCCACCAGAAACTGTATGAAGGGGTCTTTCAGTATCCGCACACGCATGCTCCTCGATACCAGGAATTCAGATGAATACGACCCAAATTGAAATGATACGCGATTCGCGCCGCGTTTGGTCAACGGCAACATGTCGCCCGAGATGGACCGGGTGGAAGATCCAAGTTCGGCCCAAAATGAACCGCGAACTTACCATTTCGGCTTTGGTGGTGAGATAGGGGTAGGATAGGCAAACGATATGCGATTGCCATATCAGGAGCTCGCAATGGCAAGCACCGACCATCTACTCCTGGAACGTTGGACCGCCCACCGTGATGCAGAGGCATTCAAGGCAATCTGTGATCGCTACGCGTCGATGGTCTACGCAACTTGTCAGCGCGTGTCACGGAATCGGACTGAGGCCGAGGACCTTACGCAAGACTGCTTCGAGGCGTTGGCCACCACGGCGTCCCCGCCCAAAGGGCATTTGGGGCCATGGCTTCACCGGGTAGCGACGCACCGCGCCCTGAACCGGTCTCGTGGCGAAAGGCGTCGTCGGGAAAGGGAGAGGGCCTATGTGAAGGCACAGGCGGGGGCTGCTCCTCTGGCCTGGGATGACATTCACGACCTGATCGATGAGGCGATAGAGAAGCTCCCCGAGAAACCTCGTGTCGCCATTGTCGGGCACTTCATTGAAGGGAAGACCCACGCCGCGATAGCGGACGAGCTCGGCATTTCCCGAGCTGCCGTGACACAACGCATTCGTCGTGGTATTGCGGGCGTTCGGAAGCAGCTCAAGAGGCAAGGGATTCCGATCGTCGTCGCAAATCTGTCCGTACTCTTTGAAGCGCACTTGGCGGAGGCTGCCGCCGTGCCCGCAAGCGTGCAATCGGCAATCGGCCGCGTCGCCCTTTCCGGAATAAGTGCAAAAAGGACCATCTCTACCATCGGGGGGATCACAATGAAAACGAAGGCTGTCTATGCCGGTGCAGTCATGTTCGTCGCATTGTCTGCGGGAATCTTCTTCGTCCTGGTCAATGGCTCGGATGAAACTCCCAGCAATGTAACAGCAAAAGAACCAAGAAACGCAAGCGGAGAAGCGACCCCAATTGTCGTCGCCGAGGAAGAAACGCCACACACTGTAGAAGCGGCACAGAATGTCCCCCTAGAAGCAGTCCCACAGGAAGAGCAGGCCCTTATCACAGGGATTGTTGAGGACGATTATGGCGAACCAATCGCGGGAGCTTACATATCCGCCAAAGTAGATACAGGCGGACATACTCGAGCTGACTCAGAAGCTGTAGTTGCAGAAACCGACATTAACGGGCGCTTCCGCATCACCGCTCTGCCCGAGAAGAGCTGGATGCTTGCGGCTTGGCATGCAGGCTATGCTCCCGGGTGGACACGAATTCCGGACGAATCCGCCGGCGAAAAGAACGTGGTCATTAGGCTCACAGAGGGCGGACGAATCACGGGAACCGTATACGCCGGGGGCAAACCGCTTGGTGAACAGGCTGTAAAGGCAGACTACATGGTTACAGGCCCTATCTTTGGTTCTCCCGCAAAGACAGACGAGCAGGGACACTACGAAATAGCGCATCTGCCGCCAGGCACTCACCAAGTCTGGCTCAATCCGAACTGGGGTGGAAGAATGATAAGCAAGCTTGCCGTTGTGGAAGTCAGCAAACTTACCGTCGTGGATTTTGAGCTTCGCCCTTTGGGCGCTCCGCTAACGGGCAGAGCGTTCCTTGGCGACGTGCCCCTGCCGGATGCGGGCGTCTACATCACAGTGATTGGCGAAGACGCAGGTCTTGAGCGCTTCAGCACAAGCACAGACGCAGAGGGTTACTACGCCTTTGATTGGCTGCCCTTTGGGTTTGCGATCCTAAAGGTCGTAATCCGGAAGGAAGAGACTGCGAAGCGCCACTACCTTCGTGCTTTCGAACTTAGTTCTGGCGGGAACAGGGAAATGGACATCACTATCTCAACCAGTCTCGGTAGCCTCGCTTGCCACGTCCAAATGCCGGTTGGGCACGAGGTAAGCCTTGCATACGTTCTGTCCGGTCAACATGAGTTCTCCAGTTTCAGCCGCGAAATTTGGGAAATGATTGGGCCTTACGCTGTAGGTAGAGGTGATGCAAAGGGCGATTTCTTGGTTGATGGACTGGAACCGGGCATGTATACCGTCGTCGTTGGCACGGTAGAGAGTGACGCCGGCTGGGAAAACGACGACATATGGCCCAATTCACTGTTCGCAACGGAGATAGTCGAAGTCATAGCCGAGGAGATCACCGAGATTAGCCTCGGACCACAACAATTTTCTCCACACTCTTCGCGTTTGCAGTAAGGACGCCAGACAGAACGCAGTCTTCCTGTGCGCCCTCCGGTTGGAGTTGCTCAGGCACGCCACAGAACGAATGAGGTGGTCCGCCGCACTCGCGATGGAATCTCTGCGTCAGCCACGCCCGTGCCCAAATTCGGCCGTATCACTTCCGTTCTTCGGTTTCGCGATCGATTCGGGCCTCGCGTAGGGCGCTGCGCCTTACCTTTCCGGCGTCGTCGCGGAGGTGTTCGTCAACAAATTCGATGCTGCGGGGGATCTTGTAGCGCACGAGTTGGTCGGCGAGATGTTCGAGGAGTTCGTCTTCGGATACCGGTTCCGCCGCATGAACGATAGCGTGAACGCGCTGGCCCAGATCGTCGTCGGGCAGGCCGATGACGGCGCTCGAGGCCACCTTGGGATGCGCGTCGATGGCGGCCTCGACTTCTGCCGGGAAGATGTTGGCGCCGCCGGCGATGATCAGGTCCGTGCGCCTGTCCGCAAGATAGAGGTACCCTTCTTCATCCAACCACCCAATATCGCCCAGCGTTTCGAATTCTCCTTGCCGTTTTGGCTCCGCGCCGACGTAATGGTAGGTGGAACCCACGCCCATCTGGGGCACCATATAGACCTCGCCGACTTCTCCGGTGGGCAACTCGTTTCCGTCGGCGTCCAGGATCTTGATCTGCGTGCCCTCCATCGCTTTGCCCACAGAACCCCGGTGCGTGAGATATTCCGTGCCGGTGATCCATGTCGCGCCGATGGCTTCCGTGCCGCCGTACAATTCATGAATTCGCTCGCCGCCCAACCATTCGATCCAGGCTTCCTTCAGCCAAGGCGGGCAGGGGGCCGCCAGGTGCAGCACGACGCGCAACGAACTGAGGTCGTATTTCGATCGCTCTTCCTCGCCGAGCCGCCAGATGCGGTGCATCATGGTGGGGACCATCATTGTGTAGTCGACTTTGTGTTCCTCGATGGCCTTGAGGGACTCCGTTTCGTTGAAGCGGCTCATGGAGACCACATGGCCGCCCGTAAAGATACCCATCATCGCCCAAGACCAAGGACCGTTGTGATACAGCGGCCCTGGAACCAGGTGGGTCTGCTCGGGGACGATGAGCATCCGTTCCATGTTGACGTTCTCGTCGTCGTACTGGCCGGGGTTTTCGGAGACAATCAGCTTCGAGCGCCCCGTGCTTCCGCCGGAAGTCATGGCCTTCCCGTACGTGGCCGTCCGGTCGGGCAGCTGCTCATCCGAGAGGTCTGGATCCGCTTCGAATCCCGCGGGGATGCTATTGCGACCTTTGACCGTCCCATCAGCGACCCCGACGATGAGTGACGGATTTCCCAATTCGATAATCTGTTCTAGTTCGTGTTTGGGAATTCGGTACGAAACAGGCTGGGGCGTCGCTCCGAGTTTCCAGATCGCGAAGGCGGCCTCGAAGAAGTCTATCCCGTTTGGGAGGACGATGGTCACGAAATCGTCCTGGCCGACGCCAAGCTTCTCGTAAGCCCGCGCCAGCCGGTTCGTACTCCGGGAGAATTCGAGGCGCGAGACTGTCTGCCCTTCGTAAGTGATTATGGGTCTATTCGGGTCCTGCTCTGCGAGCCAGTCGATTCTCCGTCCGTAAGACACGATACTCATTGGGGTAATCCTTATTGTTCTGGAACTTCCATGCTAGCGCTCCCAGCCGACGGTGCACGGAGCGTTCACTGGCCACAATCTCGTCCGCCAGGCGACGGAGGCCGCACACAGGACCTGCCCTGACGGATTTCCACGACACTGAACCATAATCGGCCAGTAGTCGAATTTCAAGTGAAAAAAATGATAGTTCCATATTGACATAAGTGCCTTCACCGAAGTACTTTGATGGATTGGCGCGAACCGCCGACGGCGTTGGAGCGCTCAGAAGAGGTGCATCCGAGTTAACGGAAGGAGAATTCCGATGAAGAGTTTCAGTCGTAGTGCGTTGTTGGGGGTCTTTGTTTTCGGGCTCTTGGCGGTATCGTTCGGCGCTATGCCGGGCGCATGGGCTGCCGAAGCAGGTGAAGAGAGTGAAGTTGCGGGCTATTCCAAGATAGTCAAGCGCGCCGTAGAAATCTGGAGCGACGGCACTCGATTGTCCGCCGACATCTTCTATCCCAAGGACCGCAAGGAAGGCGAGAAGCTGCCTGCCATCGTTCTCTGCCATGGATGGGGCGGCACGAAGGCCTCGCTGGTCAGGGCCATCGCCCCCCGATTCGCCTCGGAAGGCTACGTGGTCCTCGCTTTCGACTACCGCGGTTGGGGCGATAGCGACTCCCGCCTAGTGCTCCGGGGCGAGATGCCCGAGGCGGACGAGGACGGCTACATGACGGTCAAGGTGCAGGCCATTCGCGAGCTGGTCGATCCTGTCGATCATCAGATGGACATCGACAATGCCATTTCCTTCGTCGAAGGCGAGTCCATCGTCGATACGGACCGTATCGGCATTTGGGGATCGAGCTTCGGCGGCGGACACGTCATCTGGCGGGCGGCCCACGACGATCGCGTGGCATGCGTCGTGGCCCAGGTCGGGGGCATGAACGGGACAGCGTTGAACAAGCTCAACGGCGCGCTAAGCAAGGTGCGGACGCAACGGGCCCGGGGCGAAACAGATCCGGTCCCACAGGGCGTCGCGGTGGGCGGCGGATTGCAGGGCACTGCGCACATGGAACGCGTAACGCTGTACTCGCCCGGTTACTACGCAGACCAAGTCACGGTGCCTACGTTGCTCCTCGACGCCGACGGTGAGCACTATTTCGACATCACCGAGAATTCGGGCGCCGTCCATAAGATTCTCAAGAAGAACGGCGTAGCAACCGAGTACCACATCCTCAAGGACACGGCGCATTACGACGTGTACCGGGGCGACACGCTTGATGAGGTCATGAAGCTCGAGATCGCGTGGTTCGAAAAGCACTTGAAGTAGTAGGCCACCGGATCGTTTGAGATAGGCCAGAATTCAAAGGACGTGGAAGGCCCAGTGGCCGGCCGGTACAGGTAGGGGCAATTTCAACTTGGCTTTGGACGCGCTATCCTAGGGTGCTAACAGGTCCGAGACGGCTTAGAAGGGAGGAAGGCGGCATGGCTGAGCAGGAAGGTAACATTCTCTACGCGAAGGAAGACGGCATCGGCACGATCACGCTCGATCGGCCTGAGAAACTCAATGCGGTCACCGACGATATGCTGGCGCAGCTGACCAATATAATCAGCGAAATCACATTGGACGACGAAGTCCGGGCCGTAATCGTTACCGGAAACGGTCGGACCTTTTGCGCGGGCACGGACGTAAGCAGCGGCCTTGCGCGGGACCAGGTACAGGCCGCCAAGGACAGGGCCGCGAAGATCAAGAAGGTGGATTTACCTCCGAATCCTTTGCCGAATTGGACCTTTACGCATATCCCAAAGCCCACGATCGCGGCCGTAAACGGCGCAGCGGTCGGCATGGGGGCCGAATGGACGGCCCAATGCGATTTCCGGCTCGCCTCGGAGAAGGCGCGCTTCGGGTGGGTCTTTCCGATGCGGGGATTGACGCCCGATACCGGCGCGGGTCCGTATTTGCTTCCTTATATTGTAGGGCTGAGCAATGCGCTGGAACTGATGTACTCGGGTGACATTATCGACGCGCGTGAAGCTGAACGGATTGGTTTGGTGTCCAAGGTACTGCCGCCGGACGAGCTGATGCCGGCAGCCAGAGAGATGGCACAAAGGCTGGTGCGCGGGGCGCCGCTGTCGATTAAGGGAATCAAGGAACTGACCTACGGTTCGATGGAATGGGCCCCGAGTGTCCACCAGAAGGAAAACGGCGAACGCTTTCGCGCTTTGTCGCTATCGGAGGACGTCAAAGAGGGCATCCAGTCCTTCTTGGAGAAACGCCCACCTGTCTGGAAGGGCAGATAGGACAGAATCGGCACTCGGCGGCAATCGGAGGACGGACAATGGATCGAAGAGCGACTTGGGGGCGTGGCCTCCTCGTGCTGGTGCAGCTTGGAATAGCGGCGGCGCTGCTGGTGGCTTTGGGGTTGACCGGCGGCCTCGCGTGGGGCGAGGAAGGCGACGCCTCGACGCCGGTGCGCGGCGCCCACGAGGGAATGGGCGCCAACGAGTGGACCGATGACCTGGGCATCACCGTCCCAATGGCGCCCGTCAGCTATCCTGCACGGCGATATCCCGCGACGATGGAGTTCCCCACGGGGCCCGGCGTGGGAGAACGCTTGCCGGAATTCACACTCCCGAACCAGGACGGCGAACTCATCGACTTTCACAAAGACCGCGGTAATTCGAAAGCCATCGTGGTCTTCTACCGTTCAGCGGTTTGGTGACCCTATTGCCGCACGCAACTGGTCGAGTTGCATGACAATGTTGAACGGCTCGCTGCCGAGAACATTCGCGTCTACGGCATCAGTTACGATCCCCAATCCAGTCTGAAGGAGTTCGCGGAACAATTCGGCGTCACCTACCATCTTCTTTCGGATATCGATTCTGTCGTCATCAAGAAGTTTGGCATTCTAAATACGCTCGCCTCGCCCGGCGATACGGAGAAGCACCCCCAGTCGCAACGCGGCTTCTACGGCCTGCCGTTCCCCGGCGTGTACGTGACGGACGAATCGGGCGTGGTCACCGAGAAGATGTTCTACCGCCACTACGCGACGCGGGCCTCGGCGGGCGCCATCATGAATTCGGCCCTGGGCAAGGTGTTGGTTCCCAAAGAGGCGCCTCAGACGGATTTCAGCGACGATCAGGTGAAGATCACCGCATTCCTGGCCGATGAATCGCTCAAGTTCGAATACCGCAGCGCGCTCCATGTTCGGTTCGAGCTCGCGAAGGGGTTTCACATTTACGGCGATCCCCTTCCCGAAGGATTCGTGAGCACGACGGTCAGTATTGATGAGACCAAAGGACTGCGGACGGGTACGCCGCTCTATCCGAAGACGAAGCCGGTCGCGTTCGACGCACTGGACGTCACACTCAACGTGTACGAAGGCAACGTCGACATTGCGATCCCCGTTTCCCTCACGGCGGAGCTGATGAATTGGACCATCCGCGAGAAACCGGAGTCCATCGAGATTCCCCTAAGCGTCCGCTATCAGGCGTGCAGCGACACCGTGTGTTTTCCACCTAGGACAGAGAAGCTCTTGGTCACGGTACCCGTAAGGCAATTGCTTATGCCGGGGGCGACAAGCCGGTAGGCTATACGGGCTAGAGGTCGGTATCGCCTTTTAGGAGCCGGCCGGCGACGGTTCGATTGAGGATTTCGTTGGTCCCGTCGGCGATGTTTATGATGCGCAGCGCGTGCCAGGCTTCGGTCAGCCCGAGTTCGCTGCTCAGGCCCATGGCGCCGTGCGTTTGCATGGCGCGGTCGACGGCTCGATATCCGACCTGCACCGAGTAGGCCTTGGTCATGCTGAGTTCCTTGACCGCGGGATGGCCCTGGTCGATTAGCGTCGACGCGTTCAGGCCCATGAGGTGGGCGGCGTGCAGTTCGGTGGCACACTCGGCCAGGGGAAACGTGACGCCTTGGAATTTCGAGATGGTCGAACCGAAGGCCTCTCGCACTCCTGAATAGTCGAGCGCCTTTTCCAGCGCCCAGCGGCCGTAGCCCACGGCACGCGCCGAATTATATATCCGGCCCAAGGACACGCCGTAGAGGGCGGTGGCGAAACCTTGGTTCAATTCGCCGATGAGCTGCCACGGCTCGACGTACACGTCTTCGAGGGCGAGTTCGGCTTCGTCGCCGCCGATATGCCCGAAGAGGCGGATTATTTGTTCGACTGAGAACCCGGGGGCGTCGGTGGGAACGATGAAGAGGCTAATCCCGCCTCGCCTCGCCTCGGCCGACTCGGGATCGGTGACGGCGAATACTACGCTGTAATCGGCTATGGGCGCGTTGCTGATGAAGATCTTCCGGCCGGTGATGCGCCATCCTTCGCCGTCGCGTTCCGCGCGTGTCTTGATCATGTTAACGTCCGAACCGGCGCCGGGCTCAGTCATGCCGAAGCACATGCCTTTCGAGCCGTCCATGAGGGAGGGTAGGATTCGGCTTTGGGCCTCGGGTGTCATTTTTTCGAGGAGGCGGCTGGGCCCGAATGCCCAATGCGACAAGGCGTAGAGCATGAGCCAGTTCTGGGGCCCGCATAGATGGAAGAGCGCTTCCCAGGCCGCGTAGTAGGCGAGGTGGCCCTGGCCTCCTCCTCCGAGGGCTTCGGGGACGCACATGTGATAGAAGCCGGCTTTGGACGAGGCCGTGCGCACTTCGCGAATAAGTCCAACTGCTTCGTCCGAAAGCGCGCCGTCTTCCTGGTAAAGTTTCCGGGGGTCCTCAAAGAAGGCTTTGTTCCGTTCGTGACGCGGGAGCACCTCCTGTTTGGCGAAGGCGAGGATGCCGTCGCGTGCGCTCTTTACTTCGTCGGGCAATTCGAACGCGATCGCGCTCATGAGTAAGCTGCTCCCCGCATGGTCAAAATGCTGAGTCCAAATTCTAGGGCCCTGTTAATAGGGTCTCTATTCATGCCCGAGCAAGAATTCTCGATCGGTCGATTTCCTGCGGTTCATTCCAGATGATGCGCCATTCTAGCCTAATGAGTATTGGAAAGGAATATGGTGTTCATGATGCATCCTCGGCATTCAATGGTCCTGGTCCTCTCGGCGTGGACTAACCGTGAGCAAGAGAAGGCTCTCGAGTATCTGAGAACCGAGAATCAGGCATTACGGGAGAAACTTGGCAGGGACCGTCTCCTGTTGAACGACGACGTTTGCGCGTGAGATGAAAGCGCTCGTCTGACTTGAGAGAACGCTATTTGAGTTTAGGGATGAAAGAAGTGGACCCCCGTTCCTGATAGAACGGAACGTTCAAGATCGATGCCGCAGCTCGGCGGAGAGTATTGACTCCGCCTAGCGGCCCTGGGAGGCGCGTCTGACGCGGCCGAGGGCGGCGAATCTAGAAGGCGGACTACGCACGTAGAGGCCTTCATGGAGGCATTTTCGGACGCGGGGTCGATGATTCCCGCCGCCTTGCGTTGCACGCTAATTGCACTCTCTTCCCCGAGACCGAGACGCTGCGACACTGATTTGTCAATGGCGGGGAGCCGCAGGTTGCGGCTTTGACCGTTCTTGGTCAATCATCTGTTAGTGTTTCAGGGCTTTCTTGCGAATCACGGCGGCACCCGTCGAGGCGAGCACGACCCCCAGGAAGACGAGCACCCAGCCCATCGCGGCCGAGGCAGGCACGACGTTTGAGAACCATGGACCACGTGCCGGTTTGGCCGGTAGCCCCCCGGCCAACGAGACCACATCACCCACGTCGAAGTGTAGGATAATAGTGCCCGCGGATCCGGTCACGCCGGTGATATCAACCGTGTATGACGCTCCCGCCCCGGAGACTGTCGGGCCTGTCGCAATAGCAGCATCACCAAGGGTGGTAAGCGAGAAATCATCAGAAGTCACGTTATTCACATCCTCACTGAAGTCGACAGTCCATGACCCTGACCCGAAGGTAAACGCGTTGTCAGCGGCGCCAACACGCGAGATGCTGGTCGAGGGCGCAAATCCAAACTCCAGCGGACCGATATCGAATAATCCATTCTGTGGCCTTGGGTGTCCGAAGATATCATTAGTGACCCCCACGTCAGTCCCCGCGTCAATTGCGGGGCTGGTGGACCACAACCTGTAGCCGTCATCCGCCGTAAATGGAAGTCCGTCAGCACCCAGCCAATTGTTGGCATTCGAGAAAAGGGGATCGACATTGACGATATCGCTCGGGTCGCTATAGTAGGGGTGCCCCTCTCTATTGAGTATGTTATTTAGTCCCATTAATGGCGATGCCGCATCCGCATGGTAGTTGGCCCCGGCGTCATAGAAGATGTTGTTCGCCACCGTTCCTTCCGCGCCAAAGCGCAGGAAGACGGCATGGATGTCCATGTTTGCGAAAATGTTGTGGGCGATGAGAAGGTTTGTGACCCCCCACTTGGCGTAGACGCCGTATGCCCCCGTGAGATTCCCACCGTCGAAGATGTTGTTCCTGATCATTACATCCGAGATGTTTCCAGATCCGTATCCGCTTTCCAGAATGATTCCCTGATGGAAGTCGGTGATGATGTTGTTCTCAAAAGTGAAGTTGCGCAGGTACCAGCCATTATTGTCGAAGGATTGGAACCCGTCGACATGGGAACTCCCAATCTCGGCGGGCAGGGTACCGTGGAAATGGTTGCCCCGGAAGGTGATGTTGTCTCCAAAGGCCCTCGAATAGTCGGTATCTATGCCCAGGACCCCGTCCCGCACAAGGCGCTCGACGTCATTGTCCTCGACCAGCCAGTCGTCGCCATAGATGGTGAGGCCCACGCCGCATCGAAACATATGGTTCCCGGTAATCAGGCCTCTGGTGTGCCACGGCGCGTCATGGTCCGCACGGATGGCCCAGCCCGAGAGATCGAAGAAGTAATTATCTCGTATTTCGACGTCATCGCTGTTGATAAACACGGCGTATTTTGCGTCTGGATCGGCTGAAAGGAGCGCGGCCGGAATAGTAATCTGAAAGCCCTGAATTGTTAAGTAGTCGGTACCATCGGTTTCGAAACCATACATGAGCACTGAGCGTCTCGGTTCAGCCCTGACTGTAATCCTTGCGCCACCTGTTCCAGAATTATCGTTGCCGCCAAAGCTGATCCGCTCTGCATATAGTGTGGGCGCCGCTTCGCTGCCGCCGGCCACTATCGCAGTGTCGCCCTGCTCAAGTATGTCCGTCGCCTCTTCGATGGTATGAAACGGGGCGGCCTGGGTGCCAACGCTGGGAGCACCCGAGGTTTTGTCAACGTAGTAGGTCTGGTTCAGAGCCGCAGACATTGTCGGGACAAGAAAGCAGCTCAATGACAAGAGGGCGGCAAGATACAGGTTCTCGCCACGTGCAACAGCCATCGCGGCGCCCCATTTGGGCAATCCGGAGTAGTTCGGTTTGGCCGTCCGCCGTTGTAGAAAACGGCCGGCATCCGGGCCATTCAGGCGACCCAGCAGCGCGTCTTCGAAACCAAACTTCGCTTTGCGGCCAGACAGAAGTCGCTTCATTTGAATAAGTCCCTTCATTCAGGAAAGTGGAGCGTTCATAGGCAAGTTCCGGCTGCACTCACGTGCTCAGGGAGTGCGCTGGTGATTCGGATTGATCGTCTCCCATTTAGAGCGCTCTCCTACGCCTCTCAAACTGCGGTCCGCGCCGGACGAGCAGTCCGTTGCTCCTCGCGTTCTCTACACGACCTGCCTCCGCCGGTCCGCCGCTCGAAGGCCTGCGCTTAGCGTGACGAAGGCCATTAGCATAACCGCTACAATGGGCATCTGCAATACGAGCCGGCTCACTACGATCACGGGTACAAGAAGTAAGCGGACGCCCGCACGAAGCTCGCGGTTCAGCGCCACCGCATCGGCGATGGGGGGACTCAAGCGGTAATAGGTGTCAACCAATGCGGTCCCAAGCGGGCCGCGAAGCAAATGATGGTCACGCAGGACGCGCAGCACGTCGACTTCCTCGGCGAGCGGCGTTCCATACGCTGCCGTAGCGATGAAACAGCCGCCACCACCACCGCCACCGTCACTGGCCTGAGGCACGGGTGGACCCAGTGACACCACCAAGTCTACTGAGGACCCCAGCGGCGCAGAGTCCAAACCCGCCGGATTCTGGCTGATGATGTCACCAGCAGGCACGGCGGCATCATACTGCGTCGTTATGCTACCGACCGTCAGACCCGCGGCCAATATGGCAGACTCGGCCTCTGCCTGGGTCAGTCCAGTCA
>SDBV01004929.1_pt1 | contig 18980 bp, 20 predicted proteins | sample 2277081 | NCBI WGS metagenome assembly SDBV01 (sample SAMN10402039, study PRJNA504765) | marine sediment metagenome | isolation source: marine sediment core GS10_PC15, 223 cmbsf | place: Arctic Ocean: Southern Knipovich Ridge | collected 2010
ATATGAAGGTACACTTTTACATAATCTATGGAAACATGTCCAGGTAAGAGCAATAGAAATAGGCTGCTCAGAAGCACAGGCGACTGAATTTATCCTAACTGGTGAATTACCAATTATTTCACCCCTCTCATGGTCTTACAGTCCTCCATCTCGCTATGAAACTCCTTTTTATAATCCTTACTTGGGTGAAATAACATTAACCATTCGAGAACCAGTAACCGACAAGGAAGTAGTAAAAAAATATAAGGAGTTGCGAAAATTAGTCTGGGGCGATGATCGAAATCGTAAGCGAATAAAAGAACGAGATGCAGAATTGGTAAAAGCTTTAATTGATTGGAGACGTGGGTACCTCAAACCATCCGATCCCCTATCATGGCCTGAAATTACAACAACCTGGAATCGAAAATATCCAAAATGGCGTTTCGATCACTGGAGGAATTTAGAAAAAGCATTTAGAGAGGCATATGCAAAGATATACCCTGGAATAAAATGGAGGGGTATAGATCCCCATGGAATTAAAAAACAAATAGAGAAATATAGGAATTTAAAGAAATAGAAAATATCCTTTTTTTTGGGGCAGGGGTTCTATCTAGTATGAGTCACCGATTAAAGTGTATTTAATCGGTGACTTACAATTTAACATAAATGATTATATCGGAGGATTTTATGCCATATTCATTTTCAGTTTGGTTAGACGATGAAACCGCAGCTGCATTAGAGAAATTAACACAACAAGAGGATCGCAAACGAGGAGCGATGATCAAAGTCTTGATACGTAGGGCAGCCCAAAATCTTAGCACTCAAATTCAAGCCAAAACCGATTCTAAGGATAAGCAACTAATGGATAGTCATGTTGATAATTGAAATGGAATTACTTAACAAAACTATACATTTATCGTTGATTTAGCAAAAACGAGGTGAATATGGGTGGCTCTGGAAGCACGAGATGGGCTTATCACTCAAAAAAGATACAGGTCGAAGAATGCGTGAAATTAGATCTTGCGAAATTGAAGTGCTGGATGAGGCCAGGTTATTCTGGTTCACTGAATTGGTATATTGGAGAACGGCGACTTGGAACCATTGGACTTCAAGTATTAGGAACCGGTAGACCTACACATATGCGACTTTACTACACTATTACTAAACAATCTAAAAACAAAATAGAATGTGATTACCAGGTCACGTTTACGTCTACTCCACTGCCATGGGGAGGTAATCGAAATTGGTTCATTTGCCCTTTAATAGGATGTCACAATCGAGTAAGAATTTTATACCTTCCTCCTGGTGGCAGGTATTTCGGATGTAGAAAATGTTACGACCTAACCTATCAAAGCTGCCAAGAGCAGCATTTCGGCACAGGTTTTTATAAGATGTTGGCAGCATCCATGCAGAGTACACAACCCGAAATCCATTGGAGATATGTCAAAGAAGTAATATTAGGTCCAAAGAAGAAGAATAAGAAATATTGGAAATTTTATAATAAATTCCACAATAAATAAGAGAAAATAAATGTCACAACCAAAAAGGAGAATAAAACTTCCCCATAAAGTGATTGTCAAAGCTCCTGGATTACTTCCCATGAAGTATAAAGTAAGCGAACTTAGAAAAGAGCTCAATATTCCTGATCGAACGCTACGAGGTTGGTTAGTAAAAGGTGTACCCCACCAAAGGGATAACAGGAATCACATTTGGATTATTGGAACAGAGTTTGCGATGTGGGTTGAAAAACAGAAAAAACCTAAGCGAGAAAGAAAATTAAAAGACAACGAGGCTTATTGTTTTAAATGTAAAAAGCCTGTGAAGTTACTAAATGCCAAGCACATTCACATCAAAGGTAAACTCATCAACATAAAAGGTAATTGTTTGGAATGTGGAACCACAATAAATAGAGGAGGTCGGCATGGGTCATTTAGTTAATAGAAAGAATTATCTACTTTTAGAAGAGTTTCTTTCTTATGAAAAAACTACCCTTAACCTCGCAGAAGTATCTATAAAACGGCATCGATCCTATTTAAAACATTTACTCTTATGGGCCTTAGATACCCATTTTTCCAAAGCAAATAAATTACAACCCTCGTTTATCAAATATCTTGAGGAAAGAATCTCCCCCAAAACCGGAGAAGCATTTTCAAGAGAAACCTGGCGGAAAATTCTGGGCCTTACAGCCAGATTTTTCAATTGGGTCATATCAAATTACCCAAAGGGTTTCAAATCATTTCCTCAGATATGGATAGATGGTTTAAATATCCCCAAAAATATCACTGATTCTATCGACACCAATTACGTCACCTATGAAGAAATAAATACATTAGCGAATTTAAAAATTCCAAACCGTAATCTTGCACTGCTTAGAGATCAAGCTGCAGCAATCATGCTATTTCTATCAGGAATGAGAGCTGGGGCTTTAGTAACAATGCCAATTGAAGCAGTGAACCTGGAAGATAGATCCATTAAACAATGGAATAAGCTTGGAGTAAAAACAAAAAACAATAAATCTCAAACAACATATTTGTTTCCAATAGAGGATTTGTTGGGGGTGGTGCAAAAATGGGATCAGCGAGTACAGAAAAAGCTTCCTGGGACTCACCCATGGTATGCACCCATAAAAAATGAGTGGGGTAAGCACACATTTAGTTCAAAACCACCAGGAAAAAATCGGAATCAACTGTTGAATAAAAGGTTGAAAATCCTATTCAAATTCGCAAACCTTCCTTATAAATCAGCCCACAAATTTAGAAGAGGGCATCTGATTTATGGATTGAACTTCATTAAGGATATCAGTCAATATAAAGCCCTATCTCAAAATCTCATGCATTCAACAATAACCATTACTGACCAGTATTACGCCAAGTTCACCGATCGTGACCTCAAGGGAAAAATCTTAGATATTTTCCAGGATATTCCTGAAAATAATCCTAAGCTCTTAGATCAAATCGTAGGCAGGCTAAAAGATGAATTTACGATTCAGCCAAAAAATGGCTAGTCTACAATCTCCAATTGTCTACTGGGCTAGCCCTTCGATGTGCTTGTTCCACATCAATGTCAGCGATCGCCGCATAATGTCTCACCATATCCAAGGAACTATGTCCAAGCAAAGATTGGAGTGTAAAGATATCACCACCAGACCGAAGATACGTAATTGCAAAAGTGTGTCGGAATCGGTGGGGATAACATTGAGACACCTCAACTCGATTTCCAAGGGATGCAATCAATTGCCGCAAGCTATTTGGAGTCATTGGCCTCCCGAATTTGTTAGCAAACAAAGGAGAATCTGGATCCTCGCCGTCTTCTCTCTGAACGAGGTATCTCCACAGTGCCTTTCGGGCAGTTTTCCCAAGGTAAACATACCTGCCTCTACCTCCCTTGGCACCACCTCTAGAACCGTGTTTAATCTCAATCTTCCCCGTACCAGGTTCAAAGTCTTGGATATTCAGAGCACAAAATTCCGACACACGTATTCCTGTATCAAGCAGAACAAGAATTATGGACTTATCGCGCTGACCTGTAGGCCTTCGCATCTTGAAAGATCGACGAGAATACGTTTTTGCCTTCTGGCTATAAACGCAGGCCTTCAAAATGGCCCCAATTTCACGCTTTTTCATTGGCTCAATGGGTTTATTCTTAAACTTAGGAGCTGGTACCTTCCTCATGGGATTCTGTTCTTCAAATTCCATAGAGAACCAACGAAAAAAAGAAGAAAAGGTGACCCAGTGATTCCTCAAACTTTTGTTAGAGAGCGGATGCGTTTTCCCGTTCATCCTTTGGGGTTGATAATCCGTTCGCAACCAAGAAAGATATCCCGTGATCTGAGGGGATTCCAATTTGTTCACGGGGACGTTGCCTATTTTGGACAAGAAAAGGTTCAGATCATGACGGTAGGCAGTAATGGTATTAGGGCTCAAGCCCTCTGCAATTTTATATTGCAAAAAACCCTCAATCGCTTTCTCAAGAATCAAAAAGCCCGACGCTGTATGGTTCATAATTATCCTCCAATATTTGGGGGCTATTTCAAACCGGAGAACGTAAGGCTATGAAAAAACCGCAGACCTGAGGGTCTACGGTTTGCGATTAGTAGCGGGGCTAGGACTCGAACCTAGGACCTTCGGGTTATGAGCCCGACGAGCTGCCACTGCTCCACCCCGCGTCGCGACTGCAGATTATAGCACTCCAAAGTGTCATCGTCAAGGCGATGTAAAAGACAGCCATTGCATCCAGGCTTCCAAATTCGTAACGGGTTTTTCAACTGGGACTACTTCTACAACCAGTTCAGGTTCATAGGAAGAATCAGGCAGCGGGAACACAACGATATCACCCTCTCTTATCATATGGCTTTCCTCGCGGGCCCATTTTACAACCGCAGCATCAGAATTTGCATACTCAATATTTATTTCAAGGTCTGCTCGTTCAATCTCAAGGTCATCAAGATTTTTCTGTTCATATTCCATTTGGGCACGCAGTTGAGTTAATCGAACGATGCGCGTATTCAGGTCCATGACCATATAGATCAAAACAAAGAGTCCAATAACCAAAAATACTCGTCGTCCCCAAGCCCGGAACATTCTCATACTCCCATATTACTCCACAATTTATCCAAATGCAAGCAAAATCAATGTTGCAAGATTCTAGCCATTAAGTACTGGTGTAAAACAATTTAATGATAAACAAATCCCCCAGAAATCTGGTGAGGTAGGATGCCGAAGGTGGGAATCGAACCCACATGGGCCGAAGCCCACTACGCCCTGAACGTAGCGCGTCTGCCAGTTCCGCCACTTCGGCTTTCGCGGTATTTTACCCTTAAACACCATATTGTCAATCTCACCAATTTATTACCCTCACTCTAAATTATTTGATGTTCCTCTAATGATTTTGTGATGATAGCGCCCTTTTCCCCATGCTATAATCCTGTTTGAGGAGTATGGAACTTTGCTTGAACAAATTTTTAATTTATTAGCTGGCCCAGAGGGGAGCCTAGTTTTTCACTTGCTGATTTCCTTCAATATTATCAGCATTCTTCACCCTGCCCTGGGGTTTTCACTTGCTGAGATGACCACAAAAAGTAAGCGGGTGTTTTTCGGTCTTCTCTTACTGATCGCCTCCCGCATATTATTATTTATCGTCTCCGGGTTAGCCTCCCAGGGATTTGGTAATTTCGATTTATATTTACCTGTGATCGACAGATTGGTGAACGCAATAAGCATTACCATAATTATTTGGTTATGGGCTTATCAAGAGCCAGACCGGATTGGAGACATTGGGGCATTAGTATTAAGTTTGATTATCCTCGTTGGGGGGACGATCAGTATAATTATATGGTCTTCTCAAGGAGAGTTGAATTCCTTTACTGATTCAAATTTTGCCACAGCATGGAGCATTTTTAGTGTTCTATTGTTATTAAGCGGTGAACTATTATTAATGAGGAAAGAAGTTGAGGATCGAAACCTCGGTTTAACCATGCTTTTTATTATTTTCCTCGGAGAAGCAATCCAATTAAGCCTCAAAGACACAAATACCGATTTCCCAAGTGTCGTGAGATTGTCTTTCATCGCTGCATTCCCACTCATGCTCGGGATGACAAAAAGGTTCATAAAACCAGAAATTATTGTCCAACAAAGAACTTTACCCTTTGTCAATCAAATCCAACAAGAAACTGTGGAAAAGACAGAACGCGAATCTAATGATGAGAAGGAACCTATCCAAAGAGGGATCGATCTAAAACTGTTCCAAACGACAATGGCTCTCGCCAGCGTTAGCGATTATCAAGAGATCGGCCAGCTTCTGACCATGTACATCGCCAACGCCTTGGTTTCGGATATCGCCTTACTCCTTTCACCCCCGGATAAGAATGAACAGGTGCGGATCATATGTGGATACGACTTGATCACACAAGAAAGCCTAGACTCAGTCTCCTTCGATAACCGGTTGATCCCAGGATTTTTAAACGCCGTCGAGAAAGGTCGACCGTTACAAATCCCAGCAAAGGATGCCAGTCATTTGCTGCCTTTTGCAGACCTTCTTCACTTAGATGAAATCGGAAATCTTTTAGCATATCCAATCAGCAGTAATGAAGGGGAGGTTTTGGCCGTTATTGTTCTAATCTCACCCTATTCAAAATATATCTGGGCAGCTCAAGATCAGGCTTATCTCAAAGAGACTGTCGGTCTCATTTCCAAGGTGCTCCAGAGAAATAAATCCTCCATCCCTCATCTTGAAATTGTTGACCAATTAACTGACAAGTTGAATTCTACAAAAAAAGAAATAGAAACAATCCACCAAGAAAAAGAAGTCTTAACAACGGAACTCGCTGTGCTGGCCGCCCAAGGAGTTGCTCAAGACAATTCATCCGAGGAAATCGAACGTCTTCTCCAGGCTCAAGAAACAACAAATGCCACCTTGGAAATATTAGAACAGGAAAACAGTAACCTAAAAGCATCGCTGGATCAACTAAAACAAATTAATCAAGAATTATCTGCGGAAAAGCCAAACCCTGAAATTGAAAAGTTTCAAACAGAATTGAACAAGTCTATAGAACAAATATCAATCCTCCAGAACCAATTGAACTTAGCAAATCAAAAAGCGATCGAATTTGATAAAGCCAGTAGTAATGGGGATAATCTCTCTACAGAACAAGCCGAAGTAATTGCATCAATCGCCCAGGAGCTTCGCCAACCCATGTCATCTATTAGTGGCTATACAGATTTGTTGATCAATGAATCTGTAGGTATCCTCGGCGCCCTACAGAAAAAATTCCTCGAACGAGTAAAAGCTTCAACAAACAGAATGAACCATTTGATCGGGGACCTTATCCAGATCACAGCGCTCGATTCGGGAAGTGTGGCTTTCACTTCACAACCCATAGAGCTGATCGAAGTAATTGACGAATCGATTGAACACACAAGCGCCCAGTTCAGGGAGAAAAATATTGTATTGCGTGTTGACCTAGCGCCCAACCTACCCAAAATGCACTCTGATAAGGATTCTCTTCACCAAATTATTCTCCACTTGCTGCAAAATGCAGGGGCTGCATCTCCAATCGAGGGAGAGATTTTCCTAAAAGCCGAAATTTCTGATAATACGGATGAGGATATCATCAAGATAGAAGTTACCGATTCAGGACAAGGGATTTCCAAGGAGGATCTTTCACGGGTGTTCTCAAGATTGTATCGGGCAGACAATCCTCTTATCCAGGGTGTGGGAGATACAGGTGTAGGGCTTTCAATTGCTAAGACGTTAACCGAAGCCCTTGGCGGACGGATATGGGTGGAAACCACCGAAGGAATCGGTTCCACTTTCAGTTTGTTATTGCCGGTCAAAGCTCAAATTGCTCAAGCTTTAGGAGAGTAAATAAGTGAAAGATTCGCGGCAGGGGTTGCAAAGTATTTTGATAGTTTCTGTATCCCTAATCATGACCATAGGAAGTATCATTACTGCCATCGCTGAAAATAAAGGAAGCGTAGTTTCAGCCTCAGGGACCACTCCCCAGGCATCGAACACATCAATTATCCAATCCACTTACACACCCCAAATGACTCCTTCAACAACGAACTTTTTCTTCAAACCAAGCCAGCCGCCTAATACCTCAACCCCTATCCCGCCCACAAAAACATTGACTCCTTTTAAAATTGCGGTGAACTGCAATCCTCCTCAAAGTTGGGGGCCTTATTTCGTTCAGTACGGCAATTCTCTTGAAGAACTTGCCCAAAGCTACAATCTAACCCCAAATGAATTAAAAATCGCAAACTGTTTGGAGACAGACTTTTTACCTCCAGGAAGCGTAATCTTTGTCCCCAATGCAACTCCCACATCTCCCCCTGCTTCCACAGTGCCAGTATCAATATCCTGCGGCCATCCCGCGGGGTGGATCCAATATACAATAGTAAAAGATGATACCCTTTACAGCTTAGGGAAAGTATATGGCGTATCAGCAAATCAACTTCAACTGGCAAACTGCATGGGGACTTCAACACTTATTAAGGTTGGTACTAAACTATGGGTACCGAATGTGCCAACGAGAACGCCAACAAACGCACCAACAGCCACATCCCCATAAAATGCACCAGGCAAAGCCAATTCTTCGCTACCCCCGTCTCACATTTATTGGAATCGCACTATTGATTTTTGGTTGCGCGATCACCCCCAAGAAAACATACTCGCTCCCTCCGCCTCCAACCGCTGAAGTGATATTGGTTTCCGCTCCATTGAACCCAGCCCCCTCATTGACCCCGTTCCAACCCTTGCCAGTAACTCCAACAAGCGATAAACCGATTTTCCCGACACCCACACCAACATTTACACCCAAACCCGCCCTCCCCACATCGACACCCCTAAAAAACAATTGGACCGGGGCAATTTCCCCTGCCATCCCCCCACCGGTGCAGTTGCTCAAGCAGCCAGACAATCAAATCAATATCTTGTTAATGGGTTCAGACCAAAGGCCGCGTGACGGTGGATTTCGGACCGATGCGATCATACTGATTACAATCAACCTAGACACCAACACTGTAAATATGACCTCGTTCCCGCGAGACCTTTATGTATATATCCCCGGATGGGGCATGGAAAGAATCAATACCGCCCAATTCCGAGGAGGTTTTGCTCTGACTTCAGCTATGTTTGAATATAATTTCGGTATTCGACCAGACCACTATGCGATGATTAAATTTAATGGCTTTCTGGAATTGATTGACACCTTAGGCGGTATTGACGTCCAGGTAGCAAAAAAATTAACCGATCAACGCACTGGATATGGATATTACACAGTCCGCCCTGGGCAGATTCACATGGATGGCGAGACTGCCCTCTGGTATTCTCGATCAAGATACTCCTCCAGCGATTTTGACCGAGTAATTCGCCAACAAGAAATTCTCAGAGGACTCTACTATAAGCTGATCAGCTGGGACGTTGTATCAAAATTCCCTGATTATTACGATATACTCCTCAAAACGATCCAAACTGATATGAGTCTGGATGAACTATTGGTGTTGGTGCCGTTAGCGCCTCTATTCTCTGAGGGAGACAATATCAACCATTTTTCAATTGGCCCGCAGGACATTTCCTCGTGTATCACGTACACTGGTGCTCAAGACATCCTCACAAATAAGGATGCTATTCGTAAATTATTGAAGGCCGCTCTCAACACCCCATAATAGTGTTCTTAAAACCCCCTCCTTATTTCATTAAATATTTATTCTGAATTTTTCTGATTTGGTTTCCATTACCTTTACAAACAAATCGCTCTGGGGTAAAATGCAAAGCTGTGTCAAAAAGATTATAAATAATCCCAGAGGTATGCGATGGCAAGCCCAGAAACCAAAACCCCCGAAATAAAAAGAAAAATGCAATTCAAAGGTAAAGTTCTCAAAACCACACTTGCTGGGGTAATTGTTGATGTCGGCATGAATAAACCTGGCGTTGTCCATATCGCCCATATGAGCGATAAACCCATAAAACGTGTCGAAGATGTTTTACAAATTGGGGCAGAAGTGGATGTTTGGGTTCGGAGGGTAAAAAAGGATGCTAATCACATTGAACTCACAATGATTGAACCCCTCAAATTGGATTGGGGCGATATTAAAAAGGGCATGGTGGTCACTGGCGAAGTCGTCCGCCTCGAAAAATTTGGGGCATTCATCGAGATCGGCGCTGAACGGCCGGGTTTAGCTCATATCAGCGAGCTGAACCATGAATACGTCAATACACCCGAGGACGCTGTAAAAATTGGTGAAGAAGTTGAAGCAAAAATCCTCGAATTCAGCCGCCGAAAAAAACAGATCAAATTGAGTCTCAAGGCTTTAAAAGAGGATAAGGTCGAAGAAGTATTTGAAGAAGAAGATGATGGAGAGATAGAAGAAACAAGCCTCACAGCTATGGAAATCGCTTACCAAAGGGCTTTAGAAGATCAGGATCCACCAACCAAAAAAACCTCAAAAACTGATCTAAATCAGAATAATACAACTTCAGAACAAGATGATCTCTTGGCGCGAACTCTACAGCATAAAGCGAAAACAAAATAATTCCAATTCTTAACCGATAAACTAAAAAGTCCACAGACATTCCCTGTGGACTTTTTTTTTGGAGTAAAAAGGTCTTAAACAATTAACAACCGCAATCCTAGAACAATCAATAAATAAAGAACGGCCTTCCGGAACACCTCAGGATTAATGAACTTATCTAAACTCACTCCAGCAATTACGCCAATAATTATCGCTGGGATTGAATATAGAAATATCTGCCACACTTCTCCGGTCATGTTCCCACTCAAATAATGATTTATGGTTATGAATAAACCGTTCACAAGGGCATACCCCTGAAGATTGCTTTTAAATTTGATTGGACCCCAAGGACGAGAGCTTGCATAAACTACCACGGGTAGACCAGAAGCATTAAAGGCACCCCCCAAAAGACCCGCAATTGCCCCAAATAAATATGCCCAAAAATTATGGGCGAACCTCAATACGGTAGAACCAAAAAGAGAATAGATCGCATAAACCAACACGATCCCACCCAGGATAGACATGGCAATTTCATCATCCAAGGTCTCTAATGCGTAGACTCCTACAGGAACGAAAATGAGAGAAGCGAGTGTAAATCGCCACATGGTTTTGAATTCAAACGCAGAATGATACTTTACCAGCAACAGCGCTTTTGCCACGATCCCTACAACTGCGATCAATGGCGAGATCAGCTTTAATTCATAGAAAGCCCCCAGAAGCGGCATAGCAACTAGGGTCATACCAAACCCGACCACACTTTGTGTAAAAACTGCAAAGAAAACAACAAGATTGATCACAAGGAAAGGCATAAAGGACATATTACTCGATAAGAAGAAATTTGGATAGTTTAAAGTAAAACGCCCTACCAATTAGGCAGAGCGTTTCAAAACTCAATCAATTTGGGCTTATGAATACCTGCGTCGTTCAGAATTATCTCTAGGTTTAGCAACCATAGGAACTTGTTGATAGACCTCCCTATTTCTGGGTTTTGGTGATGGTCGGAAGGAAGAATACGCTGGACTTATTTGCGGCGACCCTTGAGTTGTTTGAGGTTTGCGAGTCGTATGATAGCTGGTTGTTTGGCGCTGGGGATATGTTCGCGGACGAGATGATCTTTTGGGTTGCTCAAACAGCCGCTCACCAGCCACAGAAAACGTCCCGATGATCAACACCCGGCTGAGCCAGACCATAACAGCCACGAAAATTGGAACGCCTTTAAGCAAAGCCTCACGAGTAATCACCGCGTTTCCCAGACTTTGGTGTTGCAAGATCGCAATTGACACACCCCACCAAGTCAGGATGGCATTCATCGTCGCTCCCAGTAACCAGGCTCCGAACAAGTACCAAACCTCAGCAGGCTCATCCAGTCCTTGTTCAGGTGTGAATAACCTAGCAATACCTGCAAAGTCGATCCCACAAAAAGCGACCGCCAAAATCGTTGCCCAACGAAATCCAGCGAATTTAAGATCGCCCAAAAGATCGGATAAAGCGAAATCAGTTGTGCTGAAATTGAAAATCTCAAACGCTAGTAATGCGCCAAGGATTAAGACACTAAACATTAAAGAACGATTTCTTGATGCCCGATATAATATTTCGTCAAAAGATTTCATTTTCCGGGTCGCCATAATAATTCTCCTTCAAAACTGTCTACAAATAAAAGGGATATTTACATACATTATAGAACTTTTGTTCTATAATGTCAAGGACAATTTTTGCCCCGTTTAATTAAATAAAAAAGAGAACCAATTGGTTCTCTTTTAGTCCACAACAATCAATATTTCTACCGTGTCAAAACCCCATCTTTATGTTTTTCTAAGGCGCGTTCGATCAATTCCAATACTTCTACCATCGATTTTATCTCTATCTCAGTAAAATTGACATTAATGGGTTTGACTGGCTCTGATCCCGCGAGCGGTTTCAGGATACCTAATGCTGCCTTTCTAATTTTTGTTTTGTTCTTCCCAATTCCCCACTCCGCCAATTTTACGGTTTCATTGACTGCACCCACCCCGTCTTCACTTAACGTGAAACTTAATGATTTTTCCGGCCTTATTCCCGCCAAATTACTAACGATCTGTTGAGCGATCTCGATCTTTTCAATCTCAAGTTCAATACTTTCTTTATCGGCTGCCATTGTTCCTCCATTGCTTATATTTTATCATGCTTCTATAACAGATATAAATTCAAACTTGGTCGCATCTACCAAACCCAGATCCGAAATCCGTAATTCAGGAATTACTACCAACGGCAAAAAACTCAAATGCATATTTGGATTATTCAAAGCGCACCCGCACTGCTCGAATCCCTTTAGTACAGTTTCTGCTTTGGTAGCGACAATCTCAGCAGATTCATTTGACATTAAACCAGCAATGGGCAGTTCTACCAACCCGATCACTTCTCCTCCCTTGACAACAACTTGGCCGCCCCCTACTTGGGCCAACTGGTTCGCTGCAATCGCCATGTCCTCCTCATCTGTACCCACAACGACCATATGATGACAATCGTGGGCAACTGTAGTAGCAATCCCGCAAGATTCAGTGAAACCAAACCCATGCACAAGTCCCACCTGCACTTCTCCAGTTCCCTTATGGCGCTCAACTACCGCGACCTTGATAATATCGTTTTCTAAGTCAATGAGGATTTCAGAATCCTTTGCGATAACTTCAAATTTTAGACGTTTTGTGACAACCTCGTTTTCCTGGATGCCGATCACATTTGCAAAGACCTTTCCCATTGCCTCAGTTTCAAGCCTAATATCCTCTGCTGTCAATCCTCGTCCCAATGTAACAGAGTCGGTTGCCCAATCGGGATATGGATATGCTGGAAGATCCACAACCAAATTGCCATTTTCTGCAACAACAATTCCTCGGGAGATCACCTGATCAACCTCAAATTCGGATAAATCCTTAACCAGTAAAATATCCGCGAAACGCCCTGGTGCGATCATCCCCATTTCACGGGAAACCCCGAAGTGTTCAGCCGTATTGATGGTAGCCATCTGAACAGCCGTAAGAGGATCCAAACCTTGTTGGATTGCATGTCGAAGGACTCGATTCATATGGCCTTCATTTACTAAAGTTTCAGCATGGGCGTCATCTGTACATAAAATAAAATGTCTGGGATCGAGTCCTTTCTCGGTCACAGCAGCGACCTGCGCAGCCACGTCTTGCCATCCAGAACCATGCCGCATCATCACCTTCATCCCTTGTCTCACTCTTGCGACAGCATCATCCAAACGAGTTCCCTCATGGTCATCTTCGGCACCCCCCGCAGCATATCCGTGAAAAGGCAAACCCAGATCAGGGGAAGCATAATGACCCCCGATCACTTTACCAGCCAGGGAAGTTTCTGCCATTTCAGCCAACATCTTCTGGTCGCCTGAGAACACTCCTGGGAAATTCATCATCTCCCCCAATCCAATGATCCCATCCCATGTCAAAGCCTCTGCCACATCTTCTGGCTCAATACTCTCCCCCGGGGTCTCTAACCCTGGCGCAGATGGCACACAAGAAGGCACCTGCACCCATACGTGAATTGGCTGCTGAGAAGCTTCATCGACCATTAACCGAACGCCTTTCAACCCAAACACATTTGCGATCTCGTGGGGGTCGATGAAAATACCCGTCGTTCCATGTGGGATCACGGCTCTGACAAATTCTGTTACTGTGATCATGCCCGACTCAACGTGGACATGCCCATCCAACAGACCCGGTACCAAGAAACGGTCTTCAGCTTCAATGATCTGGGTGTCATCCCCAATAGCATGAGAAGCATCTGGTCCCACATATGCAATCCGCCCTTCAATGATTGCTATATCTGTTTTTGGGATGATCTCACCAGATTGGACACTCACCCAGCGGCCATTTTTTATCACCAAATCTGCTGGCACACGCCCCATAGCAACATCTATTATTTTTTTCCTGCTTTCTATCCATTTTGTTTTCATAAATGCCGCTATCCTTGAATTTACTCAGAATAAATTTACCTCTAAACTTATTCTAATGTAATTTATAAATTCCATATACAAAAAAAGGCAGGTAATAAACCTGCCTTTTTGCATGTTTGTGTCGTTTTAAGCGATCAACTTTTCTAAAACTGCTTTTGATCGCTTATCAATTTCCTCATGGATGCTGTTCCCATGACTATCCATTGTCACCACAACCGGAAAATCTTCAACTTCTAGAACCCAGATAGCTTCCGGGACGCCAAAATCTATCTTATGGACTCCGAGGACTTTTTTAACAGATTGGGCGATGAGCGTCGCGGCCCCACCGATAGCGTGGAAGTACACACCTGGGACTTCGCCACACGCCTTTAGGGTTTTAGCGCCCATCCCTCCCTTGCCAATTACGCCTTTGATATTGAAATGCTCCATCACCCTCCCCTGGTAAGGTTCTTCCCTGATACTGGTGGTCGGACCCGCAGCAACAAATGAATAATCACCCGTATCCAACCCGGCCACAACTGGGCCGCAGTGGTAGATCACCCCACCCTCCAACTGGGGTTTGATCGCATCGTAAACTTCCTGGTCATCTCCCTCTGGAGAACGGTTCTTTTCGATAAAGGTGTCAATCATCCACTTATGAACCGCGTCTCTTCCCGTCAACATGACCCCATTTAGAAGGACAGAATCCCCAACTGTCAAATCTCTGATCTGATCATCTTTTATCGGCATGGTTAATTTTTTCATCGTCCACCTCTCACTCGTAAGAAACTATATCGCCCTGAACGATCATCTTGCGGCGGCGATAAGCCCAACACATATAAGATACCGAGACAAAGAAACTGGCGGGAAGACGATGGGTGGCTTTGATCTTAGTCCCAAGGACTGTAGACTTCCCTCCGAACCCCATCGGTCCAATTTCAAGCTGATTTGCTTGTTCGGTTATTACCTCTTCCAAATCAGCCAATTCTTGATCGGGGTTTTTGCCTTCGACCTTAGAAAGCAATGCCTCTTTAGAAGCCAAGAATGACGAACCGCGGTCCCCACCCACAGCAATCCCTAGAAAACCTGGCGCACACCCTTTTCCCTGCGCCTGATAAACAGCATCAAGGGCTACTCTACGAACACCTTCAAGGTCTCGTCCAGCGCTCAAACGGCTGTCCGGCAAACTGTATTGCGCCCCGACATTCTCACACCCGCCGCCTTTAAGCATAAGATCAATCGTGAGGGTATCCCCATCTACTTCCTCAAAATGCATCGTCGGGTAATGATCATCACCTAGGTTATCCCCTGTATTCTTGCCAGTCAGGGAATCAACCGCATTGGGACGCAGATAAGTCTTCTCTGTTGCTTCAGCTAATGCAGCCCGAATCTGTGCTTTTAGTTGGCGTGTGCTCCGTCCTTCGGGATAATTCACGTAGAAAATAGGTGTGCCTGTATCTTGGCAGATCGGCGTGGATTTTTCTCGCGCCATATCGATATTTTTCAATATCGTATCCATCGCCCCTCTAGCCGCCGAGCCTTCCTCTTCACTCGAATAGGCTTGTTTCAATCTTTTCTCAACATCTGGCGGAATGGTCGTAGCGGCCAATCGGATCAGCTCTAAAAATTGTTGGGTTAGGTCTTCCATTTTTACCTCATAACATCACGAAATATTAAACCACCATCAAATCATCGCCTGCCAGGATAATACCGTTCGAGTACCCCAGTAGAAAGCAATTATGGATGCAGCAATCAAGACGACTACAAATATCTTCTTAAAACGCGCTAACTTTTCGTAATCACTAAAAATCGCATATGAACCCGAAGCAGCATGTACCAAAGCAAAGAACAAGAATGTGATCTCAACACCTTTCCAAAATGGATCTTGCATTCGAACTAAAATATTGTCAAAAGATATATGCAGGGGCGGATAATGCATCATAACCATATGCAGCATCAGGAAAAACAACAGCGCAACAGCGCTAACTCTCTGTAATCGGTAAATAAGCATTGTTAGACCTCCTACCCTTTCCCTTTGAATACTTCTAGCAAGATTGGAATGCCTCCCGCGATCACCAGCATTGTTGTCAGAAATAGGGCCGCCAGGAGCATACTTTTCCGTCGATCTGTAATTTTGAACCTGCTAACGATCATCAAACGGAGACCATCAAACCCATGATAGAACACTGCTGCCAGAAGAGCGATCTCAGCGATCTTGAAACCAGGCTGCTGGACAACATCTAGGCGCTCATTAAATACTTCCTCACCAGAGACAGCTGATCCGATCACCCAAATATGGGTAAAAAGATACAACACCAGGGCAATGCCTGTGAACCGTCTTAGGAAAAAACTCAGGAAACCAGTTGTTTTATACATTCATTCACCTCCATTACTCTTTCACCGATAGAGGTATTATGAGAGTGTCATGCCGTTCTTTCTTAGTTTCATCATATGCTTGACGCTTGAATGATAATTCCCGCAGAGTCTCTATTGCTTTTGTAGGATCAAGTCCTTTTGGACATGCGTCAATACAATTGAAAATTGTATGGCAGCGAAAGACGCCATCCTCTGTCCCTACATCTTCAAGACGTTCTGCCGCGCCAGCGTCACGCGGATCCAACACCCGCATAAAACTTTTTAGGAGTGCATGCGGGCCAATATAATTTTTATTTGTACCTACAACTGTGCAGCCAGAATAACACGCCCCGCACATGATGCAGGTCTCAGCTTTATTAAGTGCCGCAACCTCTTCAGGACTCATCCGAAATTCCTTATCTGGAACATCTTTCAAAGGAATTAACCAGGGTTTCACCCGGCGATACTGTTCCCAGAATACTGTCCGATCTACAACCAGGTCTTTGATAATCGGCAAATAAGGGAGTGGTTTAATCGTCACCCGACCCTTCCGATCAAGTTCGTTCATCATGGGAATATTGCACACCAGCGTGTTTTTTCCGTTGACATTCATTGCACAAGACCCGCAAATCGCATGACGGCAAGAACGCCGGTAAGTAACACTGCCGTCTTGGTGGGTTTTTATCTCATGCAGCGCATCTAAGAGTGTTGTGTCACGAGTGTATGCGACCTCAAAATCCTGCAAATACGGCTTTTTATCGTTGTCAGGATTAAAGCGCTGAATTCGAACTGTAGCTGTTTGCTGTGAACCATTATTTGACATGGCTTTACTCCTTTTAGTACTTTCGTTCCTGGGGAGGATATTTCTCCCAGTCTATGTTTACGGATTTATAAGAAAGGATCGGGGCTTGTCCTGGCTCAGGTTTATGTGCCAATGTGTGTTTGATCCAATTTTCATCATCGCGTTTTGTATGATCTGTCCGGTAATGGGCGCCGCGGCTTTCTGTACGCGCTTGCGCGCCAGCTACGATCACCTCGCTAAATGTTAGAAGATGAGATGTTTCCAAGGCAGCCAACACATCGGTGTTAAAACGCTTGCTTTTATCCATCACTCTGGCTTTCTTGAATCGCTCTTGCAGTCCTTTAATATCTATCAATGCTTGCTCTAATTTCTCCTTGTCACGATAAACCCCACAGTTATCCATCATCGTGCTCTTTAGGTCCTGGGCAATATCCTCAACATTTTCATCGCCCTGGTCATCTAACAGTATCTGAAGTTTTTTCGTATTCACCGACATCGGATCTCCGCCTATTTCCTTCATTTCCACACCGCTATTGATAAACTCCGCGATTGCTTTCCCAGAACGGCGTCCAAATACAGAAGCGCCTAACAGGCTGTTTGTCCCCAAGCGATTTGCCCCATGAACGCTGATGCAAGCACATTCCCCTGCTGCGAAAAATCCAACAACGGGATTGCCTTCCGCATCCGCAATGACTTGACCATCCACAGTTGCCGGGATACCTCCCATGCTGTAATGTGTGGTCGGTTGGATCATAGCAGGCTCATCGATGATATCCACGCCCAGGAATTCTAAAGCCAGATCCCGCACTTGAGGTAAGCGCTCCATGATCTTCTCGCGCCCCAAATGGCGCATATCAAGGTAGATACCCTTTCCATCTGGACCAACCCCCCGCCCTTCATCGATTTCGGTTTGTTCAGACCGACTTACCAGATCACGCGGAGCAAGTTCCATCTTGTCTGGAGCATAATTCTCTAAGAATCGGTCTCCATTCTTATTGGTCAAATACCCCCCCTCCCCCCGGCAGGCTTCTGACATCAATATCCCGTGCTTGAATATCCCCGTGGGATGGTACTGGACAAATTCCATATCCATCAATGGGATTCCGGCATTATACGCAATAGCTACGCCATCGCCCGTATTCGAGTATGCATTGGATGTGATCTTCCACGCCCGACCATATCCACCGGTCCCGAACATGACTGCTTTAGCCCGCATCAAATGCATGGCGCCTGTCCAAACATTGATCGCTACAATACCTTTAGTAATGTTGTCCTCAACGATCAGATCCATGCAGTACCATTCTTCATAGAACTTGACCCCATGACGTAAAGCCTGCTCATAGATCGTATTCAAAAGCACATGACCGGTGTAATCTGCGGCATAGTTGGCCCGGGGGGCGCTGTGACCCCCAAACCGTCTTTGTGCGATCCGGCCATCTGGCGTTCGGCTGAACACACACCCCATATGCTCGAATTCATAAATGATTTCAGGAGCTTCTTTGACCATGATCTCGATCGCATCATGGTCTCCCAGCCAATCGGAACCCTTGATCGTATCGTACATATGCAGTTCCCAGCTGTCGACCAAATCTTCCCCCTCGGGAATCTGTTCTAGCGGTCCCCGCGGACCGGTTCCCTCAACCGGGCGGACATTGTTCAATGCCGCTGCGATCCCACCCTGTGCTGCGCCGCTGTGCGATCGAAGAGGGTGAAGTTTTGAAATCACGCCAATATCTTTGACCCCATTTTTAGCCGCTTCTATTGCAGCCCATGAACCGGCCAATCCCGCGCCGACGATAATAACATCATGTTTAATCTCTTCGCTCATATTTTTTCCTCTTTCATTAGAGAAATTCAACAAGAATATAGTTTGACATTTGAATCCTCATTAGGATACCTTAATAATTAT
>SDBV01004930.1_pt1 | contig 18973 bp, 14 predicted proteins | sample 2277081 | NCBI WGS metagenome assembly SDBV01 (sample SAMN10402039, study PRJNA504765) | marine sediment metagenome | isolation source: marine sediment core GS10_PC15, 223 cmbsf | place: Arctic Ocean: Southern Knipovich Ridge | collected 2010
GAACACCTCACTTGCCAAAAGGCTTGGTATCACAGACTCCGGCATGGTTCTTCTCCGTGTCGCAAAGCCATCGGTTGTCTCACGAGACATACCGCTTACACCGGATTCCGATCTGACTGTTACACTCGTGGCAAATGTCGTCGATATCGCAAGCAAGGACCAGTTTGGGAATTTCAGCCTCTTATCCAACCACCTTGCTCCGCTGAACGTTTTTGTCCCATTAAAACAGCTCCAGCAAAAGCTCGGCCTCGACGGGCAGATAAACACCGTCCTTATCGCTAACAATTCTTCGCAAGATATTACTATTGAGAAAATAAATCTTGCATTAAAACAGGCTGTGACGCTTAACGATATGGGGCTTTCCCTAAAAAATATCGGTGACGAATACATCGAACTGCAAAGCAAAAACATTTTCATTGAAGATATTATCGCTGCCGGTGCTTTAGCTTCGGGTAATGGCTCGCAGGGCATCTTAACCTATTTCGTAAATGAATTAAAACTCAACGAGCGTTCAACGCCGTATTCATTTGTATCGGCGATCCAAAGATCGGGCAGCAATTTAATTGCAGATGACATGTCGGACGATGAGATCGTTATTAACCGCTGGTTGGCTGACGACCTTAATGCCAAACGAGGCGATCTCGTAGGACTTAAATATTTTGTAGTAGGTTCCGGGCGTAAGCTTATCGAGAAAACCGCATCCTTCACTGTCAAAAACGTCATTCCTATGCAAACACCCGGACTTAACGCCTCTCTTAGCCCGGAGTTTCCCGGACTTGCCGATAAACAAAACTGTAGGGATTGGGATCCCGGTATTCCGATAAACCTCGATAATATCCGTGACAAGGACGAGGACTACTGGCAGAAACATCACGCTACTCCAAAGGCACTTATAACTTTATCGGCTGGGGAAAAGATCTGGCCAAACCGGTTCGGAACAATAACCGCCATACGCTATCGGTCAGACAGCAATTCTTTAAAAGAGATCGAAGGTAAACTCTTAGACAACATAGAGCCAACACTAGCGGGATTATTTTTTCAACCTGTAAAACAGCTCGCTCAAACTGCGTATCAACAATCGACCGATTTCGGACAACTGTTCCTCGGCCTTAGCTTTTTCCTTATAATCTCGGCGGCTATCCTGCTTTCGCTTGTATTTACTTTTGGCGTAGAACGAAGATCGAGTCAAATAGGTTTTCTTCTGGCGACAGGCTTTACACATAAACAGATCAAAAGATTATTTTTCCTTGAAGCCGGTACTTTGTCGGTTTTCGGTGCAATCGCAGGCTCTGTGCTTGCGGTACTCTACACCAAAGCGATGATCCTCGGGCTTAGAACCATCTGGCAGGACGCACTGGCAGGTGCTGTTATATACTTCCACGCAAACACTTCTACCATCATTACAGGCGCTGCGGTAAGTATCATTATCTCTTTGTTTGCCGTATGGTTATCGCTGCGAAAACATTTGTCCAGGCCGGCAAGAGAACTTCTTTCCGGAAATATCACCGACACGGTTTCGCTGCAAAAATTAACCCTCAAGCGAAAGAAAAGTCTTTATATCTCAGCAGCATCCTTTGCGGTAGCTGTTGTTCTTCTTTTTGTCTTTGCATCTGCTAAAGGCTCTGCTTCGGCTGGCGTTTTCTTTGTCTGCGGCGGGCTGATGCTAACAGCGGCGATGTCACTTATACACTCTTTTCTGATCGCTGCAGCAAGGCCGTCACAAACTCGGCTTCACTCTGCTGTGACGTTGGCACTTCGAAACGCATCCCGTCGAAGTTCCAGGTCTCTGGCCGTGATCGGGCTGATATCTATCGGGTGTTTTTTGGTCATCTCCACCGGCGCAAACCGACATGATCCTGCAAGGGAAGCAAAACTAAGAAGCTCAGGGACCGGCGGGTTCAGTATCTACGCTGAGACTTCGGTCCCGATACTTAACGACTTGAACAGCCCGTCACAACAAAAATTAACGGGGCTCGACCAAACTGTAAAATTCGTTCAAATGCGAGCAAATAACGGTGACGATGCAAGCTGTTTAAATCTCAACCGCGCACAAAGACCAAGACTTATCGGCATTGATCCGGCGGATATGGCGGAGAGAAATGCTTTTACCTTTTTAAAAACCATTGATGAGAACCACGACCTTTCGTGGGATGTTTTGAACATGGAGTTCGAGGGTGACGTTATTGCCGCTGTCGGCGACTATGCAACCTTAACATGGGCACTGGGAAAAAGTGTCGGCGACGATATTGACTATGTCGACGAATACGGCAGGGAGTTTAAACTTCGCATCGTAGGGATGTTAAAAGATTCTGTCTTTCAGGGCAGCCTTTTGATCAACAATACTGAATTTGAAAAGCGCTTCCCCCGGCAGGAAGGCTACCGGATACTGCTTATCGATACGGATGCGGAAAAAGAAGAATTCGTAACAGATACTCTATCGCAAAACCTTGCTGATTTTGCGATAGACCTAAGCGGTGCGGCTGAAAGGCTTGCTCGCTTTAAAACCGTCGAGCATACCTACCTGTCGATCTTTCAGCTTCTTGGCGGGCTTTCGCTTATCCTTGGCAGCGTAGGTCTGGGGCTTGTCGTATTACTTAACGTACTCGACAGAAGAGCCGAACTTGCAATGGCCCGGGCTGTGGGTTTCAGCACAAAAAAAATAAAGCTGATCGTCTTCATCGAGCACACCGCCCTTATGCTCGCCGGTCTTATCTGCGGGTGCGCGTCAGCAGCTATCGCTGTCTTTCCCGTCATCGCTTCTTCCGCATCGGAAATACCTTTTCTATCGCTTATATCAATTATTTCTTGTATTGCGGCGAGCGCTCTGGTATGGATATACTTTGCAACTTCAACGGCTTTGAAAGGCCCTTTGCTGGACGCTCTAAGGAACGAATAGGATTATATGAAAAGATTTTTTATTACCAGGATCATACCGCTTGCCTTCGCTCTGGCTGTCGCGTTCTTTATTTACCAATGGCTCACCATGTCCCCTGCTGAGGAAACTGCTTTGCGTCTTCCGGGAAATGACAATACTCCACCGCCAGAAGCTCAGACAGATGATGCCGTCGAGCTTAAAGGAGAACTCACCTTATATGACGGCACGCCCTCAGACTTGCCCGGCGGGTGGCCGAGGTTTAGAGGTAAAAACTTAGACGCAATAAGCGATGAAAATATATCCCTGGCAAAAACCTGGCCGTCTGCAGGGCCAAAGGTTCTGTGGTCACTTGACGTTGGCGAAGGATACGCAGGTGCAGCGGTTCTTTCGGGCAGAGTTTATATAATAGATTACGACCGCGAAAATAAGCTTGACGCTATAAGGTGCCTTTCGCTTGACGACGGCGAAGACATCTGGCGATACACCTACCCGGTAAAGGTAAAGCGAAATCACGGCATGAGCAGAACGGTACCGGCGGTGACCGATAAATTTATTGTAACCATCGGGCCGAAATGCCACGTCACGTGCCTTGACCCTCTTACGGGTGAACTTCTATGGTTTAAGGATATGACAAGGGAGTTTGGTACAAAGGTTCCGCCCTGGTACGCAGGTCAATGTCCTTTGATCGATGACGGAAAAGTAATTCTTGCCCCAAGCGGGGATGTACTGATGACAGCCGTTGACTGCGCAACAGGAGAAACCGTATGGCAGACACCCAATCCAAAGGGATGGAAGATGTCGCACTCGTCGATAATGCCTATGACCTTTGACGGGCAAAAAATGTATCTTTATTGCGCAAGCGGTGCGGTGATCGCTGTCTCAGCAGAAGACGGCACTGTACTGTGGGAATCTAAACAATGGAAGATCAAGATCGCCACGATACCGTCGCCTCTGGTAGTAAGCGATGACAAGATATTCTTCTGTGGGGGATACAACTCCGGCAGCATGATGATGCAGCTAAAGAAAGAAGACGACAAAATAATCGGCGTCGAACTTTTCAGGCTCGGGCCCGAAGTTTTCGGCTCTGCGCAGCACACACCCATATTTTTCAATAACCATATTTACGGTATTCGTCCCGACGAACAGTTGGTATGTCTTGACCTTGAAGGCAATATCAACTGGACCAGCACCAGTGCTAATAAATTCGGACTCGGGCCATACATAATCGCCAATGGCGGGATATATGTTCTGGACGATAATGTGACTTTAACGCTTGTTAAGGCCTCGCCAGATTCTTACCAACAACTCGCCCAATTTAACATCCTCAATGGACATGATGCATGGGCTCCGATGGCTATTGCCTCCGGCAGGCTAATATTACGAGACCTTACAAAAATGGCATGTATCGACGTAGGCACCCCTTAGAACTCTGGTATGTCAGACATTGCATCAGAGGCCTTGATTTGGTAAAATAGTGTGAATGTGTGAAAGTGCAATTTTTGGAAAGTCATTGATATGAATAAAAGACATGCTTTTAAAAGTTCCTCTTTATTGATCGCAGCGATCATCGTTATCGCTATTATCGTCGCCATCGCCGCTGTCATCAATCTTGACGCAACCGGTAAAAAAGGCAACCTGCTCTCCGAAGAGTTTAACTACAACATCGAGGACCTCGGGAAATTTGACCCGGGCCTTATACACTACCTGGAAATATTACCGCCGATCGATACGGGCCTTAACGAAACATCTGCTATTGCCATCGATGAGACAGGAAATATATATATTGCCGGCGACACTTCCATCACCGTCTTCGACCAAAACAAAAACCGAATAAAAAATATCAACCTGACACAGGAACCCGACTGCCTGACTGTTTCCGGCGACAGAATATACGTTGGTGTCGTTGATCATATTGAGATATACTCTACTGATGGTAAAAACATCGAAACGTGGGAGTCTCTTGGAAAGCCGGCGGTACTTACCTCTATTGCAGCGGACAAAAACGATGTATACGCAGCAGATGCCGGTAACCGCATTGTTGTCCGATATGACAAAAAAGGTAATATAATAAACCGCATCGGCAAAAAGGACACCGACCGAAATATTGGCGGCTTTGTAATACCGAGCCCGTACTTTGATCTTGCCATCGCTAAAGACGGGCTGCTAAGAGTTGTAAACCCCGGCAAGCATCGCATAGAAGCTTACACCGCAAACGGAGACCTGGAATTTTCATGGGGAAAACCATCGTCGAACATCGAAGGCTTTTGCGGCTGTTGCAACCCGATAAACTTCGCGATACTGCCGGATGGAAGTTTCGTAACCTGTGAGAAAGGGCTTACCCGGGTAAAAATCTATGACCCGGACGGTGCTTTCACATCAGTCGTGGCGGGACCTGAGCAACTTGCCAAAGGCGAATCCGTCCATCCTTGCTTTATTCCATCTCAGTGCCGATCAGGAGGATTCGATGTCGCCGTAGATAGCAAAGGCAAAGTATACGTTCTCGATACTATCAAAAACATCGTAAGGATCTTTGAAAAAAATGAGTAAACCAGATATTAACAAAAGAAGAAATTTTATGCTGTCGTCGATTCGCCTTGCTGCGATGGGACTTTTCGGCTCGATGTTTTTTCACTCTGTTAGAAAAAACAAAAGACTCATTCGTGAAAACAAATGTGTCAATCGTGGACTTTGCTTTAATTGCGGGGTATTTAGTGATTGTTCCCTGCCGCAAGCACTGTCTGCAAAGGATGTATTAGAAAAAACCTGAAATGCAAAATAACAAAAAAGAAACAATTAACAGAAGGCGGTTCTTAAAAGAAACCTGCTTTGGTTCTTCGATCGCCGCTCTTGCGGGACTGGCTGCGGGGCTTTGGTCAAAAACATCCCGAGCAAAGACCGTCTGGCAGATCGACCCTGAAATATGCGCCTCCTGTGGAAACTGCGCTACTTACTGCGTTCTCGAAGAGTCCGCCGCAAAATGCGTCCACGCCTATGCCATGTGCGGATACTGCGACCTGTGCACCGGCTATCTTCCTCCCGACCCCAAAGATATGGACACCGGTGCAGAAAACGAACTGTGTCCCACGGGCGCCATAATACGAAACTTTGTCGAGGACCCCTACTACGAATACACCATCGACGAAAAACTCTGCATCGGGTGCGCAAAGTGCGTAAAGGGTTGCAATGCGTTCGGCAATGGCTCACTCTTTATGCAGATTAGACACGACCGCTGCGTAAACTGTAACGAATGCGCTATCGCCGTGGCATGTCCCTCGCAGGCCTTCAAACGTGTTCCATTCGACAAACCTTACATCTTAAAGGGAGCAAATAACACAGCATGATCCCACGGCATGTAAACATCCTTGTCATCGCATTGCTTATGCTTTTTTGCTGCAGTGCCTTAGGTGAAGATAGATTTCCTCCGCCTGACTTCGAGAGCGGCCACACACTGCCTGAGACCGCAACACCTCCGCCAAAAAACATGCAGCACGAATATATTGCGCTGGGACTGCTGTTTATCGCGTTGTCAATATCGGCATACCTTTCCTTGAAAAACCGAAACCGAAAATTGATCTTTTCATTGATGATATTTTCCATGCTTTATTTCGGTTTCTTTAGAAAAGGCTGTATTTGTCCGATAGGCTCGATCGGTAACGTCGCACTCTCGGCGTTTAGCAGCGATTATGCTATACCTCTTATTGCACTTGCTTTCTTTCTGCTTCCGCTTATCTTTACGGTTTTTTTCGGCAGGGTCTTTTGCTCGGCTGTTTGCCCGTTAGGCGCGATCCAGGACCTTGTCCTGCTTAAACCGTTATCGGTGCCTCGTTGGCTGGAAAACTCGCTAAGGATATTCGCTTACCTTTACCTTGGGCTTGCAGTTCTTTTTGCAGGTACCGGTACATCGTTTATTATCTGCCGTTATGATCCCTTCATCGCGATCTTTAGATTAGGCGGAAATTTAAACATCGTCATCCTTGGAGTATGCCTGCTTCTTATCGGCATCTTCATCGGCAGACCATACTGTCGATTTCTTTGTCCTTACTCTGTCATACTGCGTCAGTTCTCACGCATATCGAGAAAAAAAGTCTCTATCACTCCCGACGATTGCATTAAGTGCAAGCTTTGCCAGGACGCATGTCCATTTGGAGCTATAGATAAACCAACTGAGCCATGGCCCGATGGAAGCTATATAAAAGACAAAAAACTCCTTGCGATGCTTATTGTCCTTGCACCTGTTATAATATTTATCTCCGGATGGTTTCTTTCCTTTTCTTCGGCGCCGCTTAGCCGCTCTCATCCGACCGTAAATCTCGCACAAAGGATATACCTCGAAGAAAATGAAACTTTTACCGATAGTACAGACGCCAGCGATGCTTTTAGAGCCACCGGAAAAACTATAAGCACACTCTATAATGAAGCCTCCGCTATCAAAGCACAATTCTCTTTCGGCGGATGGTTCGCTGGGGCATTCGTAGGATTTATCATCGCGGCCAAACTTATCGGCAGCACGATAAGATGGCGCAGAACCGAGTATACTGCAAACTCGGCAGGCTGTCTTGCATGCGGCAGATGCTTTAAGTACTGCCCAAGGGAACAGGTACGTTTAAAAAAGAAAAGCTCAGGAAACATTGATGACAAATGAAAATGAAAACAAACTAAGTCCGTGGTATCAAACTGCTATCGCTATCGCTTTGATCTCGGCGATTGCCGCATGCATCATCGTAATAGCGATGTCTATTAGCTACGTAAAAACAAACATCGTCCAGCCGGAACGCGAAGAGCAGCTCGTTAGTCTAAAAGAAATAATCATAGACCAGCCCAACAATCAACAGGTCATCGATTTCCTAAGAGAGCTTGACCTGAAATTCAGGAAACAAAGAACTGCCCGCATTGAATTTGCTCGAAAGGGAAACCTGCTGCTTATAATATCGCTTGCAGTTTTCGCGCTCAGCTTTAAATGGTCCTGTGAATTCAAAAAGAAGTTCCTTGTCCCTGACAGCAAGACCAATAACCTTACCGAACAACTCATTAACGCATCATGGTCAAGACGCGCGATCACAGCCGGCGTCATTGGGCTTGCTTCTATTGCCGTTTATAATTTGATCCAGCCGGACATCGATTTTGATGAAGCATCTGTTTTAGCAAAAGCCGAAAGTGAAAACAAACCTTTGGCACCCGCATTTCCCACCTTTGAAGAATTTAACAAGCACTGGCCCGCCTTTAGGGGGCCGCAGGGAAACGGGGTAAGCAACCATGCAAATGTCCCTACAGGCTTTAACTCAGAAACCAAAGAAGGTATACTATGGCAAACAAATGTCCCACTTCCCGGTTTCAATTCACCGATCGTATGGGGCAAGAAGGTATTCCTTTCCGGCGCAAACGAAACCCAAAAGCAAATATTCTGCTTTGACGTAAGCAGCGGCAAGCTTTTATGGACCGGCGACCTTTCAAACCTGCCCGGTGCGACCGAACCGCCCGACGTAATGGAAGATACAGGATTTGCCGCCTCAACTATGACCACCGACGGAATAAATGTTTACGCGATCTTTGCCAGCGGACATATCGGGGCGTTTAGCTTTGACGGGGAAAAAGTATGGGCACGATACTTGGGGCTGCCAGACAGCACATACGGCTACGCATCATCACTAACAATGTATCAAAACCTTGTCATCGTTCAATATGATCAGGGCGGAGCCGATGACGGACTATCTAAAATGATCGCTATCGACGGCATGACCGGCAGGACCGCGTGGGAAACAAAACGTCCCGTTGCAAACTCATGGACCTCGCCTATCGTTGCAAAGACCGAAAGCAACTTCCAGCTTATAACCGCCGCCGATCCATGGGTAATATCGTATGACCCGGCCACAGGCAAGCAACTCTGGCAAGTTGACTGCCTCGGCACCGATGCTGCACCATCGCCAATCTATTCGAACGGGCTTGCATTTGTCATAATGCCGTATTCCGAACTTATAGCTTTGGACACTAACGGACAAGGAAATGTTACAGAGACAGCCATTAAATGGACAGCCGACGAAGGTATCCCCGATATTTGCAGCCCGGTATCAAACGGAAGTGAAGTCTTTACCTTAACTACCGGAGGGACGCTAAGCTGCTTTAACTTTGCCGATGGAAAATTACTCTGGGAAAAAGAACTCGACAGTGAATTCAATGCCTCACCAAGCATCGCAGCAGATAACCTTTTCATGTTAAGCATCAAAGGCGAGATAATTGTTGTTAAAGCATCGCCTAAGTTCGAGGAAGTCCGGCGTTCAAAGATAGACGATAAAGTTTATGCATCTCCCGGGTTTTCCAACGGTAAAATATTTATAAGGTCAGTTGAATATCTATACTGCATAGGAGCTGCAAACTGATGTGCGACATTGATCTGACATTCATTGATAACTGCGTATCCCAGATCGGCAAAACGCCGGATAAGGTACTGCCTATCCTGCAAGCCGTCCAGCAGAACTATGGATACCTCCCGCAGGAAGCACTTGAAAAAGTTTGTGACATAACCGAGATAACACCGGCATCGATTACCGGCATCTCAACTTTTTACGATCAGTTCCGCTATACGCCTGCGGGCCAGCACACGATAAGAATATGCGTGGGAACTGCCTGTCACGTAAAAGGCGCCCCGCTGATATACGATGCATTCAAACGATACTTGAAGATCGAAGAAGACAATGACACCGATCAGGATGGTCTCTTTACGATCGAAAAAGTCGCATGCCTCGGCTGCTGCACGCTTGCACCGGCGGTTCAGATCGGAGAGGTGACCTATGGACACCTGACCAGCGACACTGTCTCTAATGTCATTAATGACTTCCTTGTCCGCGAAAAACAAAAAGACAAAAAACAGAAAGCATCAAAAGGTAAATTAACCGCACCCCAGGGTGAAATTCGCATCGGCTTAGGTTCCTGCTGTGTCGCTCGTGGAAGCGGCAAACTCCTAAAAGCTATTCACCAGACACTCGACGAAACAGGCATTGACACCGTGGTAAAACATGTCGGCTGTGTCGGCATGTGCTACCAGACTCCCCTGCTTGAGATAGTGACCGGCGATAACAAATCCTCACTCTATACACATGTAAACCCGGAAGACGCAAAATCTATAATCTTAAAACACTTTAAGGCACCCGGCATAATTAAGAAAGTATCGAATGCCATATCCTCTACTCTCGATAAAATTCTAACAGACAAGCTCGCCGAGCCTGTAAAACGTTATCCCACCGATGTAAGGGACCCGGTGATATCTACGTTCCTCGATAAACAAAAACATCTGGCAACCGAACACTATGGCCACATCTCACCGACGGACATAGATGAATATATCGAAAATGACGGGTTTACCGCCCTTAAAAAATGCGTAAGCGAGCTAAAACCACAAAATATAATAGAAGAGATTAAAACCGCCAACCTTCGCGGAAGAGGCGGTGCAGGCTTTCCTGCACATTTGAAATGGTCGGCTGTCGGCGATAATGATTCCGGCACAAAGTATGTTGTCTGCAATGGCGACGAGGGAGACCCCGGCGCATTTATGGACAGGATGCTTATGGAGTCATACCCATACCGCATCATCGAGGGATTCACCATCGCAGCTTATACAGTTGGCGCCAGCTCCGGATACTTTTACATCCGCGCCGAATATCCCCTTGCCATCGAGCGCATGACCGAAGCTATTGACAAGTGCAAAGAAAATGGCTTGCTGGGCGAAAACATCTTGGACAGCTCCTTTTCTCTCGATGTTAATATCGTCGCAGGTGCCGGCGCATTTGTCTGCGGAGAAGAAACCGCCCTGCTTGCAAGCATCGAGGGCAAACGCGGAATGCCCCGGTTAAGACCGCCCTACCCGGCCCAGTCAGGCCTGTGGGAAAAACCTACGCTTATCAACAACGTCGAAACATATTCGCTTGTGCCGTGGATCATACGCAACTCAGGTGAAAATTTCGCGAAACTCGGCTCACAAAAAAGCACGGGCACAAAGGTCTTTGCTCTTGCCGGCAAAGTGGCCCGGGGAGGACTGATCGAAGTACCTATGGGCATCACAGTTAAACAGATCGTTGAGGAGATCGGCGATGGTATCGGCAGCGACCTTGCCTTTAAAGCCGTCCAGATAGGCGGACCTTCCGGCGGGTGCCTGCCGGCAAGTCTTTCAGATACGCCTGTTGATTACGAATCTCTCGCTACTGTAGGCGCCATCATGGGATCAGGCGGTCTTGTTGTGCTCGACGAATCCGACTGCATGGTTGACATCGCAAGATACTTCCTGGAGTTTACACAAAACCAGTCCTGCGGCCGATGCACATTCTGCCGTATCGGAACCAGGCGTATGCTCGATATTCTCGAAAGACTTTGTAAAGGCGATGGTAAACCAGATGACATCGACAAACTCGAAGAACTCGCCATTATGGTAAAACAAACCAGTCTGTGCGGGCTTGGAAAAACCGCGCCAAATCCTGTGCTTTCGACGATCAAATATTTCCGCGACGAATACCAGGCGCATATCGAGAAAAAATGCCCCACCGGAAAATGCACTGCACTTATAACATACTCCGTAACAGATGACTGCATTGGCTGTACATTATGCGCACAGCACTGCCCGGTTGAAGCTATACCAATAAATCCCTACAACAAACATGAGATCGACACCGAAAAATGTATCCGCTGTGATGCCTGTCGAAAAATATGTCCCGAAAACGCTATCAAGGTTGAATAAATGATAACCCTAACTATAGACAACAAGACTGTGCAGGTCCCCGAGGGATCGACCATACTCGATGCAGCAAACCAGCTCGGTATCGAGATACCCACCCTGTGCTTTTTAAAGGACTTTGTCCCCTCGACAAGCTGCATGGTTTGCGTCGTCAAGGTGAACGACTCTGAAACACTTATACCATCATGTGCAATGTTGGCCGCCGAATCTATGAAAGTGCAAAGCGATATCCCTCAGGTCATAAAGGCCAGAAAAACCGCAATCGAATTATTATTAAGCGACCACGTTGGCGATTGCCTTGGTCCCTGCCACGTTACATGCCCCGCAAAAATGAATATCCCTTTAATGATTCGCCAGATCACCGAAGGTAAATTTACAGACGCGATAAAAACCGTAAAAAAAGATATTGCATTGCCCGCTGTGCTTGGACGAATATGCCCGGCTCCATGTGAAAAAGCCTGCCGGCGTTCAAAGGCAGATGGTCCGGTTTCTATATGTCTTTTAAAACGCTTCGTTGCTGACATTGACATTGGATCACCAAAATCTTACTTGCCGGAAATTGCTCCATCTTCCGGAAAACAGGTTGCTATAATCGGAGCAGGCCCTGCCGGGCTTTCTGCAGCTTACTATCTTTCTCAAAAGGGACACCAGTGTACCGTCTTCGACGACCACGACAAAGCCGGCGGAATGCTCCGTTACGGAATTGAGCCGCGGAAGCTGCCGCACAAAGTTCTCGATGCCGAGATCGATCTTACAATAAACTCAAACATAATATTTAAAAACAACACCCGCATTGGCAGCGATATATCCATTGAAGATGTAAAAAAAGATTTCGATGCCATATTTATCGCAACCGGAAGTCTTGATCAGGAGCAGGCTGAACTTCTCGGCCTTAAACTATCATCAAAAGGCACAGCAGAAGTAAACGCCAAGACATACCAGACAGAAAACCCGAAAATTTTCGCAGGCGGAAACGCAATATCCAAAACACGCCTTGCAGTTCGCTCCGTCGCACACGGCAAGGAAGCCGCTAATTCTATCGACCTGTTCCTTTTAAACAGGCGGGAACCGGGTACTGTTGCAAGTGAATTCAACCATAGAATGAAAAGACTGCTTGAAGGCGAAATAGAAACCTTCATGGTATCGGCCAATAAAACACAACGTATAGAACCATCACAATCCGAAGCCGGCTTTACATCAAGCGAAGCCAAAAGCGATGCATCCCGCTGTCTGCATTGTGACTGTAGAAAAATTGATTCATGCAAACTAAAAAATGCCGCACAGCAACTTGACGCAAAGTCAACTCAATTTGACGTACCTCGGAAACACTTCAAACAGTATCTCGATCATCCTGACATCATTTACGAACCTGGAAAGTGCATCGATTGCGGCCTGTGCATACAAACCACCCAAAAACAAAAAGAACAACTGGGCCTAACCTTTATTGGCAGGGGCTTCGATGTCAAAGTCTCGGTACCATTTGACAAATCCATAGAACAGGCCCTGAAAAAAACCGCCCTTCTCTGTGCAAAAAACTGCCCTACGGGAGCACTTTCCCCCAAACATAGTGACAATTGATATATGTTGACATTCACGTATGATTAAACTATACTGCCGGCGATAAAATATTCACCATTTATTGGAGAAATCTTATGAAAATGCACAAAAACTTAACATTAACCGTTTTAATCCTGATCACATTGTCCGCTGTTATCGCTTATGCAGCAGACTGGCCCAATTACAGGGGCCCTGATCACAATGGGATATCAAAAGAAACCCCCTCGATATCAACATGGACCGACGGACAACCGAACATCCTTTGGAAAGCATCAACCTCTAAGGGATATTCTTCTGTAACCGTAAGCAACGGCAAACTATACACCTTGGGCAACAATGGAAAAAAAGACATCGACAAATCCAAACACAAAGATACTATTTATTGTCTTGACGCAAAAACCGGCAAAGAAATATGGACCTACCAATATCAGCAACCACTCGCCCCTAGATCTTATTCGGGCGGAACAAGTTCTACACCGACGGTCGCAACCGGTAAAGTTTACACAATAAGCAAAAACGGAAAAGCATTTTGCCTCAATGCCAGGACAGGAGAACTGATCTGGTCAAAGGATTTCGTAAAGGATTTCGGCATCAAGCCTCCCACATGGGGCTTTGCAGGTTCTGCTTTAATTATCGGCGACCTCGTAATATACAACGCAGGGGAATGGGGCATCGCACTAAACAAAAACTTCGGCAAACTCGTTTGGCAAAACGGAACCGGTAAATCCGGCTACTCCACACCCGTACCATATACTGCTAACGGGGAAAAAACTATCGCGATCTTTTCAGAGAAGGCCGCCTCCGCGGTTCTCGTCTCCTCAGGTGAGAAACTATGGACACACAGTTGGACCACAAAATACGATATTAACGCAGCGGATCCCATCATCTCCGGTAACAAAGTATTCATCTCTTCAGGATACGAGACCGGCTGTGCGCTTTTACAGATCGACAACAATAAGATCACCGAACTATGGAAAAACAAAAACCTCAGAAGTAGGATGAACGGCCCGGTCCTAAAAAACGGCTACCTCTACGGAATTGATGAAACCAGTAAGATCAAGTGCATTGACTTTAACAGCGGAGATCTTAAGTGGTCACAAAAAGGTTATGGCCAGGGAACCTTAATGTTGGCCAAAGACACACTTATTATTGTTAGTGACAAGGGAAAACTTGCCCTGGCAAAAGCTTCTCCTGACAAATTTACCGAGATCGCCTCAGGTCAGATATTCTCCGGAAAGTGCTGGCAAACTCCGGTCATAGCAAACGGAAAAATATATGCCAGAAATTATGAAGGCGATGTGGTATGTGTTGATGCAAGCAAGGGTACTGCCACAGCTTCTGCTGTAAAAAAAAACTGGCCACAGTGGAAAGGCCCAGATCGTAACGGTATTTCTAATGAAACAGGACTTTTAAAATCCTGGCCCAAAGACGGCCCGAAACTTTTATGGTCTGCACAGGGCTTAGGCAAAGGATATTCAACCGTCTCTATAGCAGATGGAACCGTTTATGTAACCGGCCTGAAAGATGAAACCGAACATCTCTTAGCCTTTGACCTTAAAGGAAATCTAAAGTGGCAAAAACCTTATGGCAAAGGATGGACCAGATCTCACGTCAGCGCAAGAAGCACACCGACCATCGACTCAGGGAATATCTATGTCATGACCACCTTAGGATCCGTCGTTTGCCTTGACGCAAAAACCGGTGAAAAAAAGTGGTCGGTAAGCACAAAGGATAAATTCGCCGCAAAATTCGGCAAATGGGGCGCCAGCGAATCGCTCCTTATTGAAGGCAGCAAAGTGATCTGTACGCCCGGCGGGGACAACGCATCTCTGGTTGCACTCGACAAAAAAAACGGAAACACCATCTGGACCACAAAAGAGCTTAGCGATAAAAATGGCTATTGCAATCCTATCATAATTGACAGGGGAAACAAAAGGATCGTCGTCACACTCGTCGAAAAAGCGATCGTCGGCGTAGATGCCGAAAATGGAAACCTGCTCTGGAAATACGATTGCGAAAAATATATGGGAGATATGAGGATCAGGGGAATCCACCCAAATACTCCAATATATAAAGACGGTCACGTTTACGTCACCAGCGGATATGATATGGGCAGCATAAAGTTGAAGGTATCCGACAATGGGCTAAAAGTATCACAGGCATGGTCGGACAAAGAGCTAGACGCCCACCACGGCGGAGTACTCCTCATCGACGGTTTCCTCTACGGATCGAGCTGGAAAGGCAACAAAGACGGCAAATGGATGTGTCTTGACTGGGAAACAGGCAAAAAACTATACGAGCACCAATGGAACGGAAAAGGATCAATCGCTTACGCTGACGGGATGTTATATTGCTACAATGAAAATATCGGAGATGTCGCACTCGTAAAGGCTACACCAAAAGGTTTTGACATAACAAGTTCTTTCCCGGTCCCTCTCGGAGAAGACAAGCACTGGGCGCACCCGGTAATTTTTGACGGAAAACTCTTTATCCGTCACGGCGACGCCTTAATGGTCTATGACGTAAAACAAAGCTAAAAAAGGATAATATTTTTAAAAATAAATTTAACAAGACCAGGAGTAAGTGATATCTCTACCCACCCAATAAAGTACCTTACCGTCATAACAGCAATATTGCTGATCATAGCGTCAGTGCAGGCAGATTCTATTTATATCCCAAACCATTCTTTTGAAGTTCCGGTAATAGATCAGGGTGGAGGTTACCCGGCGATTCCATTTGTGTCTTCATGGACAGAATACGACAACGATCTTGATAATAGTACCCATATAGGTACTTTCTTTAATACGCCGCCAGGCGATGACAAGCATCTGTTCAATGTCGACGGCAATCAATTGGCATTTCTAACCAGCATGGACGGCAATGCTATCCGGCAATATCTGCCAGTAACCTATCAGCAAGATAAGAGTTATCGATTGACTGTTGGCGTTTGCATTTCTGCAACTTTCCCGCCGCCACAGGGCACGCCGTTGACCCTTGAATTGCATTATCTCTTCGGAGCAGACCCGAACGATGTTGGCTCCATTGTATCCACTCAGGTACCGGCGCCTGCTCCGACGTCACGGACTATCGAAGATTTTTCCGTAACACTGCAGGCAGTACAGCCGACCGACCCATGGGCAGACAAAAATATCGGCATAACGATTCGCGCAACAGAAAATACCGGGGGATACTGGGATATTGACAACGTTCGCCTGATGGAGTATCCGCGCACACCGGAATTCACAGACGATTCCTTTGTCAATCTCGATGACTTTGCAAAAATGGCCGCCGAATGGCAGTCATGCAGCGAACCGGAAACCGATGTCACCGGCGACGGATGTGTGAACATGGAAGATTTTATAATTTTGGCGAAATATTGGTTAAATGATGTCTGATGCAAATATAAGTGTTGGTTATGTGTATCGTTTCCGACAGCGAGACGGTTTTACACTGATCGAGCTTTTAGTTGTGATCGCGATTATCTCGTTGTTAATATCGATCATACTGCCGGCGATGGGTAAAGTACGTCAGCAGGCAAAAAATCTGATCTGTATTTCAAATTTAAGCAGCGTTGGAAAAGCAATTTACACCTATACATCAGATTACAATGACACTATCCCATACGGGCCGCAGGACATGCTTCCTATGACACCAACGAATTTTTATACCGTTGCCGGCAATGTTACCAGCCTCTTGTCCCTGGAAAACGGAGCACCGGTAGGACTGGGACTATTGCTGGATCAATATCTGGACAAACAGTCGAAAGTCCTTTTTTGCCCCGCAGCCGACCAGCCCTCAGAAGCGGGCAAACAACTGGCAAACGTAGGCCACGGGCAGGCACAAAGTGATTATTATTATCGTCATGCATCAATAGCCCTGCTGTCAGGAACTGCCGATATTTCGCACATCAGACTCAGTAATCTTGGCAAAAACAGAAACGGACGCTCTATCTCGGCACTTGTGATGGATGTACAGTTTCTGGCCCATTCGTCGCTGGCTTCATTTGGGGTGATCGAGCGAACCAGTCATCAACGCAGTAAAGTTAACATCCTGCTCGCTGATGGCCAGGTGCTTTCTAAAAAGAATACGGACGACCGGCTTACGGTTGACATAGGATTCATGCCCTATGACGCGCTTGATAAGATACTCAAAGCATTTGAACTGGTCGATGAATTACATTAGTTTTTCTTTCGTCGCGCACGCATCAAAGGGTAACCATTTTAGCTACCCCATGACCAATCCGGCCGGTCATGCGTAACTCCTGAAAGCCAATCGCTTTTTGTGACAAGGTAACCGTTTGGACCGACTATAATGGTCAGTTTGGCATAAAACAGCAACACCACGCACCAGGAAAACCAAAACCATAACTCTCTTTGAAACAACGATTTAAAATTTTTTTATTTGCAAAATCATGTTTGGCACGCCCATTGCAATATAGTCCAGACAAGAGGAGATGTTACAGAGATGCTTGAGGAGGCTTCTCTAATGTAACTCAAATTTGAATGGAAGAGGTTAATAGAGGAGGTAAAACGAGGAGGATACCGGAGGAGGACACAGATGGAGCGAGGATAACACAAAGTAAATTATTATTACTTAGGTTGGTCTGTAAAATGTTTGAAACCGCGAAAACTAGTGTCCTTGCAGTTGGTATCGAGTGCAAGGCCGCGTTGCTCCGAGAGCTTGACATTGATGTTGTCTCGCTGCAGTTCGGAGCACAGGCCGTGCAATCTTTGAAAACTGAAAATGTTCTGGGCGTTATATCGAGGTGGAATCTACCGGATATGCCTAACGGCAAACTGCTTAAAGGAGTAAAGCTCATTAAGCCCTACGTGCCGACAGTGGCGATAGCAGATCCGGGAAACAATGAACAAGAGATCGACGCTCGAAGCATCGGAGTCTCAGCGGTAATAACCGACGACATCGATGGTTATGATTTCCAACGGTTGGTATGCAACCTGATGGGCTTTGAAAGAATCGAAATCGTTAACGAGCGATTAACAATTTTAGGAAAATAGATAGAGGGCCGCGAAAACAACCTTTATTACATAGAAATTGAATTAAAATAGTGGTTTTCCCCACCCTCCAGGCTGGGCTGGTAGCTTCGTTATCAACCCGGCAGAAATTAAACGCGGTATTTATCCGTGTAACAATAGAAAGAGTTTTGAAAAGTAAATAATGCTTCGGAAGAGATATTAATAGAAGAAGGTGATAAAAAGAGTTTCCTCCTCCTCCAAGCTGGATTTGAGAACCGAACGGTGATAACTGAAGGTTGTTGGGTCCAGCACGAGAATAAACACGAACCTCGAGTTCGTGAGAGGATATAATATGAAGATGTGGTTTTTCTCTTCTCCGCTGGGCTTGCTTAACACCCGAACAGTGACTAAAGAGCCCAGCACAAAATTGACCACGGGTCTCCCGTGAGATTATAATAGTTTCCTCCTCCTCCAAGCTGGATTTGAGAACCGAACGGTGATAACTGAAGGTTGTTGGGTCCAGCAAAAAATGATCGCGGTAGGTTACGCGTTTATATAAGTTTTTAAAGTTAAGCTTTATCCTCCTCCAAGGACTGGGCTTGAGAACCGAACGGTGATAACTGCAGGTTGTCAAGCCCTCTAACAGAAACATGGTGTTTAGCCATGACTTGATAAGGGCCGAGGTCTGGATCATACGATTCAGGCCCGGCAAACCAGGTATTTAATGTAGTGTACAATGTAGAGTGTAAGCGCCTGCTCCTCACAGCCAATAAGAGCTAATGCTCACTCGAATCTAAGGGTCGATCTAAATCACTGTTCGGTTATTTGGGTCGGCCCTGTTTTTTTTAC
>SDBV01004931.1_pt1 | contig 18970 bp, 21 predicted proteins | sample 2277081 | NCBI WGS metagenome assembly SDBV01 (sample SAMN10402039, study PRJNA504765) | marine sediment metagenome | isolation source: marine sediment core GS10_PC15, 223 cmbsf | place: Arctic Ocean: Southern Knipovich Ridge | collected 2010
ATTTATATAAATCCTTTTAAAGGATTCTCTCTTCTATAAGTATGAAAGAGATACCCCTAGAATATACCCCTTTATCTATAAATAATTTAGAAGTTGGTATGGAATTTGGTCCGTTGGAATTTACCACCAAAATATCTTCCCACATTAAATCCAAAAGTTTATTAGAAGAATCAGATGTTAATGGGCAGACCCATATAAATTCTCCATATCTTTTTCCTAGTGAGATGTGGGGATGGGCAAGGGTATTTTCCTCTTATTTTGGTAGACTTAATGAAGTAGCAGTTTCTAAAGCTAAGTGGGATATTTTTAGAGCAGTTAATCCAGGAGAAAATTTGGTGGCTAGGTCTAAAGTTTTGAATGTTGAAGTTCGGAAGAATATTCCTTTTACTCTATCAGAAACAATAACAGAAGATAAGCAGGGAAAGAGAGTAATAAGTTGTTTGGATGAGTTGATCTTGCTTCATGATGTAGATTTCAAATTTTATGTTGAAAGAGGAAAAGAAAGTGATGTGCCCTTTGATAATTCATATGATAGAACAAGAAGAGTTTATTTTAGACATGAGTGGGACAATGGAAAATGGATAAATAATATTCATACCAATAAATATGCCCAGAAGTTTGGATATGAAAAAGGAATTCCAGAATTTAATATGTATATGGATTGGATTTTCTTATCTGAACTGGAAAGATTTGGGGGATTTGCTTACAAGAATGTTTCTATAAATATTGAGAAAATTTTACCTATTTATTCTGGAGAAGAAATAAGAATTCTGGGAAGGCGAGTAGGAGAAAAGAACAAAGTACAATTCTTTAGGAAAAATCAAGAAAGACTTAGAGCTATTATCTCTAAATAAAATAACAATATAAAAACTATTTGGCAAGAGCTTTCCTCTGTTGATGTTTTGGTTGTTTTGCCTTTCCAGCTGCAGCATGCTTTGCTTTCTTGGCAGCAGCTTTTTCAATTTCTTTTCCAGCTTCAACAACAGCTGCCTTCTTTTCCTTTTCATCTTCCTTTTTCTCAGCTTCTTCCGGAGATGTTCCTTCTTTTTTCTGAGTAACTCCTTCTTTTGCTTTTTGAAGAAGAGTTTTCTTTTGCTCAACAACATCCATCGCAATTTTTTCCCTTTTTTCTTCACGAGCTTTTTTGAATTTTAGTTTTGCAGGAAGATCGGCAAGTTCTGCACGAACAAGATCCCCTTCTTTCTTCACTTTCACCTTAACTTTTATGGGGGGGTTTTTTATTCCTCTCGCCCATAAAAACTCATTTAAATATTTATCAAGTCTTATTTTTGTCAAATCCCTATCTCTAATTTTCATATGTTGTGCTAGAAACTCTTTCACACCTTTAACAGCCTTGTTCGTTCTTTTATATCTTGCAACTCTTTTCCAATGCCTTCTAAGTGGAATAATATATTCTCTTTCAATTTCTTCTTTTTTCTCTTGTTTCTTATCTGCCATTTTAGTTTATTCTAAAGTGTCCAATTATATCATAAGTTCCTTGTTGGCGCCCATTCCTTTCCCGAAGGATATCTCTTTCATCGTCTAGTCCAAAGGTTAAGTGGCATCTTCTTTCTTCCATATGGTGTGTCTTGTAAACCAACCCTAATTCTTCTATTTCTTCATCTCTCACGACTCTTTTTTTTATTGTCCTGCCAACTTTTGCCTCTTCTCCAATATTTTTTGTCATTTGTTTTTCTCCATAGTTTAATTTTAACCAAGATGTGATTTTCTAATTTTTCTTGGTTTAATATGAAGTTTAGTTCTTCTCCAGGACCTTCTGTGTTTTGTCATGGTGGAGGGATGCACTCTTTTACCTGGACCATATTTTTTAAGAACAGCCCAGACAGGAGCCCACTTAGTATGCCTTCCTTTTTTTGCCAGCTTTGCTTTTTTGTTTTGGTCTTTTATTCCCATTTTATTTTATACTCTCCAAAAATTCCATGCCTTTTTGAGTAAGTTGTCTACCTGGTTTCCTATTCCGAACACCCCGGATAGATTTTGCTATTTCTGTGAAACCAGCAGCATCTGTTTGCTGGAGAATTGTTCTTATTATTTTACCACTACCTTTTTTGAATATCTCTGGCCTATACCCTCTATTTTTCTTACTTCCATATTTTGTTCTAAGTCTATTAACACCCACTATTTTCTTTTTATGAATGTTTTTTAAAATACTTGCAGCCCTTTTATACCAGAAATCAGGATCTTCAATAGGTCTTTCTTTTGCAGGACCGGACTTAACAAAGGTAGACCACTCTGGCTGTTTAAACTCAGGAACTTTCTTCAAAGCATCTGCTAGTTTTAAATTAAATTCTTGAGCACTTAAATCATATATTCCCATTGTAAGACACGCGAGGACACCAAGGTTTCCTTCGCATAACCTTCCTTATATTTGTCTAATCTTTTAAAAGATTATTCTTGACAGTCAACTTCCCTTAAAGAGATTTTAATGACCATTCCTTTCGGAATTAGACTGGTCTTAAACCATTTAGTCTAATTTTAAACTATAAAAAGAGTTTATAAATTATTTGGTTTTAAATTTTCAATTTTTTAAATCAAATAACAATAGCTCTTCTTTTGATTCTTTATTGGTTTCTGCTAGTAATTTTCCCTCTTTGGAGAAAACAAAACACCCTCCTTCACACTTTTCTCCCCAGGAATTTCCCACTCTATTAGTTATTAATAAATGAGCATTAAATTTTCTAGCAATATTCCCCCAATATTCTTTTGAACGTCTAATCTCTCTATTATTTGGATAAAAGATAATCTTTGGTTTTAAGTGATTCATAATTTTAAAACAACGCTCAGAAAAAGTATCTGCACAAATAATACAAGATGATTTAATTCCTTCAATTTTAAAAATTTCTGGACCTTGACCAGGATCAAAAAACTCAGTATCATCTCTATATCTTCTATCTTTTTTTATTCGGTCGTTTGTGGCATAAAGCCAGGTTTTTCTATATTTATAGTTAAAATTATTTGGACCCAAAAATACCTGTGTAATATATCTATGGATTCCATCCTTTTCTATTAACCCAAAAGAAATATACACGCCTAATTTTTCAGCTAATTTTTTTATTTTATTGCATGCAGGTCCACTCGGGACTTCTTGGGCAACTTTATTTACGTCACTTACACAATCGGTAAGTGCTGTTTCAGGAAACAAAATTATTTTTGCTCCTTTTTTTGCAGCTTTTTTGGAAAAACTAACTATTTTTCCAAGGTTTTTCTTAGTTCTTTCAGGAGTAATATCCATTTGAATTAGAGCTATTTTCATAAGAAAAAATACATAAAGAAATTTATAAAGTTACTCATAGCACTATTTATCTAACAGATTTTCTCCATTTTTTCAGAACAATTTTAAATCCAATAACACGGGCAGTATAAGTTTTCCCAAGAAAATTTAAAATTTCTTCTGCAAATTTCTTAACTTTTTCTTTATCGTGACCAGCACTTTTGAGAACAGAAATTTTTACTGTTTTATGTTTTTTAAAATAACTATCTAGTGTTGAGAGAAAATTCTTTGTTATTCCCTGCTTACCTATTTGTATTTGCCCTATTTTCTCCATTTTTATTTTGTCTAATCTTTTCCCAAAAGATTATTTTCCATCTTTAAATTTTTGTATATCTTTCTTTTTAACTTTTATGGTCTTGGGTTTCCTCACACCAAATGTTCCTAATTTCATTCTCTTATTCTTTCGAATGTCTTTTCCTGTAAATTGTTGGACAAAAATATCTGACTGATTGTCTCTCCAATCTTGACTATAACTAGCAACTGCAGCCCCACTAATATAAATTTCTTTTTCTGATGGATTTATTTTATTAATTACTCCAAAAGGACTTCCAGGAGATAATGTGTGGAGGATTGTGTTCTCTTTATCGATGAAATAGTTAACTAATCTTTCATTATCTAAATCACTCTTTCCAATAAAAACAGAAGCTCCAGAAGAAAGAATAATCTCCCTTGGTTTTATTTTTCTTATGTCTTCTAACCAAGTATTAGCTATTTTTAGAGATTCTTTCTGGTTTTTCCATGTTAGTTTTTTTAATGCGCCAGAGAAATTTAACCATCTATAATCAGAATGTTCAATACCATCCACTTTCACCCCGCTTTTTTTAACTTCTACAGCATATAATGATTCAAATGTTTGACCAATAATTCCTTCTCTTCCCTCAATCTTGTCTCGATATTTGAACTTCCCTTTTATATTAAACTTTTTTATCTTTAAGGGTGTTAAACCAACCTCTTCTTTTAGTTCTCTTTTAACAGCACCTAGTTGATCTTCGTTTTTTTCAATACCTCCTTTTGGAAATTCCCACCCAGACCAATGAAGCTTTCGTTTTAAAAGTAAATATTCTACTTTTCCGGTTCTTGTTTTTGAATAAACAACAAAGAAAACACCTTTCCTATATTTTTTCATTTTATTTCCACTTTTCTAACGCATATCTTAATTCTTCATTTCCTTTTGCAAATTTCTTTAAAGAAATTCCTTTCAAGGTAGCGTCAACAGCTTGTCTCATGGCACGTGCACCTGCTTCTGTTCCATGGGGGTGTCCATGTATTCCTCCTCCTGCCTGAATAACAATATCTTTTCCCATGAATTTCATTATTTTTGGAACAATTGTGGGATAGACACCACCAGAAGCAACACCAAAAACAGGTTTTACATCATACCATTTTTGGTCAAGATATTTTTTTGTTTTTTTTGTGAATTTTGATTCTATTTCTTGTTCAATATGCAATACTTCATCTTTTCCCCCTGTCATTTTTCCATAAGCTGTTCCAATATGCAAGGTATCAACACCCACCATTCGTGCTAGTTGTGCAATAACTTCCATACTCATACCATGGTTAGGATCCCTATCAAACATTGCATGGCCAGCTCTATGCGCATGTATTGGAAGTTTGGTAAAAAGTCGGGCAGTTTGCAATGCACTCCAACCAAGAGTGATTATATCTAACATAATGTAATTTCCACCATGATCTTGAACAAATTTAATCCTTTTTATCATCTCTCTTGTTTCTGCAGTACAGTTTACAAGATAAGCTTTTTTTTCACCTGTTTCTTTTTCAGCTTTTTTCAATGCTTGTATTGTTTTGAGGAATCTTTTTTCAAACTCATTAAAATCTTGGCTTGTAAGATTTTCATCATCTTTTACAATATCACAACCACCTTTCCAAGCTTGATAAGCAACTTTTGCATGTTCGCTTGAAGTTAAGCCAACCTTTGGTTTTACAATAGTGCCTACTAAAGGCCGATTTTTAACACCTAATATCTTTCTAACACCTTTAATACCATAACGAGGACCTAGAAAACTTTTCAACATTTTATGGGGAATATCAATATCTTCCCATAAAAGACCTGTAACAGATTTCATTCCAAAAATATTCCCACCAATACTAGAAAGAATCTCTGGAAGATTTCCTAATTCAAAAAGCCTGATTGGATATGCTATCCGAACTCTTTTATTTTTTTTATCCATGTAAAAAACTTTTGGAGTAAGTTTTTTACTAATCCTTTTCTTCATGGTCTTAACTTCTGTCCAAGTGCCAATAGAACTTTCCCCTGCAACCATGCTTGCAACTTCTTTAAAACTAAAACCTTTTGCAGGAGTCACCTTATATTGCAGAACTACGTCTGTTTTCTTAGGTTTGTATTTTAAATCTATAAAACTTTTATATTTGTATGCTTCTTTTCCCATTTCACCTTTTTTTCAAGACATAACCTCTTTTCTTGTCTTCGATAACATAACCTAGTTTATTAATTTTATCTCTTATTTGGTCTGCAGTTTTCCAATCTTTCTCTTTTCTAGCTTTCTCTCTTTTTTCTGCAAGGGTTTTTATGTTTGTGGGAATCTTTGAACCATTTAAAGTAAGAATATCAAAAATTTGATCAACTTCTTTCATAAATTCATAACTCTTTTTCCCCCCACCTTTTTTATTCACTTTTCTTACAAAATTAAATATTATTTCCATAGCTTTTGGTGTATCAAAATCATTGTTCATAGCATTTATGAAATTTTTCTTTGTACTTTTAATAAATTTTAAATCATCTTTGTCTTTGCTATTTTTCAGTTTTCTCATAAATTCGTTTAACCTTTCAACAGCACCTTTACTCTGTTTTAAGTTTTCAAAAGAAAAATTAATAGGAGCTCTGTAATGTCCTGACGCAAAGAGGAATCTTATGACTTTTCCATCATATTTTTTAAGAGCCTCCCTTATGGTTACAAAATTCTTCAGAGATTTACTCATTTTTGTTTTGTCCATTGTCAGAAAAGCAGTGTGTAGCCAGTATTTTACAAGAGGCTTTTTCCCAGAGATAGATTCCATCTGTGCAATTTCTGCTTCGTGATGAGGAAAAATTAAATCCATTGCACCACCGTGAATATCATATTGAACCCCAAGCTCTTTTTCAGTTATTGCTGTGTCTTCAATGTGCCATCCAGGCCTTCCTTTCCCAAGTTTGCTTTCCCAAGAGGGTTCACCTTTTTTATAGAATTTCCATAAACAAAAGTCACCTTTATTTTTCTTTTCTTTGTTTTTATCAATCCTTGAAACAGCATCTTCTGCTTCTTCTGCTTTTCTTCTGGCAAGCTTTCCATAGTCAGAAAACTTTGTCAAATCAAAATAATATCCATCATTTATTTTATATGCATATCCTTTGTCTAAGAGCCTTTTCACTTGGTTTTCTATCTCTTTTATATAATTAGTAGCTCTTGCATATTTGCTCACACTATTTACTTTCAAGCTTTTCATATCTTTCAGATATTCTTTTTCATATTTTCTTGCTAGAGCTGACGCACTTATTTTCTGTTCTTTTGCACGATTTATTATCTTATCATCTATATCTGTTATATTTTGCACATAAGAAACATTATACCCAGACCACCGGAGATATTTTACAATTACGTCAAATTGCACATATGTTTTTGCATGCCCGATGTGAGAAAAATCATAAACCGTTGGTCCACAAACAAAAAGATTTACTTTTTTACCTTTAAGTGGTTTAAAATCCTCTTTTTTCTTTGATAATGTATTATACAATCTAAGCATAAATAATTGAGGAAAGAATGATTTAAAAATTTACTTTATTTCAAGATCAACACTTAATCCAGATACATAAGACTCACCGTCTTTTTTAACATCTACCACATATCTTATAGTGCAAAGGGGGGTTGTATCAGATATCTTAAAAATAACTCTCACAGCATCTTCCATATAACTGCCAGATCCCAGTATTATATTTCCTCCGCTTCTTCCCAACGAAATTAATGCATCTGCTTCTTCCAAGGTCATTCTACAACCTGTTGCAATTTCAGAAGCACTTACTTCATATGAGAAAGTTCCTTCTGCAGGATCGTTGTTTCTTATAGAAAAACCAAATCCTTTATTATCTCCCTTTTTCAACACCAAATCTCTAGATGGAGGATATATAACAACTTTTTTTCCTTCTTCTGCGAATAACTTATTTATCTCATTTTGAAGAGCCCTATCTATTTGTTCGATACTATCTCCTCCACTTTTAAAAACAGTCCTCACCAACACCAGCCCCATTATTAAAACAGTCATGAGCAAAACAATGGTCACAATTGTTCCTATACTCATCTCCATTGCAGCTCTTTTGTTTTTTGTAATCATTTTAAGATGTTGGTATATTTGAGAATGCCCCGCCCAAACCTTGCATTGCAAGATAAGTTAAAATTGCAGAAACAATAAGAAGGATTGCACTTAAGACGATTCCAATTGTACTATATTTTTTAGCTTTTAATGATAACTCATTTTTCTGTTTTTTACTATGCACAAGTCCTATAACCCCAAAGATCAATCCTGCAAAAGGTGTAAAGAAAGCTAGAACAATACTAACAATACCAAAAATATAACTAACAACACTAAAATCTTGTTTTACCATATTATTTTTAATTTTTGTCTAATCTTTTTCTAAAAGATTATTTTCCTCTTTTTGTAATTAAACTAAATAAAATATGTTTATAAAAGTTTTGAAAGGGGATAGTGGTTTCATCAAATCTTTCTGGTTTAATCTAAAACTTTTAATTAATTTTTGTCTAATTTTTTTTAAAAGATTATGGGGATGCTGGATTCTAAAAACCCGCAGGAGGTTTTTATGGGGATGCGGGGAGTCGAACCCCGGACACCATGAGCTTCAGTCATGTGCTCTCCCGCTGAGCTACATCCCCTATAGAAAAATGAGGTTCATTTGTTTTTTAAATCTTCTGAAAAGAAAAAAATGTAAGTTGGGAATAGGCCACCTTTTGTCGAACTTCGTAATCGAACAGTTCGCGTTAACATTCAACTATGCGGCACTAAGCCTTGCACCTGTCAGGATGTTCGTTTCATCAAATCCGCTTCTTCGTAGCTCCACGCATGTTTCAAAGCTCAAAAGCGACTGTGGCGTTTCTGTAACAGAGCCTTGCCTCACGACAACAATCCTTTCGGAAAGTAACTTATATGTGGTGGGCGGACCTTCCACAGAACCCAGAAATCATTCAATAATTTCTTGCTCATTTAAGAGCAGAGTCCCGAAGTTAACTACCCAACTTACGAAAATACAGCGAATCAATGCTTTTTAAGGTTTTCTAAAGAAGATTTAGAAATATGTTCAATTCCTGGTGCGGGCGATTATTTTTTAATATAACTCTCAACTAAGGCTATATTTTCACCTAGATTCATTTTTCTCTTTAAATTTAGAAATATCTTTCCCTTAGCTATACTAGAAACCATTTGCCCCATTCCACTTTCGATAAAAGTAGGATAGAATAACAAATCATATTTTTTATTTTCAAATTTTACTCCCTTAAACATTGTTGGTAACTCCATAAACATATATTTTGCAAGATAATCTAGCTTTTCTTGATTTATTTCTTTACCTCTTCTTTTTGCATATTCTCTGACAAAGAATAATATTTTCTCCTTAAATTTAGGGTTAGACTTAAATTCTTCTTCAATTATTTTAAAATCTCTTTTAAGTTCTTCTGTAAAAACATCGTTCCATCTTAGAATTTTAATTCTCTTTTTTAATTCCAAGGGAAATCCTAACAGAATTTCTTCAAAGAAATGTTTGTATCCCTCTCCTTCTTTTAATGCTCTTTTAAGACTTTTATTTTCACTATAACTACTAAACACCTTATAGTTTATTTTAGCAATATAATCAGCTATGAGAATCACTACATCATCCCTTGTATGTTTTAATGCCCATTTTATGTAAGCTTTTGCGAGATCTTTGGTTAGAGGCTTTACACCCACACTTATTCCAATAAAAATGTTGAATTTTTTGTTGTCTATTTCCTTTTTAGTTGCATTGAATATCTTTAAATCCATTTTTATTAAAAGAAAAAGAATCTTTTAAATTTTATCTATCCATTCTATCTCAACAATCCCTAAAAAACTAAACTTATCAGCCAAATAAAACTTAAACTGATCCCAGCCCCATAAAGACATCCGACCATCTTTCCAAGCATGGTTGATAATGCTGTTCTTTTACTATAGATTTTTCTTTTTCTTAGGTCTTCTGCGATTTTTCCTTCAAACAATCCTCCAATGCTATCTGTTATGGTGTTTCCAGCGGCACCGCCAACAATGGCACCAAAAACACCCGCATAAGTTCCTCCGAGAATCACAACAAATATTAGAAACCCATTATCAATAGTGCCAAATATCATATCTGGATAAATTGATTTTAAATCTATTTTGAAAACTTTGATCAAGAGAGTAACTAAAATACCCATGGCAAGAAAAACAGGACCTATAAGTGCCCCGTTAAAAACAAAATAAGCACTAACAGCAAGAATTATTATAGAAAGTATTATCAATGAAGATCCTGCTTTCAAAAAAGTGTGATTTTTCTTTTTCATAAAAGCTTAAGTAAAAATACATTTAAAAATTTATTATTTAGAGAAAACAACTTCGCCAGTAATTACTTCTTGTGAATCCCATCCTTCAGGAGCTTTATCATCTCCCATTTCATCTTCTTCGCCAGGACCACCTCTTCTGTCATCACCTTTCCCCATAATTTTAAAGAACAAGTTAAATAAGTCTTTTGCATCACTTTCTGCACTTTCAGGATATATTTTTGCAGAATTCATTATAGCTCTAACCTTAAAGTACATTTTTACACCGTTGATAACTTCCTTTACTCTTTGTACAGGTTGTATTCTTCTATCCCATGGAGGAGATTCAATATGCACATCTCTCATCTCTCTTTCAGAAGTTTCAATCATATCATATACTTTTTCAAAATCAATCTCTATCCTTACATCTTCTGCAGGAACCTCGCTATATAACATTGGTTCCATTTTCATAATATCTTCTTCATTTACTTGCACGTACATATTAAAGACAAGTTCGTCTGTTTCAAGATCTTTTAATTGCACAACAGCATCAATGTTTCTACCTTCATAACCATCCACAATCCTTCCAAGGGTTTCCATAAACCTTTCATCTTGTTTGATCTCTGCTTTTTCTTCATCTGTTAAGCCTTCTTGTCTTTCTCTCTCTGCCTTGTCTTCAGAAGGTCCTGGGAATTCATGATCTTCCATAGATTTCTGAAATTCATATTTTATAAATTCTTTAGATGGGAATATCCAGAATTTCATATAAGGAGATATTAATATCACAGGTTCATCACCAAACTCAGGCATATTTACTGTCCTTAATTCTTCCCAATATTCTACCATCCCATAAGTTGTTTCATAACTAAAGTTTATCAATGTATAATCATAAGGTATTTCATCAAGATCGAGACAACTCATTACATGTGCTGTTTTAAATTGTGTATCTACATTTTTCCAGTATAATTCAAAGATACCTGAAATAGATTGTTCCCAATCTTCAGCATTGTTTGCAAGATAACTATCAAAGAACCACTCTACAAATTCTTGATTAAATCCGTTTTCCATTTCTTTTCTTGTCCTTGCAGCATTGTCCAGTTCCCATTTACACCAATCAGCTTGTCCACCCATGTAATACTTGTTTTTCAAAGGTTGAATTCTTTCAAAAGGATCTCCCCATCCCCCAAACCAAATAAATGAATTTGACTCTTGTTGGGATTTTCTACAATTTCCACCAACAGTGAAAACACCTTTTTCTTCCATACGTATTTCTTCTTTAGGTTGTTCCACCCATTCACCCTCGTCCCATATCTCATCACCTTCTCTGAATTCTTCAGGCCCTTCCCAATCTTCACTTCTACCATCATCAAATCTACATTTTTCATCTACGCAATTATCAAAACATACCCTTTTTGTTTCTCCTTCCTCCACACCTTCTCTACATTGATTTTCACAATTATCTTCACAACTTACTTCTCCTGCAGTAGGAGGCATTGTTCCATCGTCATGGAAGTCTGCTCTTGAATCATCAGGACATAGATCACCACGGAAAGCACTTTGACAAGATCCTTCATCACACCAATCATCAGTGCATTCATCACCGTCATCACAATCACCTTCACAGACAGGGGGACCTTCTTCAGGTGGCACATCCTCACTAGGAGGTTCATCTGCAGGCGGTTCTTCACTTGGTGGTTCTTCAGGAGGTTCATCTGCAGGAGGATCTGTTGCTCCATCATCCCCATTTTCTGCAGAAACCAATGCAAAACCTTGTCTTGGTGTTAAGAGTGATAAAATATAATCTACTGTCACTGTTCCGTCGCCTTCACCAGTTTCTTCAAGAGGTTCTTCTTCTCCTTCTCCACTAGGTTCTGGTGTTTCAGGTTCTTGAGGTTCTTCTGGCTCTTCAGGAAGAACCTGTGGTTCTTCGACAGGAATCACATCTGGAAGTGCAACACACCAACCATTACTACATACATCATTTGTTCTTCCACAATCATTTTTTACAACACATTCATTACCAGAAACTTCAATAACAGGAGTTTCTTCAGGAATACCAATCTCATCACCTTGGCATTCAACTCCTGTGTCTTCCCACATATTATTAATACAGATATTTGCAATTATTTCTTCACCAGTACTACATTGTTTTACTTTTTCCTGTCCATCAGTACATTCAGCTTCTTCACATTGTGTTAATTCTTCTATCCTACATCTACCAACTTCATCCTCTGGCTCAAACCTTATACACGCAGAATCTCCGCAAAGCGGTTGAGGACAGTCAGTATCAACATCACAAAATACATTTTCTTCAATACAGACAGGTTCAAGAGGGCAACCTCTTTGATCTTCACCGCCAAAGATAACTCTTCCAAAACATTCTATAGCAGGATGTTCTGGGCAAACAGGACAATCAGATACACAAACAGTTTCCTCTCCTGCCTCACAAATATTATTACCACATATTGCTGTCCCATCTTCTTCAACCTCTTCTGGCAATTGACACATATTTGAAATACAGAACAATTCTCTTTTTTCTTTACGACTATTATTTTCATCCCCAACAACCACTTCTGTAATACCACATACTTGGCCAGCACATTGAGCTTCTGCACAATCAAGTTGTCCATTTTCATTATCATCAATAGAATTATCACAAATTTCTTCTCCAAAGACTCTAAATTCTTGGATCAATCTTTTCTCAAAATTTATTTCTTCAAAATAAAATTCTTCTCTTTCATAACCTTCAAATAATCTCAGATAAAATTCTTTCCTTTCATGGTAATTGTTTTCTCTAATATCTCTTTCTCTTTGTTTCATACTGTTTTCAAATTCCATCCAAAGATTATGGGTGTCTTCCCAGTTTTCATTTTCTTGCATTTGTCTTTCTCTTTCTTTAATACTTTCTTCACCAGCTCTTCGCTCTTCATTTAATATCTCCCATATTTCATTTGATTGCCTATTCCATGCTTCATTTAATGCCCATAATTTACTCCTCAATTTCATAGCTTCTTTATAATCCCCTTGATCCAATAAATTTTTAATTTCTTCAAATGTTAATGCAATTTCGCTCTTGAAATCTATCTCTTGGTCTTTGTAATCTTCCCTTCCCATATCCTCGTCCATGCCCCCCATATCAAATCCAGGACCTCTTCCTTCTATCCAAAGATCTACATTTATCCATTTCCATTCACATTCATCACAAAGCTCTAGTCTTACAATTGCATCAAAATTCTCTCCAGAATAGAAATAAATTTCCTGAATCAACATTTTCTGCATTTCTCTTTGATTTTCAGCACCAAAGATACCTTTCATAACATCTATGCATTGTCCTGCTTGCCTTTTCAAATATTGCTCGAGAAGTTTCTCTGCATTTACACTTTCTCTTGCAAGTGTTTCAGCGTTTTCGTCAGAAGGGTCTGTATTAAATGTCTCTGCAAATCCTTTTATTTCTTCTATTTTCGCATCAATATCAACTTCCATCTCAGGTCTTTTGAATTCTGTTTCAAAATGAAGATTATAATAAAGAAGTATTTCCCCATCTCTTTCAAACCCTGTTGGATGGGCATTAAGAATTATTTGTATTTTATTACCATCAAAAACAATTTTTCTCCATACAGGTACTTGTTCATGCCAACGCACATCGTGGTGTTCTCCTTCTACCCAGATCCATCTCGTTCTTTCATTAGGTTCTCCAAGGGCAGATTCAATATCTTCTTGTTCAATAATACCACCCATTTCTCTACCAACAGCACCCATGATTTCATTCAAGTTCTCACGCACAGAACCGAGGTAAACAACTAATTTTACATAATCAATGTTGCCGGTTTCATATTGTTCTGCATAATAAGTTACTCTTTGTAGTTCTTCTCCAACAGATTCTGCAGAAATAAATGGAATAACAAATAAGAAGGAAACAAATAGAACTAAAACAACCACCCCTTTCCTCATTTTAATAAATAATGAAAGAAAAACAGATTAATAAAGTTAACGCTAATAAAAATTTTAACTGAAAAGGATTATGAGATATATACTATGATAATCTTTATAAGTAGATTAAGTCATCTTGAAACATGTCTATTGGAACAGGATTAAATGAAACACCTTTTGAAGAAAGGTTAGATTCTCCTTACCATCCTTCTCTTGTAGAAGCTATTAATCATGATTTTGAAGGTTTAAGCCCAAAAGTTGTTGCACATTATTTTGTAACGGCAAGACCTGGGATGGAAGGTCTTGTACAAGATTATATTTCTCAACAAGGACGTATTTTTAGGTTAAGAACGCAGAGACATATAAAAAAGTATCAAAATAATCCTGGGCTTGCTGAAAGAGATAGTCAAAGGTGGAATGGTAGAAATCTCTTATCTGTTAGTAGAAAATAATAATTTATTCTTTTGATAATTCTGATAGAGACTTACCAATCAAGAAGTTTGAATAATCCCTGCGAACCTGGAATTGTAATAGCCATATTATAAAGGGTTAATGCCACAACTCTTAACATTACTTTTTTTGATGTCCCTCGAAGTCCTTCTACTATATTAGGATCTTCATCAGTTACTCTGTCTACATATCTTCCAAAACCATAGAGAGGAATAAGATCTTTTCCTTCAAGTTGGTATAATTCTTTCTCCATAGAAATCAATTTAATATATCATTTTTAAGCTTTGTGAAAAAGAAAATCATTGTAATCGAAAATTCTGATAAAAATAAGCAATGGAAGAAATCCCTATTGACACTCAGTTTTTAATAACATACTAAAATGAGGCTTTTAGTGGTTGTCTGCTGAAATTGTCGCCGAAGCTCCAATCTTACACAGCAACTCTATCAACGTTATGTTCTTTAACGGCCTTAGTTGTCTCGTTTTGCGGATGGCTTCGAGCTTAGATGCATTCAGCTCTTATCCACACAATGCGTAGCTATGCAGCCTGCCATATGACAACTGCTCACCAGAGGCATCCAAGTCTAGTTCCTCTCGTACTATAAACTCGTTCCACTCAGACAACAACACACCTAGTAGATATCATACAAACTGTCTCACGACGTTCTTAACCCAGCTAACGATCCCTTTTAATGCGTGAACTCCGACACCCTTGGACGCTTCTGCACGTCCAGGATAGGAAGAGCCGACAGCGATGTACCAAACCGCCCCGTCAATACGGACTATCGGGGGCGACAAGCCTGTTATCCTTGGGGTACCTTTTCTATCAGACACGGCTTCTATTAAAAAAGCACGTGGGTTCACTAGGCCCAGCTTTCGCTCCTGCATTCTTTGCTTTTGGGAATACAGTCAGACTAACTTTTGCCCTCGCACTCAACTCTAGATTTCCAAGCTAGATGAGTTAGTCTTTGGGTCCTATCGATATTTTTTCGACAGGGCGCCGCCCCAGCCAAACTGCCCGCCTGCTGCTGTCCCCTAAAGGGTAAGCAACCCTAGAAAAAATGGGTAGTATTACAATTTTGCTCCACTGCCACCGAAATGACAGCTTCGACGCTCCTACCTATGCTATGCGTTTCGCCTAAAATTACAACAACAAGTTGCAGTAAAGGTCCACAAGGTCTTCGCTTCCCACTAGGTGTCTCCGGTCTTTTCACCGGAAGATATTTTCAGAAGGCTCTAATTAGGGACAGTGACAACCTCGTTAAACCATTCATGCAAGTCGCAATTCATACGACAAGGTATTACGCTCATTCTGTTGCTTTAAAGACCTTTCTTAAAAAGAAAGGCGGATTATTATTTCTAATAATCTCTATATGTCGCCATATAGATCGGACTATATCTTCTGTAATTCACCAATATACCCTAGTTTCAATTTGGTGTTACAGTCTGGCGTATAGTCTCTGAGGGTTTTTCTCTAATGAGAAATCTTCCCTGCTGATTGTCTCTCCACAAAAATTTTTAGGGTTCGTTATCATCTCACGACGATAATATCCTATTTTGCTTCAACGAGATGTTCCAGCATATAGCCAGATTTTTACTTAAGGCTGCGTATTTATTGAGCTGAACCTTAAGAGGGTCATAGTTACCCCCGCCGTTTAATGGACCTTAGCTCCCTTGAAAAGGAGTTTTAGACACCACCACTGGGCAGGTCTCACCAAGTATACACGTCCTTTCGGATTAGCACTTGGCTACGTTTTTGGTAAACAGTCGGGCCATCCTTGTTACTGAGATCTACCAATGCCTCAACATTACTGAAAAGACAAAGATAGACACCCCTTCAACCGAAGTTACAGGGCTAACTTGCCGAATTCCCTTAATTAGTTTGTCCTTACATGCCTTAGCCTACTCAGCCAGAGCACCAGTGCCGGTTGTGGGTACAGTTAATTAAACCAAGAGTATAACCTTTTCACTGGCTCCTGGAATCAGCGATTTTGTCTTATAGATTAAGTCTGCGTCTGTGGATTACCCTCGACAAACATCTCTACAAGAACACTCTCTCGAGTGCTCACTTATCCGGAAGCAATATCATACTATATAAGATTTAATTAGTTCAGGAATATTAACCTGACATCCATCGTCGTACTCAGTTAAGATACGACTTAGGTCCTGACTAACCCTTGGCTAACATATATTGCCAAGGAAACCTTGCTCTTGCGGCATTTTCCATTCTCAGGAAAATCACATCCTACTATTACCAGGATTCTCATTGCTCATCGCTCCAGCCTTGTTCTCACAAAACCTTCTGCGCAATGAGCACGCCTGCTTACCTGAACACTCTTATGAGTGCCACTAAAGTATCGGTATCATGCTTAGCCCCGTCCATTTTCAGGGCCCTGGACCTCGATAGGTGAGCTGTTACGCTTTCTTTAAATGATAGCTGCTTCTAAGCTTACATCCCTGGTGTCTTAGGTCCAAGACACCTTTCGATACACTTAGCATGAATTTAGGGACCTTAACTTTAGTCTGGGTTGTTCCCCTCTCGGAACAGTATCTTACATACCGCCCCTGTTTCCTATCCTATGCAATCGACAGCTTCTGAGTTGGAAAGAGTTCCGTAAGCAATAGCTCCTGCAAACTCGATCCGTACTTTACACCGTCGATAAACTAGATAAGACTATACGTAGGCATATTTCAGCAGGAACCAGCCATCGCCAGATTAGATAGGCTTTTCACCCCTATTCACAGGTCATTCGCGTGCATGTCCACAACCACGGTTCAGGCCTCCATCCCCCTTTCGGGAGACTTCACCTTGCCCATGAATAGATCATCTGGCTTCAGGTCTAATCCATGTGACTAACGCCTTTTCAGACTTGCTTTCGCTCTGGTTACCCAACAAAGTTGGTTAGCCTCGCCACATAGAATAACTCCCTGGCCCGTTCTTCGAAACGTACGTTACAACCCTTTTCCACCGAAGTGGATTAAGAGCAGTAACAAACTGTAACTGTTAGATTTCAAGTCTTTTAACCCTCTGTTAAGAGTACTTTTCAGCTTTCCCTCGCGGTACTAGTGCGCTATCGGACTTTGGTTTTATTTAGGGTTGGCAGTTAATCCTGCCATATTCAGACCTCCAATCCAGGAAGCCCTACTCTTTTCAAGGCCTGCCATAATATCTTAATTTACGGGACTATCACCCTCTAAGGTCTTGCGTTCCAGCAAAGTTTAACTCGATATCTTAGGTTAAGCACTCACCACATCTCTAGCTCTCTTTCAAGAGCAGATTCAGTTTGCCCTAGACCCTTTTCGCTCTCTGCTAATAAGGGCATCACAATTGTTTTCTTTTCCTGCCGGTACTAAGATGTTTCAATTCCCAGCGTAATTCCGCCTCTCGGCGCATTCAGAGATCCTTGGATCAAAGCTTGCATGCAGCTCCCCAAGGCTTATCGCAGCTTGCCACGTCTTTCATCAAAACCAAAACCAAGCTATCCGTCTAACAGTATAAATAGTAGTATTTCTTCTGAATATCTATATAAGTGGGATTTCTTCCATTGCTTATTTCATCGAGTATGATGAGGGCAACAAAGGTTTCCCTTACATTAACCCTTCCTTCAATTTTACTCTCCAATTGATCCCGAATATGATTGTTCCGGAACCGAGGTTTCACTTTTTAAGTGAGTATGATGGTGATATTCTACTACTCCCATTCCTGACTTTAATCTCCCATGTTTATCTAATAATCTTTGTCGTGGTGTGAATCTATAATGTGGGTGAATATTTGTTTGTTCTTCTGTTTCTTGAACTTCTTGTGGATCTTTTTGAAAATAAGCTTTTATTTTCCTTGCTCTTCGTATGACAGGTCCTACTATTGCTGTCTGTTCTAATTTTCCCGTCAGGCTCATTTTCTATTTTCATTTTTTATTTGTTGATCTTAACTTTTGTCTAGTTTGATTTAAATTAATTTTTGTCCAATCTTTTTCTAAAAGATTATTTTGATCTAAAACTTTTCTAAAGTTTTATGGACCTGCCGCGAATCGAACGCGGGTTTCCTCGGTGCAAACGAGGTGTTCTGCCACTAGACTACAGGCCCAGTAAAGACACCAAGGTTTCTTTACAAAAATTCTTAGCACCTTTTGTCCAATCTTTTCTAAAACTTCTTGAATGGTTTTGATTAAACTTTTTCAAAAAGTTTAGATGAGTGTATGTAAAAGCAACCACGTAATTCTATATAATTTTAGGAGGTGATCCATCTGCAGGTTCCCCTACAGATACCTTGTGACGACTTAACCTACCTTGTCTAGCCAAGGTTCTCCTTCGAAAAGTTTCACCCTAACTAAACTTGGTTGGTTTGACGGGCAGTGAGTGCAAGAGACAGTGACGTATTCACCGGGCGCTGCTAACACCCGATTACTACGGATTCCAGCGTCACGAGGTTGGGTTGCAAACCTCGATCTGAACTGAGACAGACTTTAAGGGATTAGCTCCTCCTTTCGGAGTTGCATCTCATTGTATCTGCCATTGACGCGCGCGTGTCGCCCAGGGGATTCGGGCTGTACTCACCTAACGTAGCCCACACTTTCATCCCTGTTACCAAGGCAATCTACATATTGTACACGTAGTAAATATGTATGTGGGTCTTGCCTGTTACCTGATTTAACAGGTCACCTCACGGCACAGGCTGACGTCGGCCATGCAGCTCCTCTCAGCGTGTCAGGTAAGCCCTTCAGACTGACCTTCATCCTGCTGTCGCTCCTG
>SDBV01004932.1_pt1 | contig 18969 bp, 17 predicted proteins | sample 2277081 | NCBI WGS metagenome assembly SDBV01 (sample SAMN10402039, study PRJNA504765) | marine sediment metagenome | isolation source: marine sediment core GS10_PC15, 223 cmbsf | place: Arctic Ocean: Southern Knipovich Ridge | collected 2010
AGAGCGGCGGCGGGAAGAGTGATCCAGAAAAGTTTCCTGTCGTAAAAGCCAAACACGCATGCAAGCGTGAACGAATTGACGGCATGGGATGAAGGAAAGCTTAACGATTTGCCGCATCCCACAAGGAGGTGAACGTCGGGCAACGCGTTGCAGGGGCGTATCCTTCCGAAAAGCTCCTTTAAAACCCTGTGATTTACAAAGTCGCTTACCGAGACCGCTATTACCGCAACAAGCACGACAAGGAGTCCTTTTTTAGGGTCCTTTTTTATCAGAAAGGCCGCTAAAAGGAGCACAAAGGGAATCCATGTCTTGTAGTCTGTAACAATGGGCATAAGCCAGTCCATAAAGATGTTCTGCATGCCTTTGTTTACTGCGTAAAAAACCGCGCTGTCCATCAGACCATTCTAACCGCTCTTTGAACAAGGGCAACAATCGCCGGCTTTTAACGCAAGATAGCCAAACCTGTGGAAATACCTCCGAAACACCGGATTGAGTAGTTTATCATTTTGAATTTTTCCCTTGCTTCATCCCAACCTGACACACTACCGGATATTGCGCCAGATATTGGGGCGTGTTGGATAAGCGTTTCTGTTAAGATATATTTAAGGATTATGTTGTATTTGCAAAAGGTTGCGCCGTTATTTTCACCGCTCTTTTTCGGGGCGGCGATTATTGCCGCCGCGTCAATTGGAGGGTGCAGCGCCGCGTCGGACAAAAGCGCGCCGGAGGCGGCGGTGGTCGCGGTGGTGAACGGAAAAAACATACGCGCGGACCGCTTCTTTAAGGAATACAATTCGATTAAAAAGCGCTTCAGGATAGCGGACACTCAGAACGATAACCTCGAAAGGCGCCTGCGCGAAGAGGTGCTTGATTCGCTTATAAACCATGTACTCCTTAGCGAAGAGGCCGAAAAGGCGCTTATCGAAATACCCGCCGAAATGTGGGAGCAGGAATCAAGAAAATTGATCCAGGATTTTTCCCCCGCTCGGCTTCGCCTTACACTTGAAAGGGGGGGGACGACGCTTGAAAAGTGGAAAGAGGGCGTATACCGTAATCTCCTTATGGAAAAATTCATCAACACGAAAATAGCTCCGCTTGTGGAAGTGCCGGAGGAAGAAATAAAAAAGTATTACAGGGATCATCCGGAGGAATTCAAGGTGCCCACACGCGTCCATGCATACCATATCGTCGTCTCCACGCTCTCCGAGGCGGACGAGATACGCAACGAGCTTCTTTACGGGGTGGATTTCAGCGAGCTTGCAATAAAGTATTCCAAAGGCCCCGAAGCCGAATCAGGCGGCGACCTTGGAATATTCGCGAAGAGACAGATGCCAAAGGAATTCGACGACGTGATATTCATCCTGAAGATCAATGAAATAGGCAAGGTTGTGGAATCGCCATACGGCTACCACATCTTCAAGGTAATCGAGAAATTCGACCCCCGTAGCATGAAATACACGGAAGCTAAGGAAAAAATAAAAAAAAGGATGTTTAATGAAAAACTTGAGGAGAAATTTTCAGAATGGTTCAGGGAAATAAAGGAAAAGGCCCGGGTAACGGTCTACTTCGAAAAGCTGCAAGAGCTCTAGTTCTCCTTTGTTTGGCGGCCATGCCGGTACAGGCAAATGCCGCGGAAGTAGTGGACAGCATTGCAGCCGAGGTTAACGGCGAGATAATACTGTATAGCGAAGCTCGGGAGCGGCTTTTCCAGATGAAATCGCTTAGTAAGGGTATGTCGAGCAAGCCGATAACAGAAAAAGACGCCCTTGAAATACTTGTGGAACAAAAGCTGATCATTCAGGTGGGCAGGGAAATGGAAATCAAGGTTGCCGACAAGGAAATAGACGACAGGCGTAGCGAAATGATGGCGCAGGCGGGTCTTTCCGAAGAGGATTTCCTTGCAGCGCTCACACGGGAAGGGATGACGCTGGAGAGATATAACGAGGGGATAGAAGAGCAGATCCTCGCGCAAAAAGTGTTCGCCATGGAAGTTCGCAGCCGGGTACAGTTGAGTGAAAAGTCGATAAAAAAACATTACGAAAAGAACAAGGCCCTGTCAACCACCCCCAAAAAGATAAGCGTAAGGCACATATTGTTAATCGTGCCGTCGGAAGCGACCGATGATGCGTTAAACGGGGTTCTTTTAAAAATTTCCGCCATACGCAGGGAAATAAAAGAAGAAGGCCTGGACTTTGCCGAAGCGGCAAGAAAGTACTCCGAGGGGCCGTCCGGTTCCGAAGGCGGAAACCTGGGCGAAATCGGCAGGGGGCAGATGGTTGAATCGTTCGACGCCGCCGCGTTCTCCCTCGCCTCCGGCGAAGTAAGCGAACCGGTCAGAACCAAGTTCGGCTTCCATCTTATAAAAGTTGATTCGGTAAGCGGCGGGAAGTCGAGACCGTTTGAAGAGGTGCGAAAGGAAATCGAAAACAAAATGTATGCAGAGATGTTCGAAGAAATACGGAGCGACTGGATCAGCGAGATAAAAAAGGACGCTTTCATTGATATAAAAATAAAGCTGGACTAAAATTCGTCAAATGATTAACAGAAAAGAAATCAAAACGCTCGGACTGTTGTCCGGCGGGCTGGACAGCTCCATCGCCGTCAAGCTGATGGTAAAGCTTGGTTATCACGTTACCGTAATGAACTTCATGAGCCCGTTTTGCACATGCACCAAAAAGAGCGACGGGTGCAAGAGCGCCGCTCGCCAAATCGCAAATGAATGCGGCGTCGAAATAAAAACGGTTTTCATGGGCGGAGAATACCTCGATATGTTGCGCGCGCCGAAATTCGGGTACGGCAAAGGCATGAACCCGTGCGTCGACTGCCGGATAATGATGTTCAGGCAGGCCGGCCTTGTAATGAAGGAAATCGGCGCCAGGTTCATATTTACCGGAGAGGTTCTCAGCCAAAGGCCGATGTCGCAAATGAAAAACAGGATGCGCCAGATTGAAAAGGAAAGCGGCCTGAAAGACCTTATCGTAAGGCCACTATCGGCGGCCCTGCTTGAACCGACCGCTCCCGAAAAAGAAGGCCTTATTGACCGCCAGGAGATGCTGGCCATTTCCGGCAGGTCGCGTAAAAAGCAGTTCGTGGTGGGGCGTGAACTCGGCCTTGATGAAAGCAAGTTCTGCACGGGCGGCGGGTGCCTGCTGACCAATGCACACTTCGCGGGCAAGTTGAGGGACCTTATAGGCCACGCCGGCCATATCTCGGTTAAGGAGGCAAGGCTTTTGCGCATTGGAAGGCACTTCCGAATTACCGACGACTGCAAAGTAATAGTGGGCCGCAACCATCAGGAGAACGAAAGGCTCTTCCGCATGGCCTCCGAAGGCGATATGGTCGTAATGGTAAAAGATTACGTCGGCCCATGCGTGGTAGTTAAAGGAAAAACGAATAACGGAGAATGCATTCAAGCCGGGCAGATAGCCGCCAGGTACAGCGACGCCCCGAACGACATCGAAGTAAAGGTTGAAATTAGCCGTCACTTGGGCAAAGGCGCCAGCGCCGAAACCGAGGCGGAATCCGTCGTCTGGGTGCGCGCGATAAACGACACGGAACTGGAAAGCATGAGAGTTTGATTTTCACGGAGCACAAACGGAGCATAATATGACCAATACACAACAAACCGGCAATAAACTTCGCAGGGTTTACATGGATAACAACGCCACCACCCCCATACTGCCCGAGGTGGTGGATGCGATGCTGCCTTTTCTTAAGGAATCTTACGGCAACCCCTCCAGCGGGCACTGGTTCGGACGTTCGGTGCGAACCAACATTGAAGAAGCGCGCGAACATCTGGCGGAACTTATCGGGGCGCAACCGGCGGAAATATTTTTCACCGCAAGCGGAACGGAATCCGACAACACCGCCGTCAAGGGCGCGGCATGGACGCATCCCCACGACGGCAAGTGGCAGGTAATCACCAGCGCCGTCGAACACCCCGCAGTGCTGAGCACGGCCAAGTACCTGGCCAAAAACGGTTACAGGGCGAAGATACTGCCCGTCGATAAATATGCAATGGTCGATCCGAACGCGGTTGAAGAGGCCATTGACGATAAAACAGCTATCGTTTCGATAATGCACGGCAACAACGAGGTAGGCACCATACAGCCAGTTAAAAAGATTGTGGAAAAGGCCAAAGCGCACGGAGCGCCGGTGCATACCGACGCGGTGCAAAGCGTGGGCAAGATTCCGGTCGACGTGGTTGATCTGGGGGTCGACCTACTTTCGTTTTCCGCACACAAGCTGCACGGGCCCAAAGGCATCGGCGCGCTTTACATCCGCAAGGGGACAAAGATACACCCACTTGTAACCGGCGGACACCACGAACGAGGCATACGCGCAGGTACCGAGAACGTCGCCGGAATAGTCGGTTTCGGCAAGGCGTGCGAACTGGCCAAAAAGAACATGGGCCACGAGTCGATAAAAACGGCCGAGATGAGAGACGAACTGCAAAAGAGGATTCTTGATAAAATCCCTCACGTACGCCTTAACGGGCATCCCGAAAAGCGCCTGCCTACCACCTTGAACGTCAGTTTCGAGGCGGTGGAGGGCGAAACGCTGCTCATCCAGTTCGATATGCACGGCATTGCCGTCTCTACCGGTTCCGCGTGCTCTTCGGGTTCGCTGGAGCCGTCGCATGTGCTTCTGGCGATGGACATCCCGCACGAGATTATTCACGGGTCAATGAGGTTCAGCCTTGGCATCGGCAACAAGATGGAAGACATCGATTACGTGATGGAACACCTGCCGGGGATTGTCGCCTCGGCCCGCGAGATATCGCCCCTTTGGGGCAAGGACGGCCCCATCCCGATGGATCAGATAGAAACATATAAAATTTGATATGAATACCAAATGAAGTTTCGAAGATACCTTTTCATCGCCCTTTTCGCATATTTCGGCTTTTTCACCTCCGTTGCATCTACCGGTGAACTGAAAGAAGTCGTGTTGAAAGACGGATCTGTAATAATTGGCGAGATCGTTTCTTTGAACAACGGTGTTTATACGATTAAATCAAGCGCTTTAGGCGCTATCAAGGTAAACGATTCAAGAATACGAAGCATTCGGTCTGCCGGTAAGGGCGGTACTATCGATAATGGCGATCAAGGTTCTGGGAACCCGACTCAGGCACAGATTGACGCTATCAGAACAAACATTATGGGTAATGAAGAGGTGATGAAAATGATCCTTGCCCTTCAAAACGATCCTGACTTTAAAGAAATCCTGCAAGACCCTTCAATCATGAATGCGGTAAACTCCGGGGACCTTGATGCCTTGACCACTAATCCGAAGTTTATGAAGCTTATGAATAAATCCAACATTAAAGGTATTACGGAAAAGGTCGTTAAATAAGAGCGAGATATCGCCCCTTTGGGGCAAGGACGGCCCCATCCCGATGGATCAGATAGAAACATATAAAATTTGATATGAATACCAAATATTTTTGAAAGTTCTTACCATATATAGTAGGATTGCGCCCATGGGGATCGGTAAAATGGGGGCGTCTTGGAAATGTCAGTTAATATTAGGGTAGGAAAAAAAGGGAGGGATAAATAATGGGTTCAATAATCGGTAAGTCTTTTCCTAAAGAAAGTGTTTATATGATAGAAGCCATATTTGCACTACTGTTGCTCAATTGGTTGCTTGGGTTTGAATATACAGTACTAATTGCATTGGCATTTATTCTAGGGCATGTATTCAGAATAAGTGAGTTGGAAAATGCAAAATGAAACCCTTATATAGAAGCAATCCCACAAGAATTTTACTTCTGGCATCTTTCATTTTCCTCGGCGTTGGCTGTGCAGTTCACACTAGAGTTTATGGGTACGCCGATGTTCCCCAAATAGATACTGCTGGCAAATACATACTTGTTTTTGAAAAACCTCGTGCAGATAATCCGTTTGTCGAAGCCGGAATAGCCACAAAACTTAAATCCGCATTGCGTATAAATGGCTCAATACCAGTCAAGAAATTAGAAGCCTCTGATTATGTAATAATTTTTTATTATGGCATAGATCAAGGACAGGTATATACAAAAACATATTCGCGCACATGGGGCGATTTAAACATATATAGCGGAAAATTAGAAAACAGAACAAAAGTCTTCAGCAGCAGAGAAACTGAATATTCTCGGTATTTAAAGTTGGAAATGTATAAGGTGAAAGGTTTAAATCCAAAATCAAAACCTATATGGATAGGGGAAACATTCAGTAAAGGAAGCTCCTCTGATTTACGCTTGGTGATTGACTACTTAATAGTATCGGCGTTTGAACATTTTGGAGAAAATACAAACGGGGAAAAACGCTATATAATCTTCCCCGAAGATAAGCGCGTAAGAAATCTCAACAGTTCACTTTATCTTCAATAACATCACAATCGCTTTAAAATGAGTCTTCTTTGTAAATAACATTTTCCAGCAAATCCACGGAATCCATAACACCCTCTTAACCTTTTCCATTGTATCTGCCTTGTGTTTGACAGAAAGCAACTTGGCATTAGTACTTTGAGCTAGCCCGAATTATTCGTAATTAACCATGTGGTAGCCGCTGGCGCCCCCGCCTGCGGATTTTTGCGAAGCAAAAAGAGTTTTAAATTGGATGTTCTCTTGCCGCTGCGCGGCAAACCACCGGCGAGGGCGCCGATGCTACCGGTGAAAATGCCCTAATACCTCTTTTCAAAATAGTCTTTAAGAATTACGGCGTGGTCGAACGCCAGTTCGCCCGGAAGGTTTTCTCGCGTAAACACCCCTATATCGTCGGCATCGTCGGCCGCTTTCGGCGTACCGCTACTCTTACCTATAAAGACGACCGAAACCGTGTGGACGCGCTTATCGCGGGCCGGGTCGGAATACGCGTGGAACTGGCGCACAAGCGTTACGTCCATGCCCGTTTCCTCTTTTGCTTCCCTTACCGCGGCGTCTTCCAGCGATTCGCCGTAATCGACGAACCCGCCGGGGATCGCCCACATGCGCGGCTCGTTTTTACGGTGTATCAAAACTATTCCTTCACCAGTTTCGGCACCGGTCTCGGCGCCGGTCTCGATTATTATGTCCACCGTCGGCAGGGGATTTTTAAAAGTCTCAACTTCGCCGCCGCATTGCGGGCAGATAAGTTTTTTTTTGGCCATTTTACTTGTATTCCCTAAAACGATTCCCCGGAACAAGACGCTAGACGAGCGAATATTTTTTTAGGACTTCCTCCAGCCGCTTTTTGTTTGGCTCCGACATTTCGCAAAGCGGCAGGCGCACCTCTTCTTTTATCCTGTCCATCATCGCAAGGGCGGTTTTCACGGGCACGGGGTTCGTTTCGAAAAACATGGCTTTGGTAACCTCACGCATCTTGAAATGTATTTCAAGAGCTTCGTCAAGTTTGCCGTCGAAAAATAAATCGTGCATTTGCGCCATCTCCACCGGCATGACGTTGGCCGTTACCGAAATCGAACCGGAACCCCCGACGGCAAGGAGCGGATAGTTTATCGCGTCGTCTCCCGAAAGGAGCAAAAAGGCGTGGGGACAAAGGGCGCGAATGTCGATAGCCTGCTCCAGCGAACCGGTGGCCTCCTTGATGCCGACTATGTTCGGATGTACCGCAAGGCGCGCAACTGTTTCCGGCAATACGTTGGAGGCGGTGCGGCCGGGAACGTTGTAAAGTATCTGCGGGATTTCAACGGAGTCGGCCACCTTCATATAATGCCGGTAGATGCCCTCCTGCGTGGGCTTGTTGTAATAGGGCGAGAGCAAAAGAGCGCCGTCCGCGCCGAGGTCCTTTGCCGCTTTTGTAAGGTCGATTGCCTCGTCGGTGGAGTTGCTGCCTGTGCCGGCTATTACCTTTATCCTGCCGTTAACCGTCTTTACGGTAAGGCCGATTACCTCTTTGTGCTCGTCGTGCGAAAGCGTGGCCGATTCGCCCGTGGAGCCGCAAGTAACGACGCCCTGGGAACCGGAATCTATCATCCATTCCAGATGTTCCGCGTAACGCCCGACGTCCACCTTGCCATTCTCGAATGGCGTAACGACCGCCGGTATCGAACCCTTAAACATGATGTAAAACCTCCTTAATTAGACGCACAGTATAATCGATTACCGCAGTTTTGACCAAGTGCGTGTAAGGCTACGCCGCCGGTACAGTTGCAGTTGCAGTTGCAAATTATTGGGCGGTATAGACCTGCGTATCGGGATTGAACGCGTACCACGCGAACCAGAAGCCGACGACGGAGCTTATTAACTTTCCGTCTTTGTCCGTTACGAATGCGGTGCGCGACTTTTTATCGAAATGCACTTTTATCTTCACTCCGCCGATCTCGTCGTCTATTACTTCGGGCGACTTCTTAAGCTCGGAAAAGGGGTACGCCTTTGCCGCGCCCTTTATCTTGACCCCCAGCGTCCATTCCTTCGCGCCGTATCGGTCATCCTTTTCGCTTACCGGAAACATCAGCCTGTTGTCGTCTTCGTATCCTGCGTAAGGGTTGCGGTCGTAATCGCGCAGGTAGCCCGTGTCCCGTGAGAGCACAAGCGTATCGGAATGCATTGATTTCCATCTTTCCCAAGTGGTGTGCAAAACGGGCAGCGGCGAAAGCTCCGTGCCGCCCATTTTTCCCGTTACCGCCTTCATGTCGATCTGCGACCACAGCGATCCGGTCTGGTGGTCGTAGAAAAGGACGTCGCTGTTGTACAAAAGGCCCGATATGCCGAAAGTGTATATCCTGCCTTTTATCAATGAGTCGAATGCCATGCCGGTGCCGCACAGCGGACAGTACGAAACGAAGACGGGACGTCTTTTAAAATTATCGTTAACGAGTTCGTGCCAGTTTAGAATTTTTATGGGATACGCCTTCGAAATGCCTTCCAACGTCAGCGCCAGCACCCTGTCGCCTGGCTTAAGGAAGCTGTCCGCTTTTTTTGCGGAAACGAATTTCGGATCGAGCAATGCCGGGATGCCGTCCACGGGCGGGCCGCCGCTAAGTATTTTTTCTTTTGGTATAAGTGGGTTGGAAAGATCAATTCCCGACGCTTTTTCAGAGGATGCGAAAAAAAGAATCGCCACCGTCAGCAAAAGAGCCGTTATAAAGAGCCTTCTTTCGAGTTTGGATCTTTTTGCCATTTTTAACATGTTGCCGAAAAAGTCCGTCCGGGACTTTTTCAGCTACGGCTTGGCGAAATCAATTCGCCCAAGCCTTTCAAATCGCTTGGGCTTCGCCCCGCGCAATTCGGGCAATCCATCCATGGATTGCTTATTTCAATAGCCTATTAGTTACAAAAAACCTCGGAGGGTTGTCAGTTGGTCGTAAAACCCAGCCAGAGAAGCAACCCCACCACGATAATATTTACCAGTACCCCGAAATGGATAAAGTAATCCAAAAGTGTGAACTTCCTGTTTAGGAATCGGTACTTTAATCCCTTTTCTTCTTTTTGCATATTTAATTTATTTTCCATTACGTTTTTAATTATACCAGCTTCGGCCCTGCAATACACCGCCTTTTGCAATAAAGGGTTTCGCGGCAGGCCGCGCTAGCTGCCCGTACTTTGGTAGTGGTTTATGCCGGTGCGCCATAACAGAATCGCCAGTAGGAAAGTAATCAGGCCGACAACGGGAGTGAATACCTGCAATGCGGGATGGAAAAGGTTGTCGCCGCCCAAGTCCAAAAAGAAATGCGCCGGATAGAAGTTAACGAAGGCCAGCGGAAAAAGAAACGTAAGAAAAAACTGCACGCCGAAGTTATATATCGTTATCGGATAGATTATAAACTCCTTGCTGGAATAGACCACCGTATGCACCAGCGACTGGTTGCGAAGCGTCCAGAAGGCGACGGCGCTTACCATTATCCGTATGGAGCCGTAAATCATAACGCCGCCTACAACCACAAAGGGGAAGAAAAACGTTTTCTTAAGTGTCCACTCCACGCCGGAATACTTCGTCCCGTAATAAAGCGCCACAGCGCCAATGACTAAGTGCGCCACGGTGGAAGGTTCGAACCTCGAAAAGAGAACCTGCCCCAGAGGGCTTAAGGGCCTCACAAGGCACCTGTCGAAATTGCCCTGCACGATCATCTGGTCGAAAAAGTTTAGTTGGCTGAAGACAAGGGCGGTAAAGCCGCTCGAAAAAGTCATAAGGCCGTACAGGAAGGCCATCTCGCCCAGCGTCCAGCCGTTTATTTCCTTGAACCGCGCAAGGATAACAAAAAGGAGACCGAGCTGGCCAAGGTAAAAGAATATTATGGCGAAAACGAAGACGATGAAGGAGGTCTTGTATTCCATGCGCGACCTTATAGACGCAAGCGCAAGGAGGAAGTATATCCTCAGCGTTTCCATTTAAGCTCCACTGTTAACATAGCCGTCAGCCCCCTTGTATCACCAGCTTGTTACGGCCCACACGCCACATGGCTCGGCACGCTACCGAAAGCACAATCACCCACACGGCCTGCATCGCAATTAATGAAAGCGCCTGCTGTGTTCCGACGTGCCCCATTAGGATGACTGTCGGCGCATAGAGTGTGTACTGGAACGGCATCATTGCTATCAGCGGCTTCAAGATTTCCGGAAAAAAATCTATCGGCACGATCCCGCCCGAAAAAAGGGTCAAGAAAGCATACTTGAAAAGCATGAACGGGAAAACCTCTATGAACCAAAACGCCAAAAGGCCGATGGTGAAGTTAAACATGAAGAGTATCAAGTACCCCATCAGTGCGGAGATTACGAAAAGTGAAAAGTTCAAAAAGCCAACCGGTATGTAAACGTCGAAAATGAAAAAGGATATCGCAAGTATCGGCAATGCGCGCGCAACTAAGTGGAAAAGCGAGTAGCCGACATTTTCCGCAAGGTTCATATAGAAAAACGACACCGGTCTTATCAGGTCGATAGAAACAGATCCGTCCTGAACTTTTTTATAGATAACCGAATCGTCCATCGAGAAAGATATCCTTACCGCCATTGCCAGCACGGCGTAAGTTATTATGCCCGTAAGCGAAAAACCGCTCATGCTGCCGTCGCCGAGATGGGCCGTCTGCGCGTACAGCGCCTTCCACAGCGAGGTGAATATGAATACGTAAATGAAGCCATTAACGATGCCCATGAAGTATTCGAAACGGTAGGTAATCTGTTTTTGGAACGTAACGGAAACAAACTTGGCAAAAAGTTCAGGGTTCATTCTTTATCCACGTCTTTTTCCGCTTTATCGAAATGATTGGGCAGTAAAACGGTTTTTTTGTAAATGGAACGTATGATGCTCTCCACGGACGGTTCGCGCACCGAGAGGTCCTTTACGGGATAATGTCCCGCCAGGCTGCCTATGATCTCCGCTATGCCGCGGTCTTTGTTTTCAAACTTCAGCCACTTTTTGTTCCCCTTCTCGCGGATAATGGAAAGTTCCGGGAGCTCTGGAAGTTTTTCTATATATTCGTGAAACTCCACCTCAAGCACCTTGCCGCTTACGAACCTTTTTTTGAGGTCGTCCATTTCGCCGTCGAACACCGCCCTCCCCTTGTCGAGAATAATAAGCCTTTTGCAAAGTCTTTCGATGTCGTTCATGTCGTGCGTGGTGAGTATTATCGTAGCGCCTTCGGTTTTGTTCATCTCCGCAAGAAAGTTGCGTATGTTCTCCTTTGCCAGCACGTCCAGGCCGATTGTCGGCTCGTCGAGAAATAGCACGCTCGGCCTGTGTATGAGCGCCGCCGCAAGGTCGCACCTCATGCGCTGGCCAAGGCTTAGCTTTCTGACGGGCATGTCCATCACGCTATCTATGTCCAGCGTTTTGGATATTTTTTTCATCATCGCCGTAAAATCGTTTCGCGATACGCGGAATATCACGCGCAGCATCTCGTAGCTTTCCCGCACGGGAAGGTCCCACCACAACTGCGTGCGCTGACCGAATACCACGCCGATCCTCTTTGCGTTTTCGACCCTGTTTTCATACGGAACGATGCCGTTCACGCTGGCCATGCCGGAGGTGGGCACCAGTATGCCGGTTAGGATTTTAATTGTGGTCGATTTGCCCGCGCCGTTTTCGCCGACGTAGCCGACGAACTCGCCCCGGTTTATGCAAAAATTCACGCTGTCGAGCGCGTGTATCGTCCTCCCTCGGCGGTTGAAAAGCGCCTTTACGGAACCAATAAAACCTTTGCCCGATTCGCCGACGTAAAACTCTTTGCAAAGATTTTCGGTGGCAATCACGCTGTCTTTTAACTCCATTTATCCAATATACTCAAATTAACGCGCTTTGACCAAGAGATGTTGAAGCGTTATGTTAATATCGATCTTTTCGATTTGCATGGCGTTGCAGAAGAAACTGTAACTCATCGATAGAAATATTGCGCCCGTAGCTCAGCGGATAGAGCAACGGACTTCTAATCCGTAGGCCGCAGGTTCAAGTCCTGCCGGGCGCGCCATAAATAAGCCGTTGCCGCAAGGTAGCGGTTTTTTTATGGCCTCGCTTATTGAGGAGGGCTTGAAGGGGAGCGAACGGCCCGACCGAATAGGGAGGGCATCACGGACATGGATGTCCGTGATAGTGAGAGAGGTGAGCCGACGCAGGAGCAAACACGACGTTTGCGACGTAGTGGGCAAGTCCTGCCGGGCGCGCCATTTTTTAAAGAGTTACGCTCACCATGCTGTCTTCAAACCCACAAAACCGTACAGTAATTATGCAGTTGGCGTGACAGCAAGGATTTCCCATTTTACTAACTCTAGCTCTGGACCGAATATGGGGGCAGGTCAGTTCATTTAACCGCTAACTCGTAACTGACATTACGCCCACGGCCGCCACTATGGACAAGTATTCCTGCTTTGAGGAGTTTTGTTATATCGCGTTTAGCCGTTTCGCGGGTTGTTTTTGTCATGCTTACATATTTGCGGTTTGTAAGCCCTCCTTTAAAACCACCGGGACCGGCATCAAAGAGTCGGTTGATGACTTTCCTCTGTCGAACGTTTAGCAGAGATGAGCCGGCATTAACAGTCAGCCAAAACTTTGCTTTTTTAATGCCCTGCTGCATCTCTTTTTTCGAACGCTGAAACGCCTTTTCGAGGCAGGCCATGAACCAGATCAGCCAATCGGTTACATCGCCATCTCCCTTCTGTGTGGCTTCCAGTACATTGTAGTATTGGTCCCGCTCTGTAAGTAATTGGGCCGACATGCTATATAACCTTCGCGTTGTTTGTTCGTCCTGTGCCAGTGCCATGTCGGTAATGGCACGGGCAATTCGTCCGTTACCGTCCTCAAATGGATGGATGGTAACAAACCACAGGTGTGCTACCGCGGCCCGGATCAAGCCGTCGAGATCTGTTGCTTCGGATGACCACCACTTTAGAAATGCCTTCATTAGTTTTTCAACCATTTCAGCAGGCGGCGCTTCGTAGTGAACTTTTTCCTTACCGAATGCACCCGAAACAACTTGCATTGGATCTTCGCCATGCCGCCAGTCCCCGACAGTGATTTTTACTAGGTTGGAAAACCCCGATGGAAACAGTGCGGCTTGCCACCCTTTGAGTCTATCGGAAGATAGCCCTTCATGATATTTTGTTGTGGCATCAATCAGCATAGCTACCAAACCATCACTTCTCATTTCCTCGGGAGGGAGGCCTGCGGTCGGCAACCCAAGGCGCCTGGCAACAGATGATCTAACAGAGTCGCGGTCCAGCTTTTCGCCTTCGATAGCGGCGGTTGTCATAACCTCTTCGGTTAGAATCTCACCCTCTTCTTTAAGTTCCAAAAAATCTGCTTTAGCAAGAAGCTGTCCGTGGGCCATTCGAACCTGTGCTAATAGCTTGATAAGCTTTTCACTATCCCAGCTAAAATCTGGCCACTGAGATCCTTGCCAGAAATATTGAACCAATTAAACCTCCTATACGGCACAATTAATGACCCAATTACCATAATTATAAGGGTCACAACATGACCCAATTATACACCGTAATTGGGTCATGTCAACATTAAATTTCAGACAGGGAAACCTTAAGTGCTAAATATCGCTACGCATAGTACCACATTATATAAGGCTGAAGGGCGCGCCCGGCGTGTTCGGACGCCTTGTCCATAGATTCCTGAAATTCGGCAGGGGCGGCGGGAGGAGCTTACGTACCTCCCTGTCCGCTTTCGGAAATTTTTGCGGTTTGCAGCGGCGGGTCGAAATAGATCAGTTCTTCCGGCTTGCATTTAAAGAAGCGGCAAAGGCGTTCCAGGTTTTCCGTCGAGGTTTTGCATCCCTTTGGAGATGCGATTCGCGCAAGGGTCTGCCTGGAAATACCCGTGTATTTTGAAAGGAGGTCGTAAGTGAGCTTCCTGCCGGCCCTGACCTCCAGCTTCCCCATCCTTTCCTTCAGGCGGAATTTTATCATCGTGAATCTAGATGTGGCCGATTTCTTCAGCCGTTTTCTTTTTGACGTGCGACATGGCGGCCATCTTCACCTTCTGTGTAAGGATAGCAGAGGCTGTTTCCAGCCCTTGGTAAAGCTTCAGGTCTTCCTTGTCAAGAACATCCACCGCGCCGATGATATTTGCCCTCGCGCGGTGCTTGCTTCCCTTTTGCGCCACGGAGCTTACGATGATCACCGGCTTGGGTTGAAACATCATGAGTTTTTTGAGGAAGGTAACGCCGTCCATCTTAGGCATTATGATGTCGAGCGTGATTACGTCCGGGTCGAGTTCCAGCACTTTTTCCCTGGCGACGTAAGGGTTTTCCGCTTCGCCCACAACCTCGATTCCCGGATCAAGAACGAGCGCCTTCGTAATAATCTGCCTGATGGTTGAGGAATCGTCCACAACCAGCACGCGTATTTTGCGCTTGTCCAGCATCTTTTTTTTGTTTTCCAAGTCTTTGGTCTGTTCGGATTTTTCTATTATTCTCATTTCCACATTACCCGTCTCGGTGTCGAAGAAGATTTTCCGGCCGTTTGTGCCTCCGAGCTCCTGCCTTTTTACAGATATACCGTGATGTACCATTCTTGATCTTGCCATGTCTATATTCTTGTCGCCTATGCCCGCGCCGGCGCTGAGATGGCCGACAACCGATCCGCCGCCGTAGAGGTACGCCTCGTAGTTGTTTTTTTGGGGATCGAGACGTAACAGGGTTTCCATAAGTTTGTCAGTTGACCAGTCTCCGTATTTTCCCTGCATTTCTGCGCGTTCGCCGGTGGGGAGCATGAAGTGGTTCATCCCGCCAAACTTTCCTTTTTTATTGTGAATACATACTGCCACGCAGGAGCCAAGAAGCGTTGCTATGACCGCGGGCTGGCGTGAAACGGCTATTTCCCCCGGAAGAACGAATATTTTTTTCTTTTCCATTGGCGCTTTCTCTTCGCTACTTTTCGGACTGCCGTATGATGCCGTCTATATCCAGTATCATGGCAAGCCTACTGCCATCATATACCGATACGCCTTCAAAAGGCGACGGGGTTTTTAGCGTTTTTACCGACAAGTCTTTGTAAATAATTTGCCTTTGCCCGATTATATGGTCGACCATAAAGCAAACCCTATCGCTTTTGTGCTGTACCATCACCAGCAGTACGTCCTCCAGATTCTTATCCTTTGAATTAATGTTGAAAAACTCTTTCAACCGAATGAGCTTAAGAATTTCGCCGCGCCTTTGGACTATTTCGCCCTTGAATTCAATCGTTGATATTTCGCTTTTCGTAGGCCGAAACGACTCGATGATGCTTTCGATAGGGATAAGGAAAACGCACTTCCCAACGGAAACGGCCAGACCCTTTTTGACCAGCGTTGTCTGGATAAGAGGTATTGCAAGGAAAACTGATATTCCTTTCCCGGGCCGATTTTCCAGCCTTACGGAGCCGCCCATTTCGTTTATGAACGAATTGACAATATCCATTCCCACGCCCCTGCCCGATGTTTCCGTTACCTCGGTTGCCGTGGATATGCCGGGTATGAACACCTTTTCAGCAATAGCGTTGTCGGAAAGGCTTTGAACCTCATCAGCATCGGCCAGCTCCTCATCCACAAGCTTCTTTTTTATCTTTCCAATATCCAGACCCCTGCCGTCGTCGGAGATTTCCATCATCATCGTGGATTCGTCGGACTTTACATTTAGGCTTATCGTCCCTTCTTCGGGTTTGCCCGCGTCCAGGCGTTCTTCCGGAGTTTCCAACCCGTGGTCGATGCTGTTTCGGATTATGTGAACGAGAATCGTTTCCAGCTTGGGGATGATTCCCTTGTCAACCAGATTGTCGTCTCCGTCGATGATAAGCCGCGCCTTTTTGCCGACCGAAACCTGAGTATCACGCACGACCCTTGGTAGTTTTTCCAGCGCTTCTTTAATCGGCACCTTACGGATGTCGTACAGATCGCGCGACAGGGTTTCGCTGTGTTCCTGTAGGGCCAGTATGGCGTCCCTTAGGCTGCCAAGGTTGCTTTTTACCTTCCCTTCACTTATCTGCGACTGTATATAATTGAAATATTCGGATATCGTCACCAGTTCGCCCGCCGTGTTAATCGCCTTGTCCAGCATTTCCTGGTCTATCCTTAACTTCCTGCTTACGAACGCTCCCGCTTTTCCGCCACCGTTTCCCGCGGCTTTCTTTTTAGGAGCGGAGGGTTTCTTGGCGGTAAGTTTTTCGCGGTACTTTTTCATCGTCTCTTCGGTTATGGCCGCAAGCACGTCGTCGAAACCGGCTTCTTCGTGGTAAAGCATTTCAAGGTCGTTTTTAAGGTTTTGAAGCATATCGACCGGTTCTTCCTTGCCTTTTTCCATATGCATCTTTATCAGCCTGTCCATGTTGCCGAAGACGGTTAGCGCGTGCTTTTCGGAGAAATTTTCCATTTGAACTTCCTGCACCACTTCGAGTATCGCGCAGTATTCCCGGCTTACGTCCATGTCTTCGTAGAAAATCGTATCACAAGGATCGCCGCGCCGGTCCTCCAGCAGGTGTGGAGCGATCTTTCTTATTATGTCCATCACGTTTTTCAGCGGTTCGTTTGCGCCAAGTTCTTCCTTTATTTCGGCCCGGTTACTGAACTTAAGAAGTTCCACTCGCAGCATTTCGTCGGAGTTTTTCGCGCCCCCGGATTCCAGCATCGAGTTTATCTTTTCCATAAATTCTTCTTCTTCCGGATTGAGCGCAACGTTCCCCAGGTTTTTTAGCAAGCGGCCGAACATTATCTTTATGTAGTCGGTCCCTTTGAGAATTATGTTTACTACGTCGGTGCCCGCCTCCATTTCGCCTTCCCTTATGCGCCCGATGAGGTTTTCCATGGAGTGCGTAAAAAGTTTAAGGCCGACGAAACCGAAAAGGCCGCTGTTGCCTTTAAGGGAGTGAACGCACCTAAAGATATTGTCCACTACTTCCTTGCTCGACGGGTCGCTTTCAAGTTTCAGGGCGTTCTTTTCGAGATCGCCGAGGATTTCGTCCGACTCCGAAAGGAAGCTTTCCAGTATCTCTTTTTCATCTTTATCCATAATTCTCTAAAAAAACTCTATCATAAATTCCCCCTCATGACATTTTCCCAAAAGCCTTTTTGTGGATATTTTCCCATAAGTATCATGATAATATTGTTTGGCATTTTGGGAACGCCAAATTTTTTTATGGGGGGTTATTATGAATACGGATCGAACAGATTCCAATAGTCTCTACGTGGTCATTCCTTTCCACCGGTTCTTTACTATCCTTATCGTCCTTGCATTCGTCCTTACGCTCGCGGCCTGCGGAGGCGGCGGAGGCGGCGCCTCTTCGGGCAGCCATTCCGTAGTTATAAATTTATCCCCCTACACGGGCGATCAATGCCTCAACGACGGAATTACCGTTGAATCGGGGATTGATGAAAACGGCAACGGCGTTCTCGACGATTCCGAGGTGGACAATACCCAGATCGTGTGCAATGGCGCAGACGGAACAGGCGCAACCGGCGCGACCACTCTCATATCAATAACCGCCGAGTCCGCCGGAGGCAACTGCGATACCGGAGGACAGCGGGTTGACGCGGGCGTAGATACCAACGGCGACGACACACTCGATTCGGACGAGATCACGTCAACCGCCTATATCTGTGACGGCGACGACGTTACATCCCCCTTCATAACGTCCAAAAGCCCGGACGCCAACGAAATAGATGTAAGCGTAAGTTCGACCGTAAGCGTCGTCTTTTCCGAAGAAATGGACAGCTCCACCATAACGACCTCCACTTTCTATCTGGACAACAGCGTAACCGGAGCCGTAGGTTATGACAGCGGCACGAAAACCGCCACGTTCACCCCTTCCGCCTACCTCTCTTACGACACCTTTTATACCGTAACGCTTAGCTCGGGGATAACCGACGCCAACGGCCAGGCCCTTTCGGGCGTTTCGTGGAGCTTTACAAGCGATTACTACGCCGCCTTTACGCGGATAATCAATAAGCATGCGCCCGACATGGAGACCAACGACTGGTTCGGCGGTTCCGTTGCGATAGACGGCGATTACGCCATAGTCGGCGCGTATGCTGAAAACAGCGCCGCCGGCGCGGCGTATATATTCCACCGCGATCCGGTAAGCGGCACGTGGGACGACGGCGTAAAGATAGTAGCCAACGACGCCGAGGCCGGCGACCGCTTCGGCTATTCCGTTGCGATAGACGGCGATTACGCCATTGTCGGCGCGTATTATGAAGACGCCGGGGGAAGTAACGCCGGCGCGGCGTATATCTATAACCGCACGGGAACCAATACGTGGGACACCGGCGCCAAGATAACGGCCAGCGACGCCGCCGCCAACGACTACTTCGGCCTTTCCGTTGCGATAGACGGCGATTACGCTATTGTGGGCGCGTATGTTAAAAACAGCTACACCGGCGCGGCGTATATCTATAACCGCACGGGAACCAACATATGGGACGGCGGCGTAAAGATAACAGCCAACGACGCCGCCGCCAACGACTACTTCGGCTATTCCGTTGCGATAGACGGCGATTACGCCATAGTCGGCGCGTATGCTGAAGACGGCGGGGACGGCAATCCCAAGTCTAGCGCCGGCGCGGCGTATATCTATAACCGCAC
>SDBV01004933.1_pt1 | contig 18969 bp, 22 predicted proteins | sample 2277081 | NCBI WGS metagenome assembly SDBV01 (sample SAMN10402039, study PRJNA504765) | marine sediment metagenome | isolation source: marine sediment core GS10_PC15, 223 cmbsf | place: Arctic Ocean: Southern Knipovich Ridge | collected 2010
TAACATATATATAATAACATACTATAACCTGATTGTCAACCTTACTGCTAGTACCTTGGTACTGGTCTGATGTAGTACTTTGGTACTATACGGTAACGTGTAGGATACTGGGCAGTTGGTAGCTTGACATAATGTACCTGCCTGCTGTGGTCAGTTGCAGTTGCAAACCATTTGCAGTTGAGTGGTGGCGCCTACCTTTGCCATATGCCAGCTGGCAGGCATAGCCCCTACCTCATGAGAAAATACCCAGTAGGTACGGGTGCCTGCCTTTGCAGTGTGATTATACTCTCTATGTCTAGAACAGGAATTCTCATTCTGTAGAAAGTTACTTACTACCTCTGTGAAGTGAGTTCAATATCAAACTCTGCAATAGCTTTGGAGATATCGAGAGCTTTGTCTAGTAGGTCTCCTCGGAAACTTGTGAGAGCGATTGTGGCTATCCTGATTGCCTGCTGGGTAAGCACGCTAGGAGTTTCAGATTCTGATAACCCGCCAATAATCTCGTCGGCTACTTTCTTAACTGATTCTTCCATGCTACACATCCTTACGATAAACTAAACGGCTGTTCATCTTCTCTACTATCCCTTCGTCTCTGTGCTCTATTAGGCGGAACTATCTGGGCAGGTGCTATGGACTTTTTAACATCGCTTCTAACAATATCAATAGCATAGATACAACCACAGCCCATACAGATATCAGTCCTGAGTCCATACCCAGGCACCTCAGACCCGATAGGAATAGCAGCTTCCTTAGTCTGGTCGAGCACAACTCCTTGCCTAACGTCCATATGGAAGTCCCAGTCCTGTCTAGCTAGACCTCTGTCCTTTAACTCATTACCGAGTTGTTCCAGGAATCTGTCCTCACAGCCACAGCATGGGCACTTGGTAAACTGTTTGCTAAATTCCTTTTCCATTAGTCGCCTCCTTTATAATAGGTATAGTTGCTACATAACCAGCATCTACCATATCCTGTTGAGTATAATTAGCAACATCAGTATGAGATATGGGTTTGTCGTTTCTGTCATACACCTTTATTGCACCGAGTGAGAATCTAATATCTGGCAACGGCTTATCTACTTTAAGAACTACTCCTCTACGGTCTTGCATCTTTAGAACCTCATCAGCAATCTTGTAATACATCTCAGGGCTATCGAACCCCAGGTGTTGATAGGCGCATATGCCAAGCCGAATGTCCTGCGCTACCCCCTCCCTTATCTTATCTCGCCTATGCTGGGATTCTGATATTAGGTTCTCATCATAAAAATAGCCCTTGCTTTCTATCTCTTCTCTACTTGCCACTAGTCGCCTCCTTTCTATCATAATCCTTTCTACCTAGTATCTCAGCAACTGACTTAGCAAACTTCACTTTGTCAGTGACAGTCTCACTCAACCTTTCAAGCTCCTGTAACTTAGCCAGCATTACCTTAGCAGCTCTGAGACTAGGACGATTAAGAAATCTACAGTATCCTTCATTTAAGCCATAAGCATCTAGCTGCCTGCCAAGCGCCTCACCATCTATGTGAAATAAAGGTAGCCAGATATGCTTACCACAGTTGACACATCTGAACAATGCTCCTCCACTAATGTTTTCTTCAACTTTCCAGTAATGAGCTGTGCCGATACTACAGTAGCTACTAGGATACGCTATTCCCAACTGCTGGGCATTCCGCCTAAGTCTGCTATCCTCTCCTTCATTTCTTCTATTCTGCTGCCTATTCTTATTATCTCGTCCACGTCCTTTTGATTCGGCGGTGCTAACATTAGTTCGTGTAGTTTTGCTACCGCCCTTGCCCTTTGTCTTAGTACCTTTAGCCTTTCTTCCTTTATAGCCTTTGGTAGTCCTAGGCTCTTGCGTCCTCTGGTCTCGACTACTGGATTCTTCTTCACATGCTCTATCGCCGCTACTAGCCAGCAGCACTGGTTGTCTCGTTTCCTCTGAGCGTGCCAGCGAAAGTTCTTTACCCATCTTCTTGGCTCACCTCCTTCCTTGGTAAATCTCTGCCATAACTTGCCACAGACCATTAGTTCGGTCAGTGTTATAGGTTCGCCACAATAACTACACTGTTCGATAGTCTTACGACAGACGGTTATGTAGATATCCATTCTACTCTTCTGGTATAAAGACTACTACACCTTTACCATTTGGGAAATCACCCAGGTTGCTTACTTGAGTAGCGCCTCGTCTCAATCCCTCAAGCATAGCATCAGCACCAGCTTCAAAGCACCTTCTTTTTAGTACTTCCCACTCAAACTCACTGGATATAACTATGGGATATTCTGTTTGAGGCGGTATGACACCTTGATTCAAGAGCAATGGTTTTGTTTTCTCGTACCATATCTTTATTCCTTCAGGTCTATACATCTTTCCATTCCTTTCCAGCCCAAACTTTGCTGAACTTCTCCTTCATCACAAAGGCTAACCAGAGTTGCTCCCACGATGCAAACTGGCCCCAGTATTGAGGATTATCATTACAGTCTTTATATAAGTGGTGTAGCTGAATTATCCAAGTCCAGTCTACCATCTCCTGTAACTGGTCTTGTCGTGGTAGCCATGTTGACTTGGTGCATTTTATATATGTTTCCGTATTGCCACAACTCTCACAGGTTTTCTCATCCTCCGTATCAACAATATGGTAGAAATCTCCACGCTCACTCTGAAAACCATTGGATACTATAATACTACCATTTAACCATCTGCCACCCACCCCATCTTGAGGCTTCCCTTCCTGTACCTCCGCACAATCACACATCTTTATAAATATCTCTGTTTTATCCATCTTCAACCTCCATATATCAGTATACCACATTAGTAGGCAGATGTCAACCTTACTATTCACTATGTTAAATAAATAATCAGCTGCCACACTATCCTTGACATGGTAGTTTGTGTGTGGTATAATGTACAGTAGGGAGTACTATATGCCAGACACTATTATAGAGTTGCCATCTGGAGAGCCCAAGGAAGTAACTGCTGCTGCTACCCTCATACCTTACCGCAAGAACGATGTCAGGTCTAGATATCTCGGCTATTTATGTTGCGGGTTTACTGACGAGGAATCTCTGTTCGTTCTCGGCATGAACTGGAAGTGGTTAGAACTTATGCGTCAGGATAGTAAGTTTGCTGACCTCGAGGAGCAGATACCTGAACTCCGCAAAGAGCTTAGCCGAGAATATACCGAGATGGATTTCTATCGCAACTTCAGAATGGTACTAGAAAAAGACCATAGGATACTGCGGAAGTCCTTAAACATGGAGTTGGTAGTGGACGATGAGACAGGCGAGATGGTGCCTGCTGAGATGACTCCTTATGACCAGCAGTATCTGCTTAGACTCAGAAGTGCCTATACACCTCAGCAGCTACAGTTGCTAGAAGCAGTAATAGGTGATGATGGCGGAGGGTTTAACTTCGCTGAGTGGGTGAGTAAGAATAAGGAAGTAATCCAGATTAGCCGTACTGATACATTGACTGTTGCCAGAAAGGAGTAGTAGCATATGGCTAGAAGACTTAGAACTACTGCCAAGGTTATACGAGCAGCAAGGCACAATATTCGCAGAGCTCAGATGAGTCGTGTAGGAACTAGAGAGCCTAGGTCAATTGGCAGAGTAACTCGTAGTAGACTTAGATACAGTCGACCAGTAGCAACTAGAGTTGGAAGGAGAACTAGATAGATGGCTGATAAGTCCAACAAGCAGCTAATCCAAGAACTCCATCAGGGAATATACGGTGTGCCTGGCACTGAGGATAAGGGTATGATTGGGGATATGAAGGACTTAGTAGTAACAGTAAAGAAACAGAACGCTCGCATTGGAAAGACTGAGAATGGTATTAGTAAATTAAAGGGTATCCTTATTGGTGTGGGTATCCTTGGTGGAGGCGGAACTGGTATAGGCTTATGGCAGATATTTGGAGGGTAGATGGTAGTACAAACACAGGACGAGGCACTTAAGACGCTATTCTCTGATAGACGTCTTACCATGAGTACGCTACTTGATATTGACGATAAGGACAGGCAGAGAGTGCCTCTTATGCCTAATCCTATTCAGAACGATATTATTGCCAATTCTGGTCTGCGAGACATCTACGTTAAGCCTGCTCAGGTAGGCTTTACGTCTATTGTAGTAGGCGACTTCTTCCTAGACAACATTACTATTGACGGCACTGTGTCAGTTATTATTAGCTATGATGAGTTTAGTGCTCAGCGCCAGATACTAAAAGCTAAACGCTACCATCAGAGTTTAGCGAGGAAGATTCCTACTATACCTAAGCTAGACCATAAGTCTGCCACTGAACTTAGCTGGGAAGATAAGGCTACTAACTTCTACTCTACTATGTATATATTCAGTAGCAGAAGCTATACTATCGGTAGAGGTGAAGTTATACATAATCTACTACTAGACGAGTACGCCTTCTGGCTACTCGGCACTCACGAAGCTATTATGGCATCGGCAATACAGAGAGTGCCACTTAGCCCCAGAACCAAAATACGTATTGGCAGCACTGCTAATGGTGAGGACAATCCTTTCTGTGAGATGTATAGGACAGCTAAGGAGCGTAAGGCAATTAGTGGCTCAGTATACACTCCACATTTCTATCCCTGGTATATGCACCCTGAGTATATTATGTATCCTGACAATCCGTTCTGCCTACCTGGAGACAACCAAGAGCTACTACCTAACATGAGTTCAGATGAGATAATACTAATGCAAAGATTTACTAGCGAGTACAGTATCGCTGAGCGTGATGCCATAGCTATGATTCGCTGGAGGAGATATAAGACTGTTGAGATAAACAGCTTACGTAGGTCTGGAGATACTGTATTTATATTTGCTCAGGAGTTTCCTGAAGATGATGAGACCTGTTTTATGACTGCTGGAGACCAAGCGTACAGTAATGATATTATAACTGACAAGATTCACAACTGCTTCCAAGCGCCTATACAGAAGAACATTGTCGCAGTTGATAAGGTAACCAAGGCTACTCTATCAGCTACACTTGACATCTGGCATGATGTAGAGGAAGGCAAAGGGTATGTTGTTAGTATAGACCCAGGCAAGGGTAAGATATCTGAATCAGTAGGACAGGTATGGAACTTTGTAGACGGTTACAGAGACAAGGAAGGTAATGAGATTCCTCCAGTAATGCAGCACTGCGCTACATTAGCTGGCTTCCATGATGAGTGGGAGATGGCAGAGCTAATGAAGGAAGTGGCTTACTATTACAATGGCGGAGTTATATGCCCAGAGGATAATCTAGATATAGTATCCCACCTCAGAGATTACCCTGACCTCTATTACAGAGAGGACGTAAGGACAGGTAAGTTAATAAGGGCTATCGGTTGGCAGACTAATGTGTCAACTAAGCCCTATATGATAACAGAGGTCAGTAGGCATTTAGACGACATAGACTGTCAGGACATTCGCTTCTGGTCTCAGTGCAAGAACATTCGCAGAAATGCTACAGTTAAGAGCGGCATACTGGTAGTAGGTGCTGACGACCACCATGACTGTGCCGCTATCGCTATCGTATGTAGGTCTGCTATGCCCGTAGCTAGGGGCTATGTTGGTAACTCTACAGAGGGTGGTTGGACTGAAGACTGGGGGAAATAATGAGTACACCATACACTGAGTCAAATATGTATAAAGTTACTAGAAGAAATTATAGGATGAGGAAGTCTATTGGTGTACGAGACCCTAAGACTGGCAAGCACAAGGATATTATCCTTCCTAAGGGAGAGTATAAGCGTGAGTACTTAGGATTCTGCGAGGTGTGCGGAGAAATCATCCCAGATGGTAAGCATAAGAGCTATCACCACTGGGATGATGATATGCCTGCTATGGGAATCTGGGTATGCTATAAGTGCCATAAGATTATTGAGGGAGTTGATAATGGTATAGCTGAGAAGTACTTAGCTGTGAAGCTGGATATTGAAAAACGATACGCTATTCAGCAACTAGCTAAAATAGGAATCAAGTATGAAGTGCCCTGACTGCGAAAAGCAGATGAACATAGCTGAGCATAAGGAGAATAGAACACTGTGGAAGTGTAGTTACTGCGGTCATATGACCTTGGTGCAGGACTGGGACAGGGATGATGTAGGAGGAAGAGCAAAGGAGGCTCTGGATGAATAGAGATAGTGCGGTTATTACAGTCAGATGTAATGAACTTCAACGGTTCTGGTATGATAGAGATGTAGCTATGAGACGTTGGTATAGGCTCATAGAGATGGTGGACGAGCTCAAGACTGAAAAGATGGAGTCATTCGTTGGTAATGACCCTAGGTCTCTATACAACCTAGTGATTCATCTACTAGACGCTAGCATACCTCATAGAATAAAGGACTACGATTCAGTAGACCCTGAGGTAACTACTGCTGTAGCATCTGTTAGTAGATTCTTCCGTACTGCGTGGAAAGACGTCCAGAACACCTTCCGCAGAACTAATCCTAGACAGTCTCTACAGAGAACTTCATTAGGGTTCATGCTAGCAACTGGATGGTATGCTGGCTTCTCAGTAGTATCTGATGATGGTACTAGATGTTACGATGAACCTTGGAATCCTATAGAAGTCTACCCCATGTGGGATGCTACGTTAGGACTTAGTGAAGTAGCCCACATCTATCCAGTATCTTCCATACAGGCTACTAACATCTGTAAACGAAATGGCTGGGGTCTAGGCGGTAACTACCCTCAGTGGAGAGCATCAGTAGGCAGGTACATTAAAATCTACGACTACTGGTGGGTAGAGATATCTGATACATTTCCTTTCGGCAAGGCTATCTGGAACGCTGTAGTTATAGATACAGTACTGGTAAAGTTTGAACGTACCCGATTCAAACGTATGCCTATCTATATAGCTCCAGTTGGTGGACTACCTGATATGGGTAGTTTGACAGAAGGTATGGTTCCTACTCACTACTCATCTACACTAAAGCTACATACTCAGGAAGTAAGTGCTGAACGCTGGAAGGCTGAGATAGGACAGGCTCTCGTAGCAACCAACGAGAACATCTACCGAGCATGGAATAAGTGGTGGAGCTTTAGCCTACAGCTATTACGAGATACTGCCCAGCCTAGAATATTTGAACGAAGTAGAAGTGGCAAGGCAATTGTCAGACCTGAAGATGTCTTCCGTAGAGGAGCTATATTTAGAGGCGGTCCTGATGATTCTGTCGACTTTATGAGTACTCCACCTATACCACTAGAGCTGAGAAGTACACAACTTGACTTAGAAGCTATGATGCAGAGAGGTGGAGTTAGCTGGGCTTTGTTCGGTAATGTTCAAGGGCAGTTGACAGCATCTGTTATGAGTCAGATAGCCGCCTCAGCTAATCAAGTAATGAAGCCCTTTCATCAGGCTTTTATCAACCAGTATGAGGACAAGGACAATGACTGGCTAGCAGACATCAGAGAACGTGGGGTAAAGCCTTATGGCTGGAGCTACCCAGATGCTCTGCCAGATGATGCTTATGTTAGTGCTGACTATGAGATAGAGATTCCTGGCGACCTGGCTGCTAGAGCAACTACAGCCAGAATGCTTGACCCAGACTTTAGACTTAGTTATACTTATGTAATGGAGAAGCTATTTCCTGACATTGGAGACCCGATGCAGGAGAGAGCACAGGTTAGAGCAGACCAAGCCGAGATGCACCCTAGCAATAGCCTAATAGCTCTGATACAGTACTACAGACGTCAGGCAGCTTGGCTTGATAAGTCTGGCGATAGAGAAACCGCTAAGCTGTACGATACTGTAGCAGATGCAACTGAAGCTATGCTAACAGCTGAGCAAGGCGGAGACGAACAGCCGAGACAGTTGCCAGCAGGTAGAGGTGAAACTGTACCTCAGCGTACTCCACTGCCAGCTAGAACTGCTGCGCCTGAAGGAGAAGCATAATGCCAGAGCCGCCAGGGGTAAAAAGAGAACCACCGCCTACCTTACCTCCGCCAGTAGAGATTCCTGAGTACTTCCCTGGCTTTGGTAAGGAAGTAACTCAGCTAGGCATAAGGCAGTTCCAAGCCCAGAAACGGGTATTCGAAACTGAGCGTGTTAGAGTTCAATCTGAACAGCGCTTGGCTATAAGAACAGCTCCTGGGTTTATCCCTATTGTAGGCAGGTTTGCCCGAAGGACAGCAGTTGCTCAGCTAGGTCCGTTTGGTCAGTTGCTTCTGCCTAATGTAGTAAAGTCTACTGAAGTCCTAGAACAGGAAGCTGAGTTAGCTAGGCAGGAATTTGACCTAGCCATGCAGGATTTGAAGGCTACAAGCTGGAGGCAGGAAGTGCTAAATACCCTGCCTAACTACCTGTCCATACCAGACTATAAACTCCAAAGTGCAGAGGACATACTACAGTATATACCGCTAGATGATGTAAGAGACGAGGACGTAGCGTGGCTAACTAACACTTATGAACGTCTAAAACACCTGTCCAATGTACTACCCGAAGGCTTTGATGGAGATGCAATAGAGGCTCAGACTAAGGTATTAGACGAAATCCTAACTGCCCCGAGGCTAGAGCTAAAGGCAGTACATAATTTGACTGTAGATGAGATAGCTAAGTCCTTTGCTTTCGGGGTAGCTGAACTGCCCGAGGGTATGACTACTGAACAGGTCAGAGGTATGCTTAGCCAAATGGACTTGATGGATGAGGAGATGCAAACTGCTAAGGACTGGCTGGCAGTTAGAGCTAAGCTCTGGGCGATAGAGACTGACCGACTAAATCTCATTCGTACAGGAGTACTGCAAGCAGAAGCCCCTGAGCTAACTCCAACAGAGTTTGGCAAGCTATTATTCACTCAGCCTATGATGGCAACTGTAGTGCTGTTAGATAAGTACTTCAGTATACTACCTAGACCGCTAGCATCAGCTGCTATCATAGGAGCTCATAATCTATTTAAGACTCCTGAAGATACTGCCGCTGCTAGGCTAGAGGAGCGGTATAACTTTCTCCGTTCTATGGGTGAGAGTAGCTGGGAGTCCTATGCTACTGCATTTAACGACTGGGATGCTCCTTGGTGGCTGAAACTTAATGCTGAAATTTGGTTTGACCCAGTAAGCTATATCGGTCTAGGTATGGCTACTGCAGCTAGTTATAAGCTAGGTGCTGGACTTACCCGAGTAGGACTTAGGCAGATAGGCACTAGAATAGGTCCTTGGGTAGGAGCTGCTGAGCAAGGGTATGTTAGAGGTGCTGATGCTATCTTCAAAGGCGGAGTACAATTAGTCCTATCTCCTATCAAGGGTAGTTTCTGGCTAACTGGAGCTGGCTATCAGATTCCTAAGACCCTGACTACGATGTCTAGGAACTTTGCTAGAGATAGCTTTATGAAGTTCAGTGCAGTACTACAACGCACCTATCCAGAAGTGCGTAGTATGAAAGGTTTAACTGCTAAGGACGCTATCGACACTGGCAGAAATGCTATAGACCAGGCTATAGCAAGACCTATGGAAGGAGCAGATGTAGCAGTAGCAGCTGGCGCTCCTATGTTAGAGTTTGGCTACATAGATGAAGCAGCTGCGCTCAGACTAACCAAGGGCGCAGTTAAGGACATAACCTTCGATACTAACCACCTAGCTGGTGTTAATAGTGAAGTACTCAATATGTTTAGCGGACAAGGTGAGAGGATAACGGCAGGTAAGATAATTGCTAACCTTGGGCAGGAAGCTACTGAGGAATCTGTCGGAAAGTTATCATCTAAGCTAGTAGCCTTTAAGGAGAAGGTTGCCAAGGTTGCTAAGGAATCTCTCAAGGGCGATACTGCTAACGATGTACTTATGGGTACTTTTAATAGGCTAGAGGGAATCCGTAAGGATAACTTGTTTAGCCCACTAACTAAGTACATGAATCAGGCTGGTAGGTCAGCATCCTGGCATAGCAGAGTAGCAGACAGAGTACTTTACTCCTCCTTGCTAGTAGCTCTAGAACGTCGACTGGTAATGCCTGTAGCTCGTTGGCAGTTGCTGTTTACGAGCTTTGGTCCTTACAACTTCGCTGAGAATATGCAGAGGAGTTTTCTAGGCGGAGGCGAGCTACTATATCCTAAAAGCTTCAGTGGAGTGGCTGAAACTAACCGTCTACTCAAAGGACTATCAAATGCTCCTTTTGAGCTACAACTATTTGAACGAGGCGAGGAGCGACTAGCTCAGGCTTTCATAGACCCTAAGACTGGTAGACCTGCTTCTGATATATTTAGAGGAGGTAAGATACCATTTATTACTAAGGATGTAGTTGTGCCTGAGAAGGTTCCATTCCTAGGCGGCAAGACTCTAGGCAAGAATATCAACTTATACGGCAAGGACCACTACCTTGGCAGCTTCCAAGATGCCTATGATATGTGGGCTAGTATGAACGCTAGGCAAGTGGCATACGACTACCAAGTCCACTACATGAAAGCTCTGGCTGAGATAGCACCAGACGACATGAGAGGGTTGGCAGAAGTGCTAGCCAAACATAGGTCGAAGCTAGATGACATAGCTGCTATCCATCCTAAGGATGCTAGAGATATAGAACGTGTACTTATGCAGGACGCTACTGTAGGTCCTGAGGCAGTTAGGATGCACTCTAAGCTAGATGTTCTGGAGATGGAGAGGAGACAGATTAGCAAGGACCTTGGTAGGACCTTTGACAAGATGACTGAGGTACGTACGACTACCAAGAAGGGCATTAGAGATGATGTACTAGATGGTAGTATATTTGAAGATATAGACGGCAGGATATCTGCCTTTGTAGAGCAGGAACGAGAGCTTAGTCTGATTAGCCTGAAGAATCAGATTGACGTACTTACTCAAGAGGCTGATGCCTTCCTAGCTAACCCTCCTCGCAACTTGGATGAGTTCCTTGGTGATATGCAGAATATAACTTCTATGGTAGAAGGTACTGGCGAAAGGATACATGACTATAGGAAGTTGACTGAGCTGAGGAAGGCAAAGCTACTGCCAAGTGAGATGGATAACTTTGAAGTTGGCAGTGCTAAGCTACTAGCAGACTTTATGGAGACATCTGAAGTGCAGTTGAATAAGATAATGAATCAGCTAGTGGATAATGCTAAGGTAATACCTACTATTCCTATCCCTGGTAAGGTATCTACTCTTGTAAATAGTATGCTACCTGAAGCAAAGATTTCTATATCTAGTGGCAGAAACTTTAGCTATATACCGTCTAGCAAGACCATTAACATTCCACAAGCTATGCTGGATGCAGTGGTAGAGAATCCAAATGGCATGGCATCTCTTAGGTACTATACAGCGCACGAACTTGCTCATGCTCAGTTTGATGCTGCTGGTAGGAAGTTTGCTAGTAGACCTTTAGAGGAAGAAGCTGCTCATAAGGTAGCTGCTGAGGTCACTGGTGTTAAAAGGCAGGATGCAATAAGTTTTCTTAATGAAGTTACTATGGGTAGATTACCTGCAAGGCCTGCTGTACCTGATGCTCCTATTCTATCTGATACTCAGCTTGCTCGTCTCGCTGACTTTGACTCTGTCAGCCGCCTTGAACTAGAAAACATCCTAGCAACTCGTAACAAGATAGCTGAGATTGAATCAGTCATACCTAGAACTCCTAAGAAAGCCAGAAACAATCGCTTCTGGACTCAGCAGCGAGCTCAGAAAACTGTCATCTGGGATGAGTTTGATACTAATGCTAGGAAGTTTAAGTCACTGCGATTAAGGACTAGTCGTAACTTCCTTGACAGTGTAGACAAATCAGTATATGTACCTGACTTCGTGCCTGAAGTAGTTGCCGAACTAACTCCTAACCATCTAGCTTATCTGTATGGTGCTACTGGAGATGACTTATATAGAGGGCTTACACGAGTACAGCATCATGCCACTATCAGACCTAGAGAGGATTTCATATTACATACTGTAGAGCAGGCAGATGCTTATGCCGCTAAGATAGGTAAGTCTAGCGCTGCTGAAATTGGCTTTACTGATGATGCTATTGGAGAAGTCTATGACCAGCTCTGGCATAACCTTGGAGTTGAGCCTACCATACTGACTCCAGATAGTCCCACAGTAATGCAACTGGAGGAGATAAGGCAGGAGCTAACAAGGCTGCATGGTGCTCATAAGATACCAGAGTCTGACGTAGTCAAGTGGCGTCAGTACGTTAATACAGTGGCAGATGAGGTAGGAGACTTGCCAATGTATAAGGAAGCTACTGGCACTCCTAACTGGTGGTCTACTAAGGAATCTGCCTCAGCCGCAGCTCGTGAGCAGCACGCTCTAGCCTATCCTACCTACGATGATGCTAACATAATAGATGAATCTATGCGAGCAATCTTTCCATTCTGGAACTATGAACTCTTCCGCTGGCGCTGGATACCTAGGACTTATATGAGAACACCTGGTGCTATGACAGGTATAGCAAAGTATGTAGAAAACACTGACCAAGGCTATCTACCAGTACCCGGCACTGACCTACAGATAAACTTGCTGAGAGGTTCTGTCTGGATGGGCGGACTCAGAAGCTTCTACTTACGAGACTTCCCTGAGTACTATGATGTAGTGCCTGGCATGGAGTTTATTGACTACATAGGCAGAGCTGGCTTCTTCCCAGGCATCCATGTTATGTTACCGATAGTAGCCTTTGGTGCTGCCACTGGTAAGCCGGAGTTCGGTACACTAGCTCCTGCCTGGGTAAGGACAGGACTTAGCGGCTTACGAGCTCTATCTCCTCAGCACGTAGGAGCAGTACTCGAACATATCTACCCAGATAGATTCAGAGACTATATGACAATGCTTACACTTGGTGGAGAAGGACATGATGCTGACCTTATCTGGCGCAAGAAGCAAACTGGTGAGCAGCTAACTCCAGAGGAGGACAAGCTCTGGCTAAATGCTGTCAATAGAGTTGATGGCATTAAGGGCATACTGATGCAGCAGACTGGTCTGTTCCGTATAAGACCGCCAGAGTTCTCAGAAATCCGCAAGGAAATGAGGCTAGCTATTGAGGAAGCCACTGGAGTACCTGTATCAGTCCAAGAACAGATTGACCGTCAGTACCCAGTAACAGGTAAACGTTTTAGCGACTACTATAAGCTAGATATATTCCAGCAGAAACTCCTCTACGAATGGGAGACTTACCGCAGATGGCAAGGGGTTACTACTCCTCTATATCCTTCCAGCTGGCAACTGCTAGATGTCAAGACTAGAGACTACTACGAGGACGTAGAGAAAATATACGAGGATGCTAGACAACTTGGTACTTATGAGGATGGCAATCTAGTTCGCCCTAGCATGGTAGAAGTCAACCGTCAGTGGGTAGAAGGAGAGATAGGTCCTGACCAGTGGCAGTCACTACGTAGCGATATTATAGGCAGTCTGGCAGAGGCAGTCAGAATACTCGGTGAGTCTCCAGCCTACAAGGATGTGCCTAAGACCTTTGAGCAGCGGGCTAAGATGCTTGAGGAACGAGGCATACCCACTCCTACCCAGTCACCAGACCAGGAGCTACTATACTTCTACTATGAAATCCGTCCTGAGTATAAGTACAACTGGGAGTCTCAGCGTGTGGAGAGAGACTTCGATACCTACTACGCCTATGTAGACATACTGCTAGAGTCCCTAGATGCTCCTCACCGAGAACGTATGTTACAGCGTATACAGGCTGACTGGACTTCAATGGAGAAGCTCTATTGGCAGGCTAGCCGAGAATACATGAGACCCTATAGGAACTTGCGAGCTATAGTACTCCGTGAATACGACCCCGAGCAGGTACAGCAGATACGTAGGTTTGAAGTGGCATCTGCTTCTGAGCGAGAACAGCTACGTGAGCTAGTAGGTCCTGATGGGACTAAACTCATTTCAGGCTATCAGAAAAGACTCAGAGAAGCTCGGCAGCGTCTACGTCTATTAGACCCTGAGACAGATGCTTGGCTCAACTTCTTTGGAGTTACTACTAGCCTCCTGTCAGCTGAATCTAAGGAACGCTATGAGGAGATAAGGAAGAAGTACCTAGTAAAGGACATGATACAGTAAGGAGAGTTTTATGGAAGCAAACGAGTCTCTAGCCTACATAGCTGGCATCTTAGATGGGGAGGGCTGTATTGGTGTTTACTCCAACGGTGCAACTGGTAATAGTCTTACAGTTGTTATTACTAACCTTTGCGAAGAGTTAATTGATTATATTGATGCTTGCTTACCAGGCTGCAAGTATTCCAGGCGTGATAAGTACTTTGAACTTCATTGGCACGGACGGGATGCTGTGCTTGTTATTGAGTTACTGCTACCTTATCTGATTGTGAAGAAGGACGTAGCTGAGGTAGCGCTGGAGTTCTATTATACGTGTATAGATGGTAGGGTCAGGACCCTCGCAATTACTGAGGCTGAGAGGATACTGCGTAACAGTTACATGGCAAGAACGAAGGAACTTAATAGTCATTGATAAAATAATGAGATACTAATAATAAATTATCCTTGCAAATGGTATTCGTACATGATATACTATAATAAAGGAGGACTGTATTATGACAGACCCAGTACCAGGCGGCAAAGATAATCCTGGTGGTTCTGGTAGCGACCCAGTTCAGAATCCTGCTACTCCCGTGCCAGCGGCTGCTCCTGCTTCCTCACCTGTATCTGTAGCACCAACTGCGAAGTTGGAAATAAAGGAAGGTAAGGTAACAGTTGATGGCAAGAGTTATGTAGCAGAATCTGACCTGATAGCAGCCAAGAACAGCTTAGAGGGCAAACTGACAACTCAGCAGACTGCACACGAAACAGCAATAAACGCTGCCAAACTAGATGTGTCAGGTGCTCAGCAACAGATAGCCACTCTAAACGCTAAGATAACTGAGAACGAGGAAGCCCGTAAGTCGGGTGCAGTGTCTGATACAGATGCTGCGAGTGTCAAGCAAGAGTTAGAGACTGCTAAGGGCAGTATAGTAGCCTTAGAAGCTTCTGCTGGTAAGGCTCTAGAGTATCGCCGAGCACTCCTAGTATTAAAGTATGGAGTAGCCGAAGATACTATCAAAGAAAAGGACATGGTAGCGCTTGACTCTTTTGAGGAAGCAATCAAGGCTGTATCTACAGCCAGAGGTGGCAATGTAGGACCTTACGCACTAGGTGGCGGAACTGGTGACCCTGCTCCACAGACAAACATAGATAGAGCAGCCGCTATTATAGCTGCTACCCCAGTACGAGGTGTTCGCAACGCTGAGCCTCAAACTTAGAAATAAACTAAAGGAGTAATACTATGGCGGACTCAGGAGGGCATTGGAATAATCTGGCTGCTGCTCAGAAGCTAACGCAGTCTATGAAAATTCCAGGCGTCTTTGAGGAAGATATCAAACGTAACAATCCACTGGACAGACTAACCGTAGGTCAGGCTGCTCATAGCGGACTTAAGATAGAATGGCTGAGAGAACTGCCTTCAGCAGTATCCGCTATTGAAGCTGCAGTAGCTGATATAGATATCGGTGAGCAACTGTCCTGGACTGAGGATGTAGACTATGAGGAGAAGGAATCTACCCTTCGCCGCTGCTATATCCAGAGAAAGCTAGACCACTATCTGCCAGGCATCTACGGTACCTACAACAACTACGAAGCACGAATGCTACTGGAGTCTGAGAAAGGACTCAAGCGCAAGATAGGGGCTAGGATAATCTATGCAGACAACACTTATACTAGCGCTAAGCAGTTCGATGGTGTTCATGCACTAGCTGCTGAGCACGGCAGTCCCTATGACTCATCCAACCTCGGCAACGACCCCAAGAACATAGACAATGGCGATGCTGGGCTAAGTCTACACTACCTGAGAGTGATGATAGACGAGATGAAGCATGGTGTAGATGAGATATGGTCGCCTTACGAGGTTATCCGTAGAATGGACGCTGCCTATCAAGAGAGAGGTTTCCTTCAGGCTGCTGCCAATACTACCAGTATGGCTTTCATCACTATGGGCTTCAATGAGCTGGGCAAGAGAGTACTATTCTGGGATGGTGTTCCTTTAATCCGCACTGACTACCTAGTGGCTGAGGATGATGACACTGGCACTGGTGGTAGCTCAGATGTTAGAGCACTCTACTCAAGCGGGGATAGAGTCTACTCTATGTTCGGTGTCAAGCACGGTAACGTTATGAATCAGGAGCCTGGTCTAACCTACGCCTACGGTGGAACTGACGGCTTGGGCGACCTGTACAAGTTAGTCAGATTCCCAGAGCTAGAGGACTTCGATGCAGGAGGCTTGAGACTGGTTAATCGCAGCACTTTACTGCTGGGCTCTAGTCTGACACTGACAAGAATATTCGACATCCAAGACGCAGCAATTACTATTTAGTGATAATAGCCTAAAACTCACTAGGCTTCAGACTGTGCCTTAAACAGAATAAGTAAAGGAGATAATCAAATGCCACAGACACATAGTGTGATAAACCATGACGGTGTATGTGTTTACTTACCTAGGCAGTCTCAGGCTGAGGGTCTGGTTAATCTGGAAGTGCCAGAATTCTACGCGCCAACTGTAGCTCAGGAATACCCCTTTGGTACTAGAGCTGTCTACGGTGAGAGAGTATACCGCTATGGTAAGGCTAGTACTGACGGGACAGGCCCTAACAGTCGTCTTGTCCAGAACGGTAACATCTACAACGATGATGGCTTGCAGGATGCTTGGGAAGGTGGTTCAACTGCTGTAGCAACTGCTGTAGGCGATACTACCATAATCTTTGCAGACACCAATTCTAATCATATAGCTAACTTCTTCCGCAGAGGGTGGATAGTCATGTTCTACTCTGGTGATACCATGACTCATCAGATTCTCAGTAACACAGCAGCTGGAACAACTATGACCCTTACTCTAGTTGACCCTGTAGTCGTAGCAGACGGTAATGGTGCTATATTCTCCACCATCCATCCTAGCATCTACTCCAAGATGCGGATGAGAGCAGCTGGGTTCAGTACTCAGGCAGCTATTGTAGGGTATGCTCCTAAGGAGTTTACCGCTAGCTACTACGGCTGGATACAGACCTGGGGACCTTGCTACGTAGTTGCCACTGTCACCTTCGGTAATGCAGCCTACGAGAGAATGTGTACCGTTGCCTATGATGGCTCTGTCAGACCAACATCATTTGCGACAGCTGAGCAGCGAGTCGGGCACCTGCTCCCACAGCATGAGGATGATGACAGCTTCCTGATGCTAACAATATCGCCATAAGGAGGAAAAGTAAAATGCCAAAACTAACTGTTAAGACCGTAAAGCTTGAGAGCTTGGAAGGTCGTGAAAAGGACGAGCTTGCCAAGATATGTAAGCGGAGTGGTCTTCACCCTGGAGGTCCTAAGGAGCTTCTGATTAGCAGAATAACTGAAGCTAAGTCTGCTACACCTGCCTAGTAAACTGATAGAGGGGAGCGGGCTAACATCCTGCTCCCCTCTGAGGTAATGTAATGGGAAAGCATGGTAAGTACAAGAGGAAGGGCGGTAGGTAATGCCACTATACGAGTACGAGTGCTTAGTACATGGCAGGTTCGGTCACTTATTGCCAATGCGAGGAGGACATACTGAGTTCTTTTGTTCCTCCTGTCCCGAGTGTGGAGATATATGTAATGGTGTGATTTCGCTATCTAACTTCAGAATGGCTATACCTCTCACAGTAGTTGATAACGGTAAGATACTACACTATAAGCCTGATGGCGGTAGCACTCCTCCGCCTGTAGAGGACATAGCTAGAGACGAGAAGAAGGGGATGTACTAAAGGAGGAAGTAACTATGCCAAATCCTAAAATGGAAGCACTAAGTAACAACTCAGGTGACGCACAGATACAGGAAGCTATCAGTGCAGAAATAGAACAGTGTATGAATGAAGGCGGTAAGGACAGGAAGGAATGTGCTGGTAAGGCTTTCGGTATGGCAAGGTCAGCTACAGGTAAGGAACTAAACCTTGGACAATAACTAAATACTAATGTAATCTAGTCGAAAAAAGGAGGCTAAGATGACAGTCGTTGCTCACCCTATAAGTATTCACCGCTACATAGGATTATCCTCAGATACCAAACCTACCATAGCAGCTCCTCAAAGTATGGCTCCTCCCACCATTGGCTCTACCTTCTATGAGTGGGATACAGGAGACATCTACATTACCTACAATGGTACTAACTGGGTGCTAAAGAGCTTTTCTTCAACAGGAGTGCTAGCTAAAGTCAGTGCTACTCAGAGAGTTGCAGCAGCAGAGAACTACGGAATCAATGATGTTCTATCCAGTAATGCCACTACAGGTGTTGCTTGGAACTTCGCCAATGTGGTTAGTGCTGTTGGACGCAGAGGGTATATTACTAAGGCCTTGATAAAAGTGGAAACCACAGCACAGGCGCATAGACTCACCTTGCTCTTGTTTGATACTCTACCAACTTCAGAACTGGATGATAATAAAGTTAATACAGGCCCGTCTGATGCAGACAGGACTAAATATATAGGCAAGATAGACTTCCCAGCCCTTGAGTCATTGGGTGTTGGGAACTCCGATACCTTAGCTGTTCCTTCATCTCCTACTTCTGGTATTCCTTTTGCCTTTACCTGTGCTGCTGCCGATAGAGACCTGTACGGCATCCTTGTTACTAGGGATGCCTTCACCAACGAGACAGTCGATGATGATTATGTAATAACCCTATCTATTGAGGAGGCATAATGGGGATAATGACTTCTCCAGCCTTAGTTGATATTGGCCATGGTATAGCCTTTCGTCCTGATGCCAATACTGTCCTATGGCTTCCAGGTCAAGATGATGCTTATAGTTCTACCATTAGAGATAGAAGTGGGCAAGGTAATGGTGGGGCGCTAACAGGAGCTACTTGGGCACAGAACTCTAAGGGACTTTGGTATGTATCCTTCGATGGTGATGATGACTTCATAAACTGTGGTAACGACTCATCCTTGAACCATACCAGTGGGAACTTTGCTTTTATATTCTGGTTGAATCTAACCTCAGCAGCCACCAATCCAGCTTTTATTGTAAGAGGTTTGCACTTAACTGACGGCTATGTGGGCT